>Ga0209006_10002993_pt1 | contig 15329 bp, 10 predicted proteins | sample JacPin_JW_Ref_O2_FD_188567 | JGI IMG/M metagenome (GOLD analysis project Ga0209006, IMG submission 188567) | Forest soil microbial communities from Algoma, Ontario, Canada - Jack Pine, Ontario site 1_JW_Ref_O2 (SPAdes) (version 2) | ecosystem: Environmental > Terrestrial > Soil > Boreal... | reverse complement strand
GGATGACGCGTCGAAGATGACGATCCTCCACCGGCGCGACAGTTTCTGGGGCAAGATGTCGGCCTGCAACAATCTGCGCCAGTACGGCATTCCCTATTCGCTCACTCGATTGCATACAGAGAGTCCTGACTCTGCGGAATTTCAGCAGGACCTGGCTTGGTTCGCTGCAGTCTGCCGCGTCGTAAAAGGATTCAAGAATCTGCGCCTCGGCAGCATCGGTGCGCGTCCGACGGCCTTCAATACCGTGCGCTACAGCGAGAAGCTTCTTGAGGCGAACGGCATTTCGACTGAGACCATCGATCTTTCCGAGATATTTGGCCGCATCGCCAAATTGAAAGACGACGACTCCGGAGTGCAGGGCAAGATGGCCGAGATCCGCAAATACGTTACAACCAGCGGAGTGCCGGATGCCGCGCTGGTCAAAATGGCGAAGCTTGGTCATGTGATCGATGAGTGGATGAAGCAGACCGACGTAAAAGTCAGCGCCGTGCAGTGCTGGACCTCGATGGAAGAATATTTCGGCGTCGTGCCCTGCACGATCATGAGCATGATGAGCAACAATCTTCTTCCCGCGGCATGTGAAGTCGATGTATGCGGAACGCTGAGCATGCACGCCCTGGCCCTGGCTTCAGAAACTCCCAGCGCCCTGCTCGACTGGAACAATAATTACGGCGACGATCCGGATAAAGCCGTCTGCTTCCATTGCAGCAACCTGCCGAAGCATTTTTTTCAGGACGTCCGCATGGATTTTCAGGAGATCATCGCAGGCACTGTCGGCAAAGAGAACACATTCGGCACCGTCGTCGGCCGCGTAAAAGCCGGAGCGATGAGCTTTGCCCGCTTCTCTACTGACGATACGGCGGGCGTGATCCGCGGTTACGTCGGCGAAGGCGCGTTCACCAACGATTCGTTGAACACATTTGGTGGCGTGGGCGTGGTGCAGATTTCCGGCCTGCAGAAGTTGCTGCGCTACATTTGCGAGAATGGTTTCGAGCATCATGTGGCTGCGAATTTTTCCAGCACCGCCGGCGCGGTACATGAGGCGGCGGTGCGATATTTAGGCTGGCCGATGCACTGGCATGCGAATTAGCGCGGCCGTCGGCGTTACTCCAACTTCAAACCGCAATACCGATCGTGACGCAGTAAAACCAATTTCATTTGTGAGACGTTAGACGATGGCCATCGTAGCGGGAGTAGATTTCGGCACCCTCAGCGTGCGGGTCTCAATCGTAGACAGCGAACGCGGACTGCTCGCGTCCGCGGTTTCGGAATATCCCCTGCATCGCAAACGTGAAGATCCGGATTTCGCAACGCAATCTCACGACGATCACATGCGCGCGCTGGCTGAGGCGACTCGGCAGGCGGTCAGATCGGCCGGAATTTCGGGCGAGCAGGTGGAGTCGATCGCTCTCGACACGACCGGTTCGAGCGTAGTTCCAGTCGGCGAAGGGTTGGTCCCTCTCGACGAGTATTACTTGTGGTGCGATCACCGCGCCAAGCAGGAAGCGGCACAGATCACGGAATTGGCACACCAGGAGAAGCTGCAGGCAATTGAATGGTGCGGTGGCGTTTACTCGTCAGAGTGGGGATTCGCCAAGCTGCTCCACTGGCTGCGGCACAATCCGGATAAGCGATCTCGGTTCGTCAGCGCCTTCGAGCACTGCGACATGGTCGCGGCCACGCTTTGCGGAATCACCGATGCGAAGAAGGTGAAGCGTAGCGTCTGCGCGATGGGTCACAAGTGGATGTGGAACGCATCGCTGGGCGGCCTTCCGCCGGAGAGTTTTCTGGTTAAGGTAGATCCGCTGTTCGCCGGAGTTCGAGCGAAGCTCGACGGCGAATACAAAACTTCCGACAATATTGCGGGAACGCTGTCGCCGCAGTGGGCGGAAAAACTTGGCCTTCGCGCTGGAATTCCAATTCCTGTTGGCGCTTTCGACGCCCACTGGGATGCAATCGGAGCCGGTGCTAAACAAGGAGACGTCGTCAATGTGGTAGGCACGTCGACCTGCATCATTGCCTACGCTGCGAAGGAACAGCTGGTGCCCGGAGTTTGCGGCGTGGTGCCGGGCAGCGTGCATCCGCAGTTCACAGGAATCGAAGCCGGGCTTTCTGCCACCGGCGACATTTTCAGCGCGATTGCCACTCGCGCCGGAACCAGCGTTGAAGAATTAAGCAAGGGGTTGAGTGCATATCACGCCGGCCAGACGGGGCTGCTCCGCATGACCTGGGACAATGGCGACAGAACCGTGCTGGTCAATCCCAACCTCGGCGGAATGACGCTGGGATGGAACCTGCAGCACACGGCGCAGGACGAACTCTTTGCGGCAATCGAAGGAACCGCTTTTCACACGCGCGTGATTCTCGATCGGATGGATGAATATGGCGCGCCGACACAGCGAGTCATCAACGGCGGCGGCATTCCACAAAACAATCCAGTGCTAAACCAGGTTTATGCCAACGTGCTTGGCCGCCCGGTGCTGGTGCCGAGCAGCAAGGTGACGGGCCTGGGATCGGCGATTTTCGCGTTCCTCGCTGCCGGCAGCTTCAAGACGATCGATGACGCTCAGGCCAAAGTTTGCCCGGCATACACAGTCTTCGAGCCGCAGCCGGAAACTCGCGAAGTCTACCGCGAACTCTTTGCGCTCTACCGCAAGATTTATTTCGACTTCGGAATGCCTGAAGGTGCGTTCGGAAATGTTCTCCCTACGCTGATTCGGATCGCGCGCTGATTCAGATCGCGGATAGATCCGAACGCGTCCGCAAATTAAAATGAACCGATGAATCATACGGTCTTACAGATCGATCCCCGGGATAACGTCTTGATCGCGCTGCAAGACCTGCGTAAAGGCGACCGCGTCAGTTTCTCCGACCGCACCTATGATCTTGTTACCGACGTTCCTGCCAAGCATAAATTCTCGACCGAAGATCTAGCGCTCGGCGACGCGATCAAGATGTATGGCGTTTTGGTAGGCACGGCGAGAGAACCGATTCGCGCCGGCGAAGCCGTGACGACCCGAAACACCGGCCACGAGGCCTCGCCCTACCGGGAAAAAGCCCTCGACTATACCTGGACGCCGCCTAACGTCGATCGCTGGCGGGAACAAACTTTCCTCGGGTACCAGCGCTCCGATGGACAAGTCGGCACGCGGAATTATTGGCTTGTAGCTCCGCTGGTGTTCTGTGAGAACCGGAACATCGACGTAATGAAGCAGGCGTTTGAAGAAGAGCTTGGCTTCGCTTCTCCCAAGGTGTATCACCAGCAAATTGGCGAGTTGGTTCGGCGTTATCGAGACGGGTCGCTGAACGATGCTCAGGCAGACTCAGTTGAAGACGCAGTTCGGCCCCACGCCCGTGCAAAAGTATTCGAGCATGTCGACGGAATCAAGTTCCTGATTCATGAAGGCGGCTGCGGCGGAACTCGCGAGGACACGAACAATCTATGCAGCCTGATCGCGGGATACGTTCATCATCCTAATGTTGCCGGAGCGACAGTTCTAAGCCTGGGCTGCCAGCACTCGCAGGCAGCGATTCTTCGCGAGCAGATTAAGCGGCGAAATGCAGCCTTCGACAAGCCGCTATTCGTATTTGAGCAGCAACAGAGTGGATCAGAATTCAAGATGCTTTCCGAGGCGATCCGTTCGACCTTTCTCGGGCTTGTAGAAGCAAACAAAGCCCGGCGAACTCCGGCGCCGCTGTCGCATCTTTGTCTCGGGTTGAAATGCGGCGGGTCCGACGGATTCTCGGGAATTTCTGCCAATCCCGCCATCGGCTACGTTTCAGATATGCTGGCCGCTCTCGGCGGAAGAACGATTTTGTCGGAGTTCCCAGAGCTCTGCGGCGTTGAGCAGGAGTTGATTGATCGCAGCGTCACCAACGAGGTCGCCGATCGGTTCATTCAATTGATGCGCGACTATGCGGCGCGCGCCAAGGCCGCTCGCTCTGGTTTCGACATGAATCCGTCGCCGGGAAATATTCGCGACGGGCTCATCACCGACGCAATGAAATCTGCGGGAGCGGCACGAAAAGGTGGGACGTCGCCGGTCACGGCAGTTCTGGATTATCCAGAGTATTCGCGTGAGGTCGGGCTGAATCTGCAGTGCACACCGGGCAACGATGTCGAGTGCGTTACTGCGCAAGTCGGCGCCGGCGCGAATGTCGTGCTGTTCACCAGCGGCTTGGGAACTCCAACCGGAAACCCTATCGCTCCGGTCGTAAAGATCTCGACCAACTCCAATCTCGCGCGCCGTATGGCAGACATCATCGACATCGATACCGGCAGTGTCATCACCGGGGAGCACACGATCGAGCAGATGGGCGACACGATTCTGCAGCAGGTCATCAAAGTTGCAAGTGGAGACGCCCGCACCAAGGCCGAATTGCTGAGCCAAAACGACTTCATTCCGTGGAAGCGAGGGGTTTCGCTCTGAGCGATTCACAAAACGCGAACGGGTTCCGGTTCGATGGAAGAGCAGCCATCGTTACAGGGGGCGGCAGCGGAATCGGCCGGGCGATCGCCGAGAGATTCGCGCAGTGTGGGGCAAGCATCCATATCTTGGACCTCGATCTCAACGCATCCCACGCGGCTGCAGAACAGATTACTGCAACCGGCGGCAAGGCCGCCGCGCACCAGTGCGACATTTCGCGCCAGGATGAAGTCGGCGCAGTCATGCAACAAATTTTCAGCCGCGAGCGCGTGCACATTCTCGTAAATAATGCAGGCATCGCACATATTGGAACAGTCGAAAGCACAACAGAAGAAGATTTCGATCGCGTGTTTCGCATCAACGTGAAGGGTTTCTACAACTGCATGCGGGCCGCCGTCGAGCACATGAAAGCGAACGGAGGAGGAGTGATTCTCAACCTCGCCTCAGTCGCGGCGTGGGTTGGCCTTGCGGATCGCTTCGCTTATTCGATGAGCAAGGGCGCAGTCGTCTCCATGACGAAGTCTGTGGCGCGAGATTACATCGCGCACAACATCCGGTGTAATAGTATTTCGCCGGCGCGAGTCCACACTCCTTTTGTTGATGGATACCTGCGCAAGAATTATCCAGGCCACGAGGAGGAAATGTTTGAGAAGCTATCGCAAACGCAGCCGATTGGGCGGATGGCGCAACCGGGCGAAGTGGCCGCGCTCGCCCTTTTTCTTTGTTCCGACGAAGCTGCATTTATCACGGGCTCAGACTATCCGATCGACGGCGGTTTTCTGAACCTGCACGGCTGAACGCGAACGGCACATTCCATTGGCCTCATGCACATCGACTCTCACCAGCATTTCTGGCGCTACAACCCGCATCGCGATGCCTGGATCACCGATGAAATGGCTGTTCTCAAACGCGACTTCCTGCCTGAAAATCTGATTCCCGAGTTACACGCCAATGAAGTACGAGGCTGCGTTGCGGTGCAAGCGGATCAGTCGGAGCAGGAGACGATGTTCTTGCTCGACCTGGCTGAGCGGTTTCCGGAAATCAACGGCGTGGTTGGATGGGTCGATTTGTGTTCACCAGACTTGCCTGAGCGTCTGGAATACTTCTCGCGATTTGAAAAACTCCGCGGCTTCCGGCACGTTGTCCAGTCCGAGCAAGACGATCGATTTATGCTGCGAGAAGATTTCGTGGCTGGCATTTCATCGTTGCAGCGTTTCAACTTCACCTATGACATCCTGATCTATCCGAAACAGCTGGCTGCTGCGATCGAACTGGTAAACCTGTTCCCGCAGCAGCGCTTCGTTGTTGATCACATGGCAAAACCAAACATACGATCTCGAATCATCTCTCCCTGGGAAGAGCAGATCAGGGAGATCGCTGCAACTGAGAACGTATACTGCAAGTTGTCGGGTCTCATCACCGAAGCGGACTGGCGCACATGGCGTGAAAGTGACGTTCGTCCGTATCTCGATGTTGTGTTCGACGCATTTGGAACGGACCGGCTGATGTTCGGCTCTGATTGGCCGGTGTGCCTGCTGGCTGGAGACTACGCTAGAGTGAAAACATTGGTGGTGAACTACATTCGTGAACTGCCGGCCGAACAGCAGGAAAATATTCTTGGATTCAATGCGGTCCGATTCTATGGATTGAAAGCGCCGGGATTAAAGGTCCCGAATCATGAACCTGCAACTGCGCGATAAAGTCGTTTTGATCAGCGGCGGCGGAAAAGGAATCGGCGCAGCCACGGCGCGGGGCCTCGTGGAAGAGGGCGCGATTCCTGTAATCGTCGATCGCGATGCCGACGCGGGAGAGAAACTTTCCGCGGAATTGCGCAGTGGCGGTGGCCAGTGTGGTTTTATCCCGGCGGATCTGACTTCGGCGCAGAGTTGCGCCGAATCGATTCAACGCTCAGTGAAAGATTTTGGGCGACTGGATGCGCTCGTCAACAATGCCGGCATCAACGATCGCGTTGGCCTCGAACAGGGCAGCCCTGATCGGTACATCGAATCCCTGCAGAAAAATCTTTTGCATTATTACAATCTGGCGCATTATGCTCTGCCACATTTGAAGAGCTCCAGGGGATCGATCGTCAACATCGCTTCGAAGACCGCGGTCACTGGACAGGGAGGAACGTCCGGCTACGCGTCTTCCAAGGGAGCGATTCTCGCGCTGACGCGGGAGTGGGCTGTCGAACTGCTTCCCTCCGGAATCCGCGTAAACGCCGTCGTCCCCGCCGAGGTGATGACTCCTCTCTACCGCCAATGGTTGAGTACCTTTTCCGATCCCGAAGAAAAACTGAAAACGATTGTTTCCAAAATCCCGCTGGAAAAAAGAATGACCACCCCGGAAGACATCGCTGCCACGATTCTTTTCCTGATTTCACCCAAGGCGGGTCATGTCACCGGCCAGCATCTTTTCGTGGACGGCGGCTACGTTCATCTCGATCGCGCGCTGCCCTGAGCGGAAAATCATGAACTCTTCGGCACCCATCACCGAGCGGCGATATCTTGTTCCGTTCATTCTCGTCACCAGCCTGTTCTTTTTGTGGGCCATTGGCGTCAATCTTAATGACATTCTCATTCCGCATCTGAAGAAGGCGTTCAGCCTAACGGATACGGAATCGTCGCTGATCCAGTTTGCGTTCTTCGGTGGATATTTTCTTGCTGCCTTGCCGGCGGGTTGGCTCATGCAGCGTCTCGGCTACAAAAGGGGCATCCTGATCGGGCTCTCGATTTGCGCCACGGGAGCGTTCCTGTTTATTCCGGCGGCGTCCGTTCGCATTTATGGATTTTTTCTGTTTGCCCTGTTTGTGATGGCTTGTGGTCAATGTTTTCTGGAAGTCGCCGCGAATCCATATGTGACCATTCTCGGCGCGCCGGAAAGTTCCGAGCGCCGCCTGAACTTCGCGCAATCGTTCAACTCCGTTGGTGCCGTGGTCACGCCTTTTCTAGGAGCGGCTTTCATACTTTCAGGCATCGAACACACGCCGGCCGAACTGGCCGCGATGACTCCGTCGCAACTTCTGGCTTACCGCGCGTTTGAAGCCAACATGGTGAAGACTCCTTACCTTGTCATCACCGCGATTTTCTTACTCGTAGGCGTTTTGATTTTTTTCTCGAACCTGCCCGAGGTGCGCGAAAGCGCAGAGCCGCAAAACGTCTCGGCAGCCTCCCGCCCACGTTTGAGCGGCATCTGGATGCATCGTCACCTGGTGAGGGGAGTTATCGCGCAATTTTTTTATGTGGGCGCGCAGGTGGGCGTGGCCAGTTTTATCATCCGTTTTGCTGAACGGCTGCTTCCGGGCACGCACGAGAAAGCGGCAGCGCACTATTTGCAGGCACACTTGGTGGGCTTCATGATCGGTCGGTTCGCGGGATCGGTCATCATGAAGAAAGTTCCCGCCGCCAGGCTACTGAGTCTGTTTGCCGCGGCATCTCTAGTCTGCCTGCTGGTTGTGCTGTTTGGCACCGGATACGCATCGGTCTTCGCGATTGCCTTAGTTGGACTCTTTCACTCGATCATGTTTCCCACAATTTTCGCTCTCAGCCTGAAAGATTTGGGCCCTTACACAAAGCTGGGATCGTCTTTGCTCGTGATGTCGATCGTAGGAGGCGCATTGATTCCAGTCGCCATGGGTAAGCTCTCCGATGTCACGAATATTCAGGTGGCTTTTGTCGTTCCTCTTCTGTGTCACGCCTACATTCTGTACTTCGCAATGCGCGGCTATCGACCGACTCCCGCGACAGATGCGGGCGCACTGCTCCGTATCGTTCAAAGCGAGGCCGAATGATTCGACGCTACTGCCTGACCCTGGATCTCAAAGATGATCCGAATCTGATTGAGCAGTACAAGAAATATCACGAACATATCTGGCCAGAAATCACCGCCAGCCTGAAGCAGTCCGGCATTGACGATGCCGAGATCTATCTGCTGGGAACGCGGATGTGCATGATCCTTCAAGTGAATGAAAGCTTCTCATTCGAGTCAAAGGCTCACGCCGACCAGGAGAATCCGAAAGTACGCGAATGGGAAGAACTGATGTGGAAGTTTCAGAAGCCGATGCCGCAGGCCAAGGCTGGCGAGAAGTGGCTTCTGATGGAGCGGATCTTCAAACTAGAATAGTAGACATCACATTACTATCGAAGTCTATTGAACCATTTTTATCTTCGTTTTTGATGCGAAGCGCCTGTAACCCCGAAACGCAAGCTCGTTCAATTCAATCGACTTGTGATGCCGTTGCAGTCTCACCGTCGAACGCACGGGAAGCAAGTAGTCGCGATCGGCAATGCTGGCGTAATCATAGTCAACAGTCATGGATGCGGCCGTCATAGAAAAACTTCGCGGCAGATCATCCGCTTCAAGGCTGATGCGCTGAACTCCTCCCGTTGCTCCGTCGATATAGACCAACCCGTGAAAACCCGCGCCGACCTGATCGTTGCCTTGACCCAGCGTAATGGTCGCATCGTCGCGCTTCACCCGATAGGAAAGCACCTGAACGGTTCCGCTTCTATCTTCTCGGGTCGCGGCTTCCTTCCATTCGAATTCTGTTTTTGACGTTGGCTGAAAAACCAGGTTGAGAAGACCGCCAAACTCTCCCACCGAGAGCGGCCAACTGGAGTTCATCTCCGCCCGCGTGAGGCTGCTGCGCTGGCCGTTGACCTCGAGAGTCGTCCGCGATTCCTGGCCATCGTGGTACCGCAGCAATTCGGCGATCGAATCCCTATGCTTCCACCTGCCGTTTCCAGAGGCGTCAACGGAGCGATTCGTTGCTTCCACGCATATAAAGTTCGGCAACGACTTGCTGTAGTCAAGCGCCCGTCTTCTCGCGCTTGCGACGAGATTCTGCAGTTCCTCCGCCGACGGCGCGGGCACCGTTCCAGCGGGCAGAGACGTGATCACCAAACGCGGGCCCTTGCCTCCATCTGCGTCCTTTGACGAAAGGTCTGAAGCGGTAACCGAGTCTGCGTCATTGTCCGGTCCGGCTTCAGGTTTGGTCGCGTCCGCCAACTCAGGGCCTTCCACACGAAAGGCGACTTCGCGCTCTGTCGTCTTCCCGCTTTGCGTGAGCCTTTCAATTACCTGGTAGTCTCCGCTGGGCAACGATGCAGATTGAATCGAAGCGAGATATGGAATCACCGATGGGCCACTGGCCTTGCGAAGCGACAGCGGGACTTGCGCGATCTGCTCTCCGCTCTTCAACACATCCATCTCCAGCGTCGGTTGATCGGCTGCACTGGAATCGGGATGCACGAGAAAAAAGAATGAGATCTCCTTCCGTCCGTGAGCCACGCTGCCGGATACATCCGGCACCACCGTGCTGCTTCCGTAACGCATCGGATCTTCTGAATCCACATCTGCCGAGGAAGGAATCATGCGCTGAACGATGGCCACGTCGCTAAGCGACGGTCCTGAAGGGTCCTTCGGCACTTCGAAGTCCAGGCGCTGCGCAGCGGTTCGTCCACTGACACGGTCGATGATGGCAACTTCCATCACATATTCACCGGGGCCGGCGGTGAAGTTGCGCTGCATCGTGATGGAGTCTGATTGCACGCTGGCTTTCGCATCGATGGCTCCGTGCCGTGGGACATCTTCGCTGAAGTGCTCGACGACTGTACCGGTCTTGCTCTTGATTTGCGCGACGATGGAAACCCGCAATGAATAGAGATTGCCATTCACATCGTCCCGTGTTTCCAATTCGCTCACGGGGACTTCAACCACCAGAGCGTTTTCGTTTCCGTTTGGCAGATCACCCAGACGCAGGACGCGTGACCGGAATTTTAATTCCGCCGGTAGTTGTGCTTCGGCCAGGACTTTCATCAGAGGCGCTTCAAATGGCCGTACCGCAGTCCCAGAATCGGGCGGGACGGCGAAATAGCCTGCACGTGATCGGACGGTCAATCCGCGGCGGAGAGGTTTCACCGCAATCGAACGAAACTCTCCGTTGTATTCGGGCGCGGGCGGGATGTAGGAAGCTTCATAGTAGACGGTCGAATCCTCAACCAACTCCTGAATCGGTTTCTTCAAACTGTCTTCGGAAAGATTGAAGGCGCCGCCCGTATTGACGGCAAGGGTCAACAGAGGATCTTTGGACGCGTTAAAACCTTCATTCTCGATTCGGTTGATTTGATCGTTGATCTGACTGATCATGCCCGGGCCATACGCACCATGAGGCGCGTTCGGTCCGGTGGGAGCAGGGTTCTGGGCGTTGTTCGCGGCAACGCCTCCCATGGCAACCGTTGCCATCATTCCCTCCGCCACGCTCTCATCCAGCGCGTTTTTGTCGATTACATAGACGCTGACGCCAGACCGGTTCGCCGCTTCTGCGATGGATTTCACCATGTCGCGGTTGTTTGGGTCGGCCTGTAATCCCTCGGAGAAATAGATAACTACTTTTCTTCCCCCGATACGACGCTGCATCCGCGCCAGCGCCAGCAGACCTGCCAGTGACGGCCGTATGCGCTGCTCCTGTACGATTCGCTGCGACTCTCGCAGAGTCGCCAGCATGACCTCGGCAGCCTTATGATCCTGGGCGGTCACAATTTTGCCGGACGGATCTGCGCCGGTTTGCGCGATCGCGATGATCTGCTTCTCCGCAGATTCGACGCCGGCCTCTTTTTCCTGCGGCTCTACTGAAGTCGCGCTTATGACGGCTTTTTCAATCGCTGCGCGGTCCGGCGTGAATTCCTGGACCAGGCGAAGCCGGCCGCTAATGTTCAGAACGCTGAACGAAAATCCTTTCGCCGGGATCAGTTTCAAAATTTTCTTCGCAACATTGTGTGCATTCGTCGCGGCTGACGGATCAAGCTGATCGAACAGAAGCGTAACCAGATGATCTTCGGATCCTCCGGTCACCAGACGAAGATCGGAAATCTTTACTGCGGAACCATTGTCGGTAATCGCGATGTCTTCGGGTTTCAGATCAGCGACCGGCTTCCGGTTCTTCTGTCGCGCCGTGAGATCCACCGTCACTTCGTTGACGTTCACGACGTCAGCATCGGACGAGGCAGGCGTCGCCGAATTGGCCTGGGACAAGGCAAAGATGCACAGAGCGGGCATGGTCAGGATCGCGAAGACGACCGTCGCGATCAACTTTCGGGGGATGGTAGTCCGCGGTTTCGCTAGCGGGATGCCCGAACGGTGAATGAACATAGACTCGTTCCGTCCTGTGCCGCGGTTTCCAACGGCGGCGTCCAAATTTTGCACCGCCGGAGTGCGATTGTAAAGCGCGTTCTGGCACGGGTTTCCGCAGGACGGGGATACGGGAGACGAAGAGGTTATGGGTGGTTTACAGCGATGCAGTCGACCAAGAACTGCGATAAGTGCGCGTCGCCGAACTTCGATGCTCGGCGACGCGATTCAGCAAAATTAGACGAACACCTCACCCGGTAATGCGGTCAGGGTTCGGGATGCAAGAGTGTTTTGTACAATCCGCTTGGGTTGCGAAGCGTCGCCCGGAGTCACCTGCATCCGTTCGATGCGCAATTGCAGCGCGCGCTCGATATGCCGGAGCTCCATCACTTCAGCGGCGGCGACCAGCGAAGTCGCCCGGCCTTGGAGCCCGGCTCGCCCAGTTCGCCCGACTCGATGAATAAAGTCTTCCGCCATCTTGGGCAAATCGTAGTTGATGACGTGGGCTACATCGTCCACGTGCAATCCACGCGATGCGATATCGGTAGCGACCAGTATCTGATACCGGCCTTCCTGAAATCCGCTCAAAGCCCCGTTGCGCTGCGACTGCGACCGGTCGCCATGAATCAGTGCGGCGGCGAAACCGTCGCGCACCAGTTCCTTGGCCAGCCGTTCGGCACCGCGCTTGGTACGCGTGAAAATCAGTGTTTGTCCCTTCTCCTCGTAAAGCAGCTGTCGCAGAACGCCGAGTTTCTCTCCGGGCCGCAATTCGAAGGCCTTGAGTTCTACGCTTTCCGCCGGCTTGAGCACGGAGCCCAAAGCAACGCGCACGGGATCGCGCATGTACTCGTTTACAAGTCCGGCGACAGATTGCTGCATCGTAGCCGAAAAACAAAGCGTCTGCCGTCGCGTTGGCAACTCCGCGAGAATGCGGCGAATCGCGGGCAGAAATCCCATGTCAAGCATGCGGTCAGCTTCGTCGAGCACGAGAATCTGAATGTGCCGCACGTCGGCGAAGTGGCGGCTCATCAGGTCTTGCAGCCGACCGGGCGTAGCAATTACCAATCCTGAGCCTGCGCGCAGAGCCTGGATTTGCGCCTTCTCAGAAACACCGCCGATCACCAGCGCTGCCTTGCGCATGTCTTTGCTGCGCAGTTGCTCGTATTGCTCGTGAACCTGCATGGCGAGTTCACGCGTCGGCAGCAGCACCAACGCGACCGTGCTAGGCGAAGACTCGCGCTTGAGAACTTCGATGATGGGAAGAAGAAACGCCAGCGTCTTGCCGGTTCCGGTCTGCGAGGTGCCGATGACGTCTCGGCCTTCAAGTGCGGGAGGAATTGCGCGTTCCTGGATGGGGGTAAGGTTAACGAACTGAGCTGCCGCCAGCTTCTGCTGCAATGCAGAGGCCAGGGGCAGTTCTGAAAATTTGGTCATTCGACTTTGATTCTTTCTTGGAGAGGCCGGTTGTCATACACTCCGACACACGTCGGGAGTGGGCCGCCCACATTCTTGATTTTTAGATTTGGCGCTAACAAAACGGCGGGCAGGAAAAGCGGAGATAAATCTGGTCCAACGATGGACCACCGCGTCACGAGCAAACCGTGGCAAAAGCGTCGAGTTAAGTATACCAGAAAGTTAACCGGCGGAAGCCTCGGTTGGTTACTAAAGTGATAACCGTCAATCTGGATTCGCCGCGGGGAACGTGACGCAGGTGAACCACGGAGGATTGGAAGTCTCAAGATATCTGGCGGAGAGTGAGGGATTCGAACCCCCGATACCCGTTAAGGTATGCCGGTTTTCAAGACCGGTGCCATCAACCACTCGGCCAACTCTCCGTTGCATAAATCGTACCACTTCCCTGCCCGATTACTTGCTCACGGCTTTGGCGAAAGCCTTGGAGTGAAACTCCATCACCTCGGCGAAGTGGGACATGAAGTAGTTGAAGCTGTGGTCGCCGTCGTACGCGTGATATTCGTGTTTCACTTTCTCTTTCCGAAGTTCGTCGTGGAGCATCTCCGCGCCCTTCTCGAAACCAAAATCATCATCCTGGCCGCAGTTGAAATAGATGGCCAGTTTTTGCAGGGCGGGCGCGTTCCGCTTGGCAAGCACCAGCGGATTGTTGTCATTCCAGTGAGGCAGGTTAATCGGATTGCCGAAGACCTGGGCTAGAACACTCGCCAGTTCGCCACCCGATTGCGATACCGAATCCAGTTCCTGCGGAGATGCAGTAATCAGCGCGGCGCTCTGCGCACTCACGGCCGAAAACAATTCAGGATGGGAGAAGGCCAGCCGCAACGCTCCATAGCCGCCCATGGAGATTCCGCTGACCGCGCGCCCAGTCGCGCCCGGACGCACATGATATTTGTGCTCGATGTGCGGCATGAACTCCTGCAGGAAAAAATCGTTGTAGCGAACCGAACCGTCAACCGAGTTGATGTAGAAACTGCGGCGGCCCTCGGGCGCGACCATGAGAAAGTCGTCGATTTTATGCTGCTTGCGCAGATCATCGAGCGCGCTCATGACACCGCTGTTGAAAAGTGTCTGCTCGTTGTCTCCGAGGCCATGAAAAAAATACAGGACCGGATATTGTCGTGGAGGATTCTGCGAAGCGGCTTCATCGTATGCGGCGGGTACGTAGACGCAATAGTGGACGGACCGCTTCAGGATCTCACTATTCAGCGAACTGCAGTCGATTCTGCTTTGCGCGAGGACCGCACGCGAGGAAAGCAGGATCGTCAAGAAGAATGCGAGACGTACAAGGCGCGAGTTGCAATTCATTCGCTTCAATCACTCGTAACGGAGCGCCTGCACCGGATCGAGCCTGGCCGCGCGCCCGGCGGGATACAAGCCGGAAACCAGGCTCACGAGAACAGCAAACGCGATGCTGAACGCGACCAGTTTCCAAGATACGGCCCAGAAATGTTCCTGCGGCAACGACTGGCTCTTGAGCCAAATGTTGGTGCCGAAATTGATGACCTGGCCGATGGCCCAGCCGAGCACAACGCCGAAAATCCCGCCAAGGATTCCCATGGCGCCCGCCTCAGCGAAAAAGAGCATCTGCACGTCACGGTCGCTGGCGCCGATTGCTTTCATGATGCCGATTTCGCGGCGGCGTTCCAGAATCGCCATCACCAGCGTGTTCACGATTCCGATCGACGCAACCGCCAGGGCGAGGCTGCCAAAAATCCCGAGAAACGCATATAAGACCCTAAAGACCTGTTGCAAACTGTGACTCGCGTCGAGAATCGAAAACGTGTTGAAACCCATCTTCTTGATGGCGGCTTCCACGCCCTCGACTTTTGACGGATCTTTCACTCGAGCGCTGATCGACCCGTAAACCGGCTGATCGCTGTCGGCGCGTGAAATCTCACGCAGATCGGTCGGCTGCATAACATGAAGCGTCTGCGCCATTTTGAGAGGCAAAAAAACTTTGGCGCGAGTCGGCCCGCGCATGCTTTCAGGATCGAGATCGGCAATACCGATGATCTTCAACTTCTGCTCCCGCGAAACAACTGAATATGAGGCTCCTCCGGCATTGTCGTCGCCAGATGCAGCCTCGTTCGCGCGAGTCGCATGAGTCGATTGCGATGCCACTTGGCGTTGCGCGTAGCGCATAGTCAGTTCCTGACCGAGCAGCGGCTTCGCCAGTTCCGCCACGGCTGGTTCAGGAGAACCCAGAGCTGGAGTTTTTCCGACTAACTCTTCCGCAAACGATTTTTGCAGAATCACCTCGGCCGCCGCACACAGGGCATCGCGCCGGTCCGGCATCAGCAG
>Ga0209006_10002992_pt1 | contig 15337 bp, 14 predicted proteins | sample JacPin_JW_Ref_O2_FD_188567 | JGI IMG/M metagenome (GOLD analysis project Ga0209006, IMG submission 188567) | Forest soil microbial communities from Algoma, Ontario, Canada - Jack Pine, Ontario site 1_JW_Ref_O2 (SPAdes) (version 2) | ecosystem: Environmental > Terrestrial > Soil > Boreal... | reverse complement strand
AGGTGTCGAACGTCCCGGTCTGTAATTCCTTTATCACCGCCGCGCGATCGACCTTACCTACGCGCTCTATCGCCTGCTGCAGCATCTGCAGTGAAGCATAGGTTATCGGGCTCGCCCAACCGTCCGGTTTTTGTCCGGTCGCTTCCATGTGACGTTTGATGTAATTCTTGCTCTCAGGAGCGTCCGGGTTCCACCCGCCGATGCCCATTACGCCTTCGACGTCGGCCCCAAAGCGCTGTTTGTAGACTGGAAATGCGGTCCCGACGGCGGTATAGAAAACTTTGGGATTGAAGTTCGACGCGCGCGCCTGGTCGCTGATCATCATCGTGTCGGGCGGATAGCTGAAGGCGGCAAACGTATCCGCATTGAGCCGCTTCACATCCCTCATGATTGCGCCCATGTCCTGTGTTTCAACCGGATAGGCTCGATCGTAGACGATATCAAATCCGCCTTGTTTAAAAGCCTTGCGGCCAGCCTTCGCAAGTCCGATACCGAACTGATCGGCCACGCTCACCGTTGCAACGGTGTTGCCGATCTTGCCCTCCGAACGCAGCTTGGCGATCGTCGCCACGAAGGCTTGCACGGCATCGGTCATCGTGCCGGTGAACCAGAAACTGTTTGACCATTGCTTGCCTAGTTCAGGAGCCTGGTCGCTCACCGCGGTCGTAGCCAAATGCGGATATCCGGCGCGATGTAGTAGCGGACCCACCGCGAGATTAAGTCCGGTTCCCCACGGCGACAAAATAAAATCAACCTTGTCCTGCGAAATCAGGCGCTCGACGGCCCCGACGGCATCGTCCACGTTGCTATGATCATCGTACTCGATGACCTCGATCGGCACTCGCTTGCCGACACTCTCGAGCATGATACCGCCAGCATCGTTCACCTCTTTGACCCAAAGTTGGTAGTTCGGCAGCACCGTGATGCCGGCGCCAGGCGCGTTCGGTCCAGTCAACGAGATCGCGTAGCCGATCTTGATCGATTTGGGCACCTGGCTGTAAGCGGCCAAATCGCCGGCGAATGTTGCCGCGATCGCGATAACGGCCGCGATCGCCGATAAGCGCATCGTCATAGCTGCCTCCGTTGGCGGGAAAGCCCGCGCAGTCGACCGCACGACATCGCTACATGAGCGAACTTAATCGTTCGTCACGGCCAAACAGTCCCGGCGTCGGCGGACTACGCACAAATACGCGCTGATGACGTACGAATGGTGTTATCGCGCGTCTCACGCGAAAAGCTACCGAATTTCTTATTCAGCAGTTGACCACGTCTGCACCGAGGCGACCGCATTCGCGCGCCGCGGCGGTTTGATTAAGCGCGATCTTGTTAACTGAGCGGCGAGACATTGATGCGCAATCCATTCACGCTCTCCGCTTTAAAGGGAACGGCCATCGTCGGCTTGATGGTGCTGCTGTTCGCCGCGGGCGTAGGCCTGGTTCTCAAAAAGACCGTCGATTATTTGCTTTATTGGGACGCGACCGCGGCCGCGGAGAGTTGGGCGCGATATGTTGCCGAAAACGTCACCGATATCGAAGATATCGCCACCGGCGAGGAACCGTCCGCCGAGAGCATGGCGTTCCTCATTCGGACTCAGCAGATCCGCTACGTGTTCGGATTCGAAATCATCAATTCCTTTGGTAACGTGCAGATTATCTCTGACGGTTCAAAGATCTCCAGTGTTCACGGCACTTTGCATAGTGACGCCGCCGCACGTGCCGTCACGCTGGGTGAGCCGATCATTTCGGTCAACGAGGGCACTCCTCCTGTCCGCCCAAAAATTTATTCAGAAGCCTATCTGCCTATCATCGCCGATGGGCGTCCGAAGGCTGTCGTGGCGGCATTTGTTGATTTGACCGAACAGCGCGATCATTTTCGCAAGGCTTTTTTGCTCGCCGCTTTGGCACTTTTCCTGCTCATCAGCGGCGCCGTCGGGATTCCGACTATCGCCTGGGTTCGTCGAACCAAGGAAAAGCGAAGCGCCGATCGGCGTATTCGCTACCTCGCGCATCACGACGTGCTGACCGGATTGGCGAATCGCGCCAGCCTCATCGAACTACTGGACAAGGAGCTGCTTGGGTTGCCGTTCCGCGGCGGCTCGCTCGCTGTGCATTTTATCGACCTTGATCACTTCAAGGGTATCAACGATGCTTTTGGTCACGACGGCGGCGACTTTCTACTCAAGACTTTTGCCGAGCGATTGCAGGCGGTGACCCGCTTCGACGACGTAATGGCCCGTCTTGGCGGCGACGAGTTCGTCGTTGTGCAGAACAACATCAATGGTCGGGATGATGCAGAGAGATTTGCTCACCGCGTCGTGACCGCTTTGACGGAGCCCGTCAAGTTCAACGCCCACGAGCTGGCTGCTACTTTGAGCATCGGTTTTGCACTCGCCCCGGCGGACGGCAGCAGCTCCGAGCGGCTGCTAAAAAGCGCAGACCTTGCTCTGTACAAGGCCAAAGCCGACGGCCGCAATTGCGTCCGATATTTCTTGCCCGAGATGGAGGTTACGCTGAAGGCTCGCGTCGATCTCGAAAAGATGATCCGAAACGCGATTATTCACAATGGTTTTCTACTTCACTACCAACCGATTTTTGAAATTGCCGACCGCCGTCTTATTGGCTTTGAAGCGCTCGTCCGTTTAGCCGCCGAGGATGGAACGCTCATTCCGCCGTTAGACTTTATTCCCGTTGCAGAGGCATTGCGCCTGATCGACAAGATTGGGACATGGGTCTTGAGGGAGGCGTGTCGAACCGCCGCAACGTGGCCGAGTCATCTGACGATCGCGGTGAATATGTCGGTGGCGCAGTTCGGGGTCGGAAATGTATGCGACACGGTCACTTCCGCGCTCAGCGAAGCCGGACTCGCTCCGCATCGACTCCAGTTGGAAGTCACCGAGAGTCTGCTGTTGGGTGACAGCGAACCTGTGATAGCAGAGTTGCAGGCGCTTAAGGCAATGGGCGTGGCGATCGTGATGGACGATTTCGGCACGGGATATTCAAGCCTTAGTTATCTGTGGCGGTTTCCATTCGACAAAATCAAAATCGACCGAAGCTTCATGGCTGGGCTCAACCACGCCGGCCAGAATTCAGAAAAAGTGGTGAGGACGATCATTGCGCTCGGACGTGCGTTGAACATGCGTATCACCGTCGAGGGTGTCGAAACCGCCAGGCAGGCTGCTTTTGTCCGTGACGCGGAAGGCGATCAGGCTCAGGGGTATTTCTTCGGCCGGCCGATGCCGGCCACCGAGGTTGCCGCCGCGATACTCATCGATTCTCAGAGAGCTAACATGGAGTCGACACCGGCACCGACCGAGGCCAAATTGCGCCTTATCAAAACCTAAGCGCCTGGCGCCTTGAGCCTTTACATACAGGCTAAATGCGAGTTTTCCTTGATTGGCAAAGTTTTCGTTTGTTTGTGCCCTAGAATATCCACCCGTCACTGTGATTAGCTGGCCTCGCTCTGGGTTTCTGGGCCGACTTAGAGCGCTCGATATCACTTGCCTTCGCACAACTTGGTAATGAAGCTACGGGAATGTCTGCCATTGGGGGAAGCTCCCGCCAATGGGTCAGATCGGTGCCCTGTCGACCAAGGCATCATGACGCCGAGTAGGGCGAGAAGGGCCGCCATTCCATGGCGACTGTCAGACCATTTCATAGCTACGCGCAAAGATGGTAACGCGAGTTTGATCTGGGAAGTAAGGCGACCTGTTGACTGCGCCTCCGTTAGGATAACGGCGCTTGGGAAGCTCGTTCTGCATTGCGATTCGCGCATTTCTGCAAAAGCATCGGTCGTCCCACATAGAGATCACGGCCTGGTCGGGGCAGCCTCCTCAATCGCCTCTGTTCCATCAACTCCGTTGTAAAATTTTGAACAGACAACCGGCCTCGAATAGCGGATGCTCGTATTCGGCAGTACTCCAACAGGCGATGTTTGGAAAGTTGAAACGGTCTGGGAACGACGTCGACGATGGTCCCGCGGCGGAAGAGATTCGCGCCGCGGTGGAGCATATCGTTCTCAGTTCGCCTTTCCGCCGATCGCCGCAACTCGTTGCGTTTCTTCGCTTTGTTGTAGAAACGGCACTCGGCGGCAAGACGGAATATATCAAAAGCTATACCATCGGGGTAGAGGCTTTGGGACGCGGCGAAAGTTTTGACCCGCAAGTCGATCCAATCGTTCGCGTTGAGGCGGCGCGGATTCGGAGAGCGCTTGCAACCTATTTCGCTCGCGAGGGTGCCGGCAGCCCGATTACTGTTGAAATACCTCTCGGGCATTACGCTCCGGTATTTCGCCGCCGCCGCATGCACCATCGTTCGATATCAGTGTTGATTTCTATCTTCCTGACGCAAGCCGGTCGGATTATGCAAGCTGCATCAAGGGCAAAAATCGCACGAACGTCCTTTCACGTCCGCCGACAGCCGCGAAGGCGGACGTCAAACGCGGAACTTGGTAGCCACGCTGATTGAGTTGCTGTCGTAGCGGCACACAGATCGCCGTTACCGCCGCCTCAGTCCGACTGTTTGGATTATCAGTCGCTTTACGCCGTCTCGCTGTGGCCAGCTAAGCAGCGGATGTGTATTAGGTTCAGCGTGAATTTACGAGCGGAAATTCCGCGTCGTCACGTAACGTGCGCTTCGCATTTAACAAAGATGGGCCCACATATTCTATGTTACGTCCGCGATCTGAAGGTCCATGTACAGATATGCACGCTCCATCCGTTCTGCGGCATCGACTATGCTCGCGGGAAGCTGCTGCGGCACTCGCAGGTAGCATTGACCATTCACAATAATCCCGGCGTCGATGTGCGGCTCAAGACATCTGGGATAGGGGTTAAGAGATATGTTTGAAAATGATAGGTTAGTTGGTGATGTCTTCCTCGTCGACGATGATGAAATAGTGCGTGAGTCTTTGTCAGTTGAGTTTATCAGAGCGGGCTATCGGGTGACGGCCTTCAGCGAGGGGACGTCGTTCGTTTCGGCTGCCCGAGAACGTATACCGGTTTGTGCGGTGGTTGACATGTTCACGCCGGGCCTGTCGGGCATGGACATCCTCAAACGACTCGACGCCAAGAATTACCCGGCGCCGATCTGTATTGTCTCCGGGCGCGCAGACATTTCGCTTGTGGTTGAAGCGATCAAGAGCGGCGCATCTGATTTTTTCGAAAAACAGGCGGGTGTGGCTTCGCTCATTGAGCGCGTGAGGAAAATGATCGAGGTTTGGAGCCGTCATCGACAGACTGACTCGACGTCCAATTTCCGATGGCAGCCATTTCCGGGCCGCGAACACCTAAGCGGTCGAGAAATCGAGGTATTGGATCAGATCGCGATGGGCGCGACCAGCAAGGCCGCGGCGGAAGCTCTTGGAATAAGTCCACGCACGATTGAAACTCATCGCTCGCATATTTTGAAAAAACTTGGCGCTAAAAATGCAGTTGAACTTGTTCGGATGGTATTGCGCGGCGGCAGAGACCCGAAACCACCTAGGGTTAACGCCCGGACTGCGCAACCTTCATTTCAGGCGGGCGATCACCATCCCGAGTAAACCGAGCGCGCCGTCGAAATATTTGCAATTTTAGATTTCCTAAGCTGAGGCCACGTAGCAGGCAACCTGCCTTACCGGTGGCCCGTTGTGGTCATCGCCCACGCAAACAGGCAACGCTTGGTTACGTCGTCGACGATATTCTCGATATCGAGAAGACCCGGGTGGGCCAGAAGATCTTCAATTAATCGCGTGGAAGCCCGTCACTGTCGGATCGCTCCATTCTCGGACCCGGACCTGCGATCAGATCATACTGGCAAGTTCAACCGCCGCGACATCGCTCAGCCGTGCAAAAAGGGAAATTTCCCGCCGAGATCGGGACATGATGCGTTCAACCTAAGTACACAATAAAGTTTATCCACAATGTGCGGTTTTGCACAGCAGCGTTGTGCGCTTTTGTCCACAATATGTACGATTTCGTACTCTGGACCTTTGAATGACGGCACTGAAACCACCCATAAAAAAGTCGCGAGTATTCAGCCCTGCGCGGTTTTTGGAGACTGCCGCCACGGGGCGGGTCATTTCCATCTATCCGGCAGGTGAAATCATCTACACGCAGGGCGATGATGCAGATGACGTCTTCTACGTTAGAAGAGGTAAAGTCAAAGTCACTGTCCTATCTGTACTAGGCAAGGAAGCTGTCATCGCGCTGCTTAACGCCGACGAGTTCTTCGGTGAGGGATGTTTGATCGGACAAGTGCAGCGATTATCGACGGCGACCGCCATGACCGAATGCGAGCTTATGAAAGTCGCCAAGATTGAAATGTCACGCGTTCTTCAACAGGAGGCAACATTTTCGAAAATGTTTGTTGCGCATATATTGGCGAGAAGCGCCCGAGTAGAAGAAGACCTAATTGACCAGCTCTTCAACTCAACAGAAAAGCGGCTTGCTCGCGTCCTGTTGTTGCTGGCCAATTTTGGCAAGGAAGGTCGACCTGAGTCGATTATACCAAGAATCAATCAGGAAATGCTGGCGGAAATGATCGGCTCGACTCGATCCCGTGTGAATTTTTTCATGAACAAATTTCGCGACTTGGGGTTCATCGCTTACAACGGCAAACTCGAAGTACATACCTCACTGTTGAGCGTGGTGCTGAGTGATCGCCCTACTTCAGTAAGGTCGTTTGTAAAACCCTCTCGCAAAGACGTTCCAAGCGCCGCGGAATAAGGATCTTTTGAGGTTCCTAGCTTCCCGGCGATTGGCGTCTGCATAGAATTAAAACGTGCAACGCCTTCAACAGATTTTGGTGACGCGGCCTTTGGCGTTCGCGGCACGTCCGATGATTAGTCAATCACGTCACATCACGCGTGATTCAGAGCCAGTTAGTGGTTGCGATAAAATCGTCGCAACGGGCCGATCAGAGACGGCAGTTAGTCGCGGCGGCAAGCGTTCCGGTGAGCCGATTTGATATGTCCCCATCCGATAAGTCGGCGGTATTCTTTTTCCGGCACCCCGTAGGAGTTACCGGCGGTCCGCTCGATGCCTTTGCGGTCAAGCACTGTGATTTCATTTCTGCCAGTGTTGATCAACTTTTGCCGCTTGAGATTTTGCAGTGCCTCGGTGACGGCGGGCCGCCTTACCCCAAGCATCAAAGCCAAGAATTCCGAGTGAGCGGAAGGAAATTGTCGCCGACGCGGTCGTGGGCCATCAGGATCCAGCGCGCCAACCGGTGGTCGATGCGGGCGCGCGCATTGGCGATGGCGGTTAGTCCCGTCTGCACCATGAACGTCTGGACGAATTTGAGAAGCAGGATGCGCAGCGGACCGCTTGCTTGCATGGCCTTGCGTAGTTCCGCGGCAGCAATCCACTGCCGCTTCCGGCAACCTGGATATAAGTGGAGTGCGGCGACCGGTCCCTGCCGAGCACGACCGCGCTCCCGCTCAGGCCCTCCCTGCCGATGAGGCCGATCTCTATACGCGTTCCGTTGGGTTGGACCGCGACGACCGAGGCAATACCGGTCTCAATGAAAAAGACCGCGTTAATCCGTCTCTGGGGTCGCTCGATGTCTCGGTAAAGCGGCATCTCCGGGGGGTCGCTAATGCGGCTCTAACATCGCAAAATCGGCCGGCGCGAGCCTTGCCAGGAGCCGGTTGCGTGGCGCCGTAGACAGAGACCTGGAAGTTGACGGCAACGTGATGCTCTTCCCGTAAGAGGAGGGCAAGAGCACATCAGGGTCTCTCAAACGCCTGTGCCCAGAGGTCGCGGCAGGCGGTGGGTGACGTTACGCCTTGAGGCGACAAACGCATATCGACATCACCGATTGGTGGAAAGCGATTTCAAATTGAGCAATAAACGCCGGACCTCAAGGGCGCGCAGAAGGCCACCGAGGGTAACCGCTGCGGAGATGGTCCCGCTAAGTTTGTTCAAGAGCGAGTTTCGAACTGCCTTCATCGACTACAGCGCCGCTCCTGGAAGGCATGTTCATTTTTGAACACGCTGTTCTCCACCACCAGCCGCAGCTCCAGACTTAAAGCGCCCGCCTGGTTTTGACGGCCGCTATCGACGTCGTGTACGGTTGCGGACACAAGCCTGGACACCATCTTGTCGAGCGCCTAACTTGCATTTTAAGGCGGCTAAATTTCTCGCCAGGGAAACCCGATGGGCAGTACCCGTCCTAGTAGCCGTAATGCATTAAAAGGCCGGAACGATTGAGGTCCAAGACGGCCTGTATAATTTGATGGCAGTCGGTCATGCAAGCAGAAGCAAGGTTATCCTTTCGCGTAATGGCCTTGCTTAGGCAACACAACACCCGATGGAATCTTTCGAAATATAAAGAAAATCAGATTGTCTATACGCAGGGTGACCCGGCGGATTCTGTCTTTTACCTCCACACGGGCCAGGTCAAGCTAACTGTCGTTTCCAAGCTTGGGAAGGAAGCCGTCGTTGCAATCCGGGGACCGGATGAATTCTGCGGCGAAGGGGCTCTTAATGGGTCTCAGCTGCGGTTGGCGACGGCCACCACAATCTCGTCGTGCGAGATCATACGGCTGGAGACGCAAACCATCGTCCACCTGCTTCATCAAAACCAGGAGTTTGCCGACTATTTTCTCACCCATCTTTTAACCCGAACCGCCCGCGTCGAGGCGGACTTGGTGGACCAACTATTCAATTCCAGTGAGATGCGGCTGGCGCGGGCTCTTTTGCTTCTGGCCAATTATGGCAACGACTTTGGTCTGGAACCAGTAGCCATAAAGGTCAATCAGGAGACGCTTGCCGGAATGATCGGAACGACACGGTCCCGCGTGAATTTCTTCATGAATAAATTTCGGAAGCTGGGCCTTATCGACTACAACGGGAAGCTGGAAGTTCATAGGCCCCTGCTGAACTACGTGCTGAATGAACGACCGCATATTGAAACCCAGGACAAAGATGTCTGAGATGTGCGGTCGTCATCCCACAGTCGCCAATGACCGGAGCAAATCGTAAAGGTCTTGCCTGGGTCGACCCACAATGCCGGGAGGGAAAAACCCTCTCGCCGGATTTCGCCATTGCAGCGAATACTTTAATTGCGGCTCTTACGTCGTGGTTCGATCGCGCCCGCGGGCGGGTCAGGAACCCGAGATGCCGCGCCGAGATGCCAAATAGAAAGACTCAGAAGATGCCGTTGAAAATGTGCGTGACATACGCGGCCCTGTGCCGACAAGGACTTGATTGGCGGAACCACGAAATTGAATTGGGTTGGCCCGCCCTTATCGATCAGGCTTAAATCTCCCAAGAATGTTAAGCCGCTCGGATTCGCTTTGTCGCAGCTGTACTAAACTGAGCAGCCCGGCGACCGAATCGCGTGTAGGCGTACCCCGTATGACGGGGGTTCAACATGTCGGTCGGAGCGGCGGTAGTCGTGAGCAGCTATCGGCGCTTTGCACTCGTTGCCGGTGCGCCAGACCCATGGCGTTTGTTTCGGTTATTCTGGACTCGAAAGGTTCCTTTCTTATGCGCTGGTTTGAGTGCCAGAGCTGCCGGAATGCCGTCTTTTTTAAAGAAGAACATGCCGTATCAGTTGTCAGCAATTTGGCATGATCCGGGATATCGCTGTGATGGGAGGTCGCGAAGGACGCAACGCGCTGTCGACGCGCTCACGCTATTTTGAGCGCCGCCGGCGTCGATCGCCGCCAAAACTGGTAACGCACCCTCGGGTCGGTGACGTGCTGGGCTTGTAGTGGTCCAATATCGTCAGCCCATTATCTCCGCATCGGACCTAATCTGTCCAGCGCGCGCGTTGCGACTTTTGCCGCGCGCAGACACGACAGTCTCAGCGACCGGCTGAAAACGCGAATTGCAGGCCAGCGTCGCCGCTCATTACGTAACTTATTCTGGATTTAACGAGCGATGTATCCGAGTTTACCTAATGTTACGCCGGTTTATGAATCGACTCGCGTACAAGTACGCATTGCATGAAGTATTCGGTAGGATTCAATCGGCACATAGATCGATAATCGAGTCACCTCATGTCACGGAATGCAAAATCCCTAACTGTGCTCGTCCATGAACGTTTAGACGTTAAGTGATCTGCTCCAACGGTCGGCTACGGCTAGCCGCCGATCGTCAGCCGAATGCGCATCGCGTGAGACAAGGAAGCGATCATGGGATGGCGAACATTAAAACGATCCGTCGGCCTGGGCAAACAAAAGGCGAGCATTAGTCGTGAGAAGGAGTTCTGGAAAGAACTAAACGGCATCGCTGGGGCCGGCGCGTGGCCGTGTCCGGCTATTTCTGCGATTCGCCAACACCACTCGGGCGATTTCGCGTCTGCACTGCCCGCGTTCGCATTCGACATTGTCGGGCGCGGGTGCCTGCGACGTTCGCAGATCGCTGCAGACCATTCGCAATGATCTTGGCGCCAACGGACCGTGAAGCGCGCGAGTCCTCTAAAGCATTGAAACAGCAGATATGACTCAGAATGGTGGGCTTAACGGCGAGATTTTTATAGTCGACGATGATGCGATTTTGCGGGAGTCGATGTCCATCGTGTTTAGCCAAGCGGGCTACCAGGTGATGACCTTCAACGAGGGGATGTCTTGTGTCGCCATCGCTCGGGTGCGAGTACCGAGTTGTATTCTCGTGGACATGTGCATGCCGGGCTTATCGGGGCTCGACATCCTTAAGCAACTTGATGCTGCGAATTACCCGGCTCCGATCTTTATCGTTTCCGGCCACGGCGACATTCCGGCCGCGGTCGAGGCCATTAGAAATGGTGCGCGTGACTTCATCGAAAAACGGATGGAGCCCGGTTTGATCGTTAAGCGTGTGCTCGAAACGATTGGCGCTTGGGAACGGGAGCGCCGACCCCGAAACTACCAAATGTCTGACATCCGATGGCGACCGTTTCCGGGCCGCGACCGCCTTACCCGCCGGGAAATCGAGGTGCTGGAGCAGATTGCGGCGGGTGCGACCAACAAGATAGCCGCGAGATTTCTTAAAATAAGCCCACGAACCCTCGAATGTCATCGTTGGCATATTATGAAAAAACTCGGCGCCAAGAATGCAGTTGAACTCGTTCGGAAAGTATTGGGTACCGACGATGACACGTCACAACATGCCGGCTCTCGTAATAGCCAGCGCCCGAATTATGCGGAGTTAGCCTGAGGCGATGTCTTCATGATCATTGGCGGACCGGTTGCCGTTCGAATTGCACATCCAGGCCGTCGGATCCGATGAGGGTCGGTCAAATGCGGGATGCAGTCGTGTGTCGAGTCTGGCCGCTACACCACTGTGACGAGTACCGCGACGTCAGTGCGACCCCGTCGTCCGAAATGCCATTGATGGCCGCAATCGGTGCGAGTCTAGGCCGAGGCGGCGATCGATGGCGCCGCCACATTCTGCTGCACAACGGAGCTGCATATCCTGACTGACCCGCACGTATAGATGTGATGAGTACGCAGTGATCAAAGCAATTCTTCTGGTCGAAGATAATCTCGGAGACGCCCGTTTGCTCCGCGAGATGCTCAACGAACAGGCCGGGCGCGGCCTCGAATTAACGCATGTAGACTGCTTGAGCGCGGCCGAGAAATATCTTTCAGAGCATTCCGTCGACATTATCCTGCTCGATCTTGGGTTGCCCGATGCACGAGGACTGGAAGCGATCCGGCGGGCTCACACGGCCGCGCCTCGTGTTCCCCTGGTGGTGCTTACGGGCATGGACGACGAGTCCCTGGCCGAGCAAGCCTTGCAAGAAGGCGCACAAGACTATCTGATCAAGGGCCAAATCGAGACGCGAGGGATTCTGAGAGCCCTGCGCTATGCCACCGAGCGCAAGCGCCTGGAGCGATTGAAGGACGAATTTGTCTCGACGGTGAGCCACGAGTTGCGCACGCCGTTGACGTCGATTTCCGGCTCGCTCGGCCTTCTTATGGGAAATGCGGCCGGAAACTTGCCTCATGCAATGGCCCGGTTGCTTGCGATTGCGCATACCAACAGCCAGCGCTTGGTACGGCTCGTCAACGACATTCTCGATATCGAGAAAATGGACGCGGGAAAGGTCGTATTCAATTTCAGTCGCGTCGAATTTCCGCCGTTGGTTGCTCAAGCGATCGAGGCCAATCGGGGATTCGCGGAAGGCTACGGCGTGCGAATTCGGCTTGAGGAGGCATCTACCGCCGTTGCCGACGTGCGAGCCGATCCGGATCGACTTCTCCAGGTCGTCACCAATCTGCTTTCGAACGCGATCAAGTTTTCGCCGCCGGATAATGAAGTGGTGGTCGCGGTCGAGAAGGGAACCGACATGGTCCGCCTTACAGTGCGTGACCATGGTCCCGGCATTCCAGCCGACTTCAAGCCGCTCATCTTCGAGAAATTCGCACAAGCCGATGGCACGAACGCGCGACAGAAGGGCGGTACCGGCCTAGGCCTCAGTATCGTCAAGCAAATTGTCGATCGGCTCAGTGGCGAAGTAGGATTCGCTGATGCTCCTGGCGGCGGAACGATCTTTCACGTTGAGTTGCCCTGCTGGGTTCACGTGGCCAATCTGGCAATCGACCGGGGTCCGAAACCGGACGCAGCACGTTTATTGCTTTGTGAAGATGATCTCGATACTGCGCTCACGTTACGCGGGCAATTAAAGCAACTCGGGTTTGCCACCGATTTTGCCTATTCTGCAGCCGACGCATTCACCCGCGCGGCAGCAGTTCAATATCATGCAATTCTGGTGGATATCCACCTGCCGCATGGTGATGACGGCATAAGTCTTATCGTGCGGCTGCGCAAACTGCCGCAATATAGGGACACATCGATCATCGTAGTGTCTGTCGATCCCAGCCGCGGGCGCGAGGACGTGAGGGCATCCGACCTCAATGTCCTGGATTGGCTCAGCAAGCCAGTCGACTTGGACCGTCTCTCGCGGGCGCTAGTCAAGGGCGCCGTGCACGATCCGCACCGACGTCCGCGCATCCTTCATGTCGACGACGACAATGTCGTTGCGCGCGCTCTCAGCGAAATTGCCGACGTCGTAACGGTCAATTCGATCGATGAGGCGCGGCGTGCGCTGAAGGCCAGTGACTTCGACCTTGCGGTGCTTGACGTGGCGCTTGTCCCCGGGGCCAGCCCCGCTCAGCTGCCCGAGCTGCGCGACAGCAAGGGCAATGTAATTCCCATGCTCGTTTTCTCCGGCGAGGAAGCGAACTTAGCGGATGACGCGCAGCAGCACGCGGCGCTAGCCAAATCATCAATCTCGATCGATAGCCTCGTGGCGGCGGTGCGTGATCGCTTGGCAGCCCGGTCGGCGCTCGTCTCCAGGGAGACGGTATGACTGACATTCGCATTCTTCTCGTGGACGACGAGCCGGACATTCGCGAGGTCGTAGACGTGTCGCTCGGTCTAGACCCGGAATTCAGGACGCGGGCCTGCGCATCAGGCGCGGATGCGCTCGTGATGGCCGCGCGATGGTCGCCTTCTCTCATCCTGCTGGATGTGATGATGCCGCTCATGGACGGACCAACAACGCTGACAAACCTGCGCAAGAATCCGGGGACTGCCCACATTCCGGTTCTGTTCCTGACCGCCCGTACGCAGAGCGCAGAGATCGAGCAATACATCTCGCTCGGCGTCCAAGGTATCTTGTCGAAGCCGTTTGATCCGATGACGCTCGCAGCCTTGGTCCGTAGGTATCTGCTGCCCCTAACAGCCCACCATGCGCCCTAAAAAATGGGAGCTCGGTCCGCTCTCCAATTGTTGCGCCTCAAGGCCGCACCTCAGGCGCTGATGTTGCGACGGTCGGTTATCGTACAAATAACCAGAAGAGCAAAAATTCCGGTCGTTATAAGTACATCTACGCAAGACGACGTGGCAGCGTTGAACGATAATATCGCTTGGAACAGCCATGTCCTTCGCCTTAGCCAAGCAAATCGTGACGGTCACGGTCCTTCACGCCGTCGATGCTATCGGCAGCATGTTGTCTGAGAGGTTTTTGGGTGAGTCCGGCCAATATCTTCGATTCAACATCGATGGCCGGAATTTTCCCGGGCGCCCAATGATAGAACGGCGACATTCATCGCGGCGTTTCAGCCCGCTAAAGGGGGCGAGTTTCCACGCCAAGGTGCGGCGGCCGGACGGCCGCGAGATCGGCGCAAGCACGAAAGCGGTCTTGGCCGATATCGGCCTTGATCGGCGCATGGATCAGCCTGAGCAGGAAATCACTCTCCGACAAGCGGTAAAGCGGCATAGGGCGCGATGATTAGATTCTTGACAAAGCGGACGGTGCAATTCGCATTCGGTGCTGCCATCGCGATCCTGCTGATCGTGGCTGGCTTCGCCTATCGAAGTATTGTCATTTCCGGTGAAAACGGCCGCTGGGTGCAGCACACCCACGAGGTCCTGGAGAACCTTCAGGACATGCAATTCGCGCTGGAGACCGTTTCATCGAGCATCCGAGGATATGTTCTAACTGGCGAGGAAACTTATCTCGATCCCTACCGTGCCGCCAGAGTGAGCCTTGAGCAGCACACGGCAGCCGTTGGCGAATTGACGTCCGACAACCCGGCACAACGGGAAAATATGCTGGCCCTCGAAAGACTGGCCGCCGGGAGAATGGGGCGCGCCGACGAAATTATTGATCTCCGCCGGAACCAGGGGCCTAGCGCCGCATCGGAAGCGCTTCGCGTCGGGCCAGGCCTGCGCGTCGGCGTCGAATATCGAGCGGTCATTGGCCGGATGCAGGACGAAGAACGACGATTGTTGGCGCTGCGCCTCGCGGACGCGCAGCGAAGCACAAGCCAAATTAAAATTACGCTCATACTCGGTACTTTCGTTGGCTTGTTGATTACGGTCGCCGCCGGCTTGAGCGTCCAGCGCGACAACTCGCGCCGCGAGACAGCAGAGGGGGCGCTGCAAGAAAGCGAACGTAAATATCGGATGCTGGTCGATGGGGTCAAAGACTATGCCATCCTAATGTTGGGGCCGCAGGGCGAGATTCGCAGTTGGAATCCCGGTGCGGAGCGAATGACAGGTTGCACGTGGGAGGAAGTCGCCGGTCAGGATTTTTCACGTTTCTTTTCAGCGGACGACGTCAATCAGGGAAGGCCTCGGGAGATACTCCGGAAGACCGCCGAAAGCGGCCAGTATGAAGAACAAGGCATGCGCGTCCGCAAAGACGGTACGCGCTATCAGATCCGCACCACGTTCACAGCGTCGCGCGACCCCGCCGGAAATCTGCGCGGGTTTTCCGTTATTAGCCGCGACCTCACCGAGAATAAGGAATCTGAGACGAAGTACCGCGGGCTTTTGGAGGCGGCGCCCGACGCGATGGTGGTGGTCAACCAAGGCGGCGAGATCGTGCTGCTAAACGTACAGGCGGAGAAGCAGTTCGGC
>Ga0209006_10002991_pt1 | contig 15343 bp, 17 predicted proteins | sample JacPin_JW_Ref_O2_FD_188567 | JGI IMG/M metagenome (GOLD analysis project Ga0209006, IMG submission 188567) | Forest soil microbial communities from Algoma, Ontario, Canada - Jack Pine, Ontario site 1_JW_Ref_O2 (SPAdes) (version 2) | ecosystem: Environmental > Terrestrial > Soil > Boreal... | reverse complement strand
ACAGTACCTTGATCAAAGTCGAGGGGCGCGTTGGCGACGAGCACACTGCTGGTGTCATGAAAGGACAGGAAGGATGGTTATTGATAATGCCCGAAACCCATTCCGGGTGTGTTCCAACCGCAGAACTGCTCAAGTGGATTGTTGGTCCGTCGATGCATTTTGCTTCTACTTTCCGCATTGTTTAATCGTTGGGTTCTATTTCTGCAGGCCTTCACCACACATTTGGGCTGTATGGCCGCCCTCAAGCTTACACCTGGGATCATAATGATCACTTGTCCATGTTGTTTGCGTACCCTGACAGATCCATTAAAAATGTAGGTTGTTTGCAATACCGTTCGTTTCGGGCAATACTCAATTGGCAATTTAGCTTCTCTTTTTACGTCCCGAAGACGCCATTAATCTGGATCCTAAAGAAGATCGGACGTCAATAGTCAGGTCCAATCTCCTCGGTATCCTCATCCAGCGCTACCACAACCCTCCTCCCGAACCAGAGGAACAGGTATTTGCTGCCGATCTCGACGACCCCTCGTTCAGCGAGGAAGACCAACGAAAAGTCGATGATTTACCGCAGCTTCCCGCAGTGTCCTTCACTCCTTCACTTGAATTGAAGGAGCATCCCGTCCTCGTTCCATTTACGGATGTCCATTCTCCGATTATTGACAAAGCTGCTATTTCAAGATCGTCTCTCACATCGTCCCTCACGCTAAACGAAGTGGAACAAGAGGACGGGGTTGATCTGGACAGCCCTCCACTTAAATCCAGCCCACCACCTGAGAACGATGAGCCCATTACACCCAGCTCGACAACCGGATGTAGCGAAGATTCTTCCAAACTTGCAGATGAACCAAAGTCTGATCCGAAACCAGCATCTCTAGCGGTGAAGATGGAATCGCTACACATGTATTAATCAAGAGGCTTCAAAAGTATCATGGGAGGGTTTCCTTTGTTTCTCATGCGGGGTAGAGATTCTGTGGACTTCGATTGGAACATTTGATATTAGCATGGACTTGGCTCGATGTTAGGATACAATACTGGCTGATTCGCAGCTGAGCAAGCTGATGTAGAACATGGTACTCAAGATAAAAGTTGATCGGGCATTGGTCGCAAATGTGTGGGTTACGTAACATTCGACTGATGGGAAAAGCAGCAAAATCGACCAAAAAGTTTGCGGCCAGTGGCCAGCTCAAGAAAACCATCCAGGCTAGACGGAAGCACCAGCAAACCAGAAAAAAACTCAAGAGTAGAGTCGTTCCGATACGGGATGACGAGGAATCAGAGGAAGATGGTCCTGTGGACTCGAAGAGAACGATGAAAGGGTTCGTTTCTTTCTTTCTATGTTTAGATCGTAGTGGCTCAATATGACGCAAGTTCGGAGGGAGAAACCGCTGATAACTTTTTGCCTGGGTTTATAGTAGATGGAGATGAGTCCGAGGGCGATGATCAGGTTAGATTTTTCCTTCGTTATTCACCAATTTGCTCTGATCGGTTTGCAGGAGCTCGACACAGATGGTGAAGCATCATCCATAGAGGATGAATTCGACGACGGGGATTCCATTGCTTCGGCGGACGACCTTGATGGTGATTAGTGGATCTCTTCTTTGTCCCATTGATAACATCGATTTGAGTAGAAGGCGAAAATCATCTTTTCGAACTTGCAAAACTGGCAGAGACAGATCCCGAGTTTTACAAGTACCTCCAGGAGAACGATCGCGAGTTACTCGAATTTGATCCTGATGCTCCCATGGGAGGCGATGATTATGATACTGATCGCTGGAATGATGAGGCGGGGGAAAAACTCCCTGTCCTCACAATGGACACATTGCAAAAATGGCAAAAAGCGCTTTTGGAGGTGTGTTATCGAATTTAGGCATTTTTTAAACATCTGCTAACATATTTCCTTATAAGCACCGGTCTCTGCGTACCCTTCGCAAGCTATTGATTGCATTTCGCTCGGCTGCGTATATGCACGAGGAGGGACAAGTCCTGACGTGGACTATTGACAGTCCATTGGGTGCGTTTGCAGCCTTATTTCACAGCCACGTTCCTTAACCAGGCATTAGTATATAATAAGCTCGTTACCACCACTCTCAGATACACGCCCGTTATTATTCAACACCACATCCCCTTCAGAACTCTACCAAATGGCAAAATGTAAGCGTCGTACATCCCGAGTTCCTTCAGATCTCCGACTATCAGCAGGAAACCTCCGGTCCAGAGTGATAAACTCAAAAGACTTCAGAAACTCATGCTCGGATTCTTTCACAACGTGATTCACATGCTCTCGCAGCTCAATGACAACGAGATGGTGCGATTGTCTATCACGGAGAGCACCAAACTCGTACCATACATCGTCGGATCCCGTAAAGCAGTCAAACAATATCTCAAGGTGAGAAGAGCGAATCTTCGGATGGAATGATCATAACCAATTTATCTCAGATATGTCTGGATCTTTGGTCCAATGCTGCGGACAGTATACGAATAGCTGCCTTGGTGGCTATCCGAGTCCTTACTTCATCGACGGATGACTCTATCGCCGACATCGTTCTCAAAGTATTTTCAATTCTGCTTATTTGACTTATGTTTGCGTCTGAGTTTACTCAAATTTGCAGAGAATATACTTGACACTGGTTCGCTCCTCTAAAGCCACTACTGCAAGCAGTCTACCCTCAATCAACTTCATGAAAAATTCTGCTTCAGAGATTTTTTGCATCAACCAGGCCATGTCGTATCAGCATGCGTTTGGGTACATCCGCCAGCTTGCTATTCATTTACGCAACAGCATCAAAGTGAAAACAAAGGTGTGTTGACGATCCGCGGCATATCTACTGTCAGTTATATATTGTTTGCGGTCTTCAGGAGGCCCATAAGCAGGTGTACAACTGGCAATTTGTCCACTGTGTTGACTTCTGGGCTATCGTTCTCGCTAGTGCCTGCGATACTCAAACAGAAGTGGAGAACGGATGCCAGGAAAGCGAACTGAAACCATTGATCTATCCGCTCGTACAAATTGGCCTTGGTGCTATCAAGTACGTTTTATCCCCTGCTATATCTACTTCACGATGTGACACCTTCCCAAGACTTACCTCCGCCATCCGTTTTGCCCCATTCCACTTCCAAATCATACGCTCCCTCCTACACTTGGCTAATCACACACATACCTATATCCCAATCTCTCCATATCTACTACCCATTCTCACCTTGAGCCTCTCGTCATCACACCGTCCGAAACAATCCACTATACGCCCACCTGATTTCGAAGTCCAAATTCGGGCCCCGCAGCAATACCTCAAGACACGCGTGTATGCCGAGTGCCTTGTGGAAGAGACTATCTTCCTCCTCGCTGAATGGCTAGCGAGCAGAAATGTTCAAGGAAGCATAGCCTTTCCCGAGGTGATAGTTCCTGTGGTGGTCACGTTGCGCAAAGCACTGAAAAATTCCAAATCGTTGTCAAAAGGCAGTGGCAAGGAGTTGGGAATTGTGAAGGGACTGGTGGAACGAATTGAGGAGAGTTCGAATTGGGTGGAACTGAAACGGAAAACGGCAATGACGGCATCTGGGGGTATCATGCCTTTGGAGATATGGGACTCAGAAATGAAGACACAAGTCGACGACTCGCCGTTGGGTAGATATGTCCAGTTAATGCGGAAGACGAGAGAGAAACGACGAAAACTTGTTGCAAAGGTATCTTTATTTTAGTCGTGATGGTCCCTCTCAGAATTCATTTCCTTTCTCTTCAGGCAAGGGAAGAGGAAGATAGACAGGCTCTTGAGGAATGAGTTGAATATTAAACACCCTAACCGCGAATACAGGAAAGTCTAAACCTTGACAGCCCTTATTTTGGACGAATGGCGAAGGTCGTGGATCAAGATCATCTCAACTCTTTGCTTGAGTATAATTATACTGACCTGAGAAAAGTTTCCCCGAAGATCGTTTATAATTATGCCCTATCCGCGATTCCATGTTACACCGTTCATAATTCTATTACTCTGAGACTTTTCTACAGTATGCGTCTACCGTATCAAGATTGCTGCTCGAGAAGGACCGATAATTCCTCCTTCAATCGCTTCAACTCGGTTACCATGGACGCGATCTCGTCGCTGACTTCCTTGGTCCTAGGAGTCTGGCCCTTCAGCGAACGTATCGCCAAGCCTCGCTCTGCCACTTTTACTTCAAGTGCTGTAACTTCTGCAGATTTCGGGCCCGTGTTCGAGATGGTATTGGGTTTCGTAGCAGCAGCCTTGCGCTTTGATGTACTTTGAGCGGAATCTACACCGTTGGTAGAACCCGACGGAGTCGCTTCAGGACCACCATATTTGGCTCTCCAAACGTCTGCCATTTTTTCTTCAATTTTCTTGAATAAGTGCTCGGGCTTGCCAATGTGGTGTCCAGCGAGAATATCCGCGGATAGCATTTCCGGGACAGCTCGCGCGGGGGCATTGAGCTGAGCGAGTATGGACTCGGAAATGGCAGGCATGAAGGGGTATATAAGCACGGAGAGAACATATATGACGTTGATCGCCCGGGTTACCACTTGCGCACATCTGACAGGGTCTGTTGTCATCAATGCCTTGTTCAATTTTGATGATTGAAGGTAATTGTTGGCTCTATTGGAGATAAGCATCACAGTTTGAAGTCCAAGTCGTAGCTTAACAGCTTCCATGGCGTCCGTGTATTCCTTAATGAGTACGTTGACATCCGTAATGAATCCAGAATCGGAAGGGTCGTTGGGAGAATACGGTCCAGCCATATCCCCACCATCAGGGACAACGCTGTCGTACTGAGACGAAACGAACTTGAGGACGCGGTTGATGAAGTTTCCGAAACTAAGGCGATGATAAGAGCCGACGATAGCTCGATTAGTGCAACGCAAGAACTTACTTGTTCAACAAAACGTTGTTGTTGGCCGAAATCTGACGACACACGATTAGAAGATGTCTTTACCATGCATCAATTACTCACGCAGTCAGCCCACGAGAACATGGAATCAGCTGTTTCCGGCCTGGTCGACAATAAATAATATCGCCAGACTGAGGCCGGAATTCCAGTCTCCTTTGCTCCAGGTCCAAACACACCGCGATTTTTACTCTTGGAAAACTTCCCTCCTTCGTAATTGAGATAGTCTGCAAAGTGAGAAAATCAATAGGCAAGATCTCTGCTGGCAATTAAATGCTTGTCACACTACCTGTCGTAGACAGATGATGCAATGTTGTCCAATCTCGTCCGTCCCCGAGTTGTACAGACGGCCAATAAACCGTGTGGAAGTAGACGTTGTCTTTACCCATGAACTGATAGAGGCGGACATTTTTAGGATTAAACCACCACTGTTTCCATTCAGGAGTGTAGTTTGCTGTAATGCTGGGATAGCCAATTGGAGCGTCAAACTGTGAAAGCATGATGAGTAAGTATCCTTAATAGTTAGCGAAGATTCTCGGGATTCTTACCCAAACGTCTGTTGAAGGAACATTAGTGAATTAGTTAGCACCGTTCTAGAAAGCGTGCTTACAGAGAACTTTCCCTGACATTTCCTTATCCTTTCCATCAACAGCAGGAACTGGAACCCCCCAGGTCAGATCTCGCGTCAATGGTGTGGGTATCAAGCCACTCTTCAACCGAGCATCTACGATTTCGCCATCGGAATTGATCACTGAGTTTGGGGACCATTTCCCTTTCTTCCATGATTCTCGTATCCACCCTTCTACACGCGGTTGTATTGAGTCGAGTTTGAGATACATGTGTTCTGAGATTCGAGACGTAACGGAGTGGGTTGGATTGATCAAGCAACGGGGATTGATGAGCTCGGTAGCATCCAGTGTTCGGCTACAACTGTCACATTGGTCTCCACGAGCATCCTGTATGCAACAGTAAGCGAAGGTTGGCGCTGGCTGGATGGTCCTATATTACATTATAGCGGCAGTACGGACAAATTCCCTCGACGTATCGATCCGCTAGAAACCTCAAACACGGAATCAGTATATGAGGCATGCGAATAGCTGGCCACGAATCTCACTTGTGGCAACTTTCACAGTATGTTTGTGCCTTGCATTGTTTCTCGAGGAGATTGTTTTTATGAAGGTTGATGTAGATTTCTTGCGATATTCTGAAAATCAGTACAGATTAACAAGAAATGCGGCGGTGAAGCACAGGAAAACTTACTCCGTATGCAAGGGTGTGGAAGTACGACCAAAATAATCAAATCTACACCGAAAGTCAGATTGATAGCCAACCCAAAGGTGGTTTGATCTTACCCGATGTCGAACCATTCGTATGTCTCCTTATGAAGAATGTTATATTTATCGCACAACTCTCGCGGTGAGATACCTTCCTTCAGAGCCTGGGTTTCGGTGGCGGTCCCATACTCGTCAGTACCACATATATATAATGTTGTCCGATTGGTGGTTCCTGAATAAACAACCAATTGAGCTGACTCAAAGATAGAGGGGGTTGGCAGATACGATTGTAGCTAAGATCGTGACATGAGTTCTCTCATTTCTATCGTATGAAGTAACCAACGCACCGACTGAAGACATCAGCGCTCAAGGTGCTCCCGATGATATTTCCTTTAAACGAAGCTCCAATAGATATGGGTGTGAGGACGTCATACACGCTCACCGAGGTGGGGTACGTTATTGCAATAAGGTAGTGCAGATGTAATCAGGACATTTCTTTCGCCTTCCTTGGGGAGTCTTGTGCAAATCGTTGAAGATGAGATCAACACAGGAGCGGTTGCAAACTCTTACATAGCACTTTCCCCAGGTGAAGGGATCACACGTAGGACGCCTTGCGCAGACCTGATCTTTCGCAACATGATCTTGCAAAACGAGTCATCCCAATAAATTTATTTATTTAGTTATACGTTATTTGTATATATTATGGATCCATACGTTTATGGAAGTAGGTATTCACCTAACAGTCGTTCCACCTAGTCCAGTACTTCGCCTCGTTGCACCCACGCTCGAGGTTCCCTCACCCCTATCCTCTGAGCTCGGCGAGACCCTCCTTCTACCAAATATCGGCCTGCGTAACAGTCGTCCTTCCCAGTCCCAAGGACTACTCCAACGGTCGGTATACACTTCAGGACGTCGATTATTCATGAAATAGCTACCGAGGCCACCAAGGGCAGTACCAGTCCAGAATCCAGGCCGCCATCCTTGGTTAGCGTTACTTTGTGAGTAAGGCGGTGGGGCGTCATAGTCATCACGAGGCCCGCCTGGAAATGAACCATTTCCACCTGGCCTACGATTTGGATGGGATGTATTTCCGGGTTGGCGAATTCGATGGAAACACGACGTTATTACGGAGAGGATAGTGAATACCAAGAACGCGATCCAAATGAACATGAAGATTCTCTCAGCGATCCCGGTGGCTGTGTTGCCAATACAGTTGTTAAATAATTTATGGAGATCAAAAGGAACATCGGCATGCATACATTGGAACCAATTACCCTGAGAGTATGAGTTTTGGATGTCAACGAGGCGATATTCCAGGGAGCATGATCCTGAATAGCAGTAGTCGGGTGAATTGACTAAACATCAGAGCGGATATGTGAGAACCTTTCAGGATATGAGGGTCTCCTGGTTTTGACCACCCTTCGCATGAAATTTCCACGCGTCCGAATCTCAAAGATTCAGGGAGGTCCGCCTCACACTGCATGTGTATATATACATTTCAGTCAATACGAATGAAAAGCATGAACGAATGGAAAGCATGAGCGAATTACTTGCCTTCCAGTCAATTTCTGTCCCGACCCCTCCAAGGTTGACACACCGAACAACATCTGGGGTGTATCGCCTGCACGGTTTGCCTACGCATATCAATTGAGGCAAAGGATTTGTCCTGCGTGATGCAGTGAGAGTATCTTGATAGAAAGTTAAGGCGTGGATTTTGGCAAGCTCAAGACGAGACATGGCGTCTAACCAAGCTGGTTTGCTATGAAAGCTTACGTGGATCGACAACGTGTGCTGTGCTAGTCTTATCTTATCTTATCAGGCATGCCTAATTGGATCAAGTCAGGACAAACTGATACGACCACTTTTGTCAGACGATCTCACATCTAGCCTGTTCAGTGTTCATATGGCCAGCTCAACGCCTCCACTAGCTGAGAGGCAGGACATTCACAAGTCCTGCAAATCTCTTGAGACACTCCTGGGTGTCTTCAACGACTATTGTGAAGCTGCTGGGGCCGTGACCTTATTGCAGAAGAAGTTGGCGAAAGCCTTGAGAGAGACTGCCGGCATGAAGGTTACCGGAGAAGTACCAGGTATGTATACCAATATTCTTCCCATTCTAGTTAAAATGCAAGTCCTTCGGCAGCCAACGCTATGAATATAAGCGCGAGCATTTTCGAAACTTCATCGGATATTGATTCAAAGTTTACAAAGTTTGTGGATAAAGAATATGATGGAATCAGTGCGGAGGTCCGGAAATGGTTCAAGAAGCTCACCGTGAGTCGTCTTTGGAATGCACACAGCCGTCACATAACCCTTCAAGTACAGAAAGAAGAGAAAGCACACGACGACAAGATCGCCAACGTGAATGCTAGAATAAAGCAAGCTGGTGCCCTGTTCCGTTTTCTACACCTTTGTCATATAACTAAACTTCTGAAAAGGCCTAATATATGAGAAAAAGTCGAAGAAGAACGCTCGCGACGCTGGTGAGGAGCACTTTCGATACATCAATCTCGTGAGCACATTAGGTCCAGAAGCATCACAAGAGAGACAGTAAGTTTCGCTGCGATTATCCACGCTATAAGTGGCCTTACTTTGATTTGTGTTCTCTCAGCAATCATGCACTACAGGTAACGCAACGGCATACTCTGACAACGTACAGTGTAGCCGCATGTCTCTCACGAGTGGCCGATGCGGAATGGCTTCGTACTTATGACGGAGTCCGACGCTTTGCCCCTGCCATCGGCCAACTTGGAGAATGGCGGGCTTTGTGTGAAGGTGGCTGGACTGCGGCTATTCCTGGGGGGTTGGCCGATGTTGACGAATCGGACGAAAGGCTGCGAAATGAGACGGCCCCGAATTTGAATCAATTGGCCAATGACGAACGCTTCCCTAACAGACAACAAGATACAAACCACACAGCTAACGTGCGAGAAATGACTTATCAGAATGTTGGTGCAAACCCTTCAGCTGGATATCCTCTCAACGGTGAACGCGAAAGAGAATACCCTCCCTCCACTGTTGGTACTTCCTCAGGGCAACAGCTTTCGCAACCGCAACAATTGCATTATGCACCCTCCACTAACCAAACACAGAATTACTCATCTCCATCCAGCGGTCCACCTTCACTTCAGGAACCCCATCACGAGACGTACGATAACGGAAGAGATAGCCCTCCTGGTGCTTCTGCTACGCTCGCCTCGTTCCCAAACCCACCCACTCATATACCCGTCCCCTTTCCATCTTCACACCCGTCCTCGCTCTCTCAACAACATCCCCCTCAGCCACAAACACCAAAGGCAAGAACGGCATCCCCACCTCGTTTGGCGGACTCTCCTATCTCAAATGATCTCTATGGCGCCAAACCCGGGACCGAATTCCACGATTCACCGACTTCTCTCCTGTCGTCAGATCAGTTCCCTGAGTCGTCCTATGCAGAATCAAACAATACATCGATTAGAAATCCGGAGAGGAGTCCACCTCAGGATAAAGGACTCTCGCCTCGCATCACTTCTGGTGCATACCGTCAAGGCGAGTCGCCTACAGAGTTCGGGGTGGCGACCAACAATAACGGAGGGTATGGGCGAGGGGTATCGCGAAGTGTCGGTGTCCAGGAGAAATCACCAGGCGTCAACAGAACCGACACCGCGGGGAGCAGTGGCAGTATCGTTGCTGCTATGCGGCAACGATACTCATCACAAGTAGGCCTCAGATTTCTATCTTCCAACAAATAGACTGACTATCCCACGTCCAAGGCTGGGACAACGTCTCCCGGTCCTAAAGATGTCCCACACCTACCCCTGAGCGTCACAGATTTAGCGAACCGATATCGACCACTGGATGATCAGACACCTCCCCGACAAGGCACAGTTTCGCCGACCAGTCAAAGGCAGCTTCCTCGTCCCCCCTCAGAGTCGCCGACCCAACAGAACGAGCATTCTTTCCCGGCTCGAGCTAGATCTGCAAATGTTGGCTCTACCAAGGAGGGGGACGACCTACATCGCCTTCGTCGGCAGCGAATAGACGATCTGGCAGAGATGGAGCTTAGGGACAAGGAGTTGGAGTTACGTGCGCGGGAACGTGAGATTGAAATGCGAGCGAGAGAACTAGACAGAGAACGTGAACAATTGATGAATGCGCGGGGGGTTGAGAGCATCTCACGCTCCCAGGGTGAAACCACCTCACGCATGCCACCATCCCCGTCACCGCAACAGCGTTCACATCTCGAGTTCCCCGCACATCCAACCTCACACTCTCAACCCAGATCCTCGCCACATCTCGTTCCACCGCCAGCCTCCCAGTTACACCCACAAGAACCCCATAGTTTACGGCACCGGCAGAGTTCTCTCTCCCTCGCCTCTACGCAGCCGCGGTCACAACCACCTTCGCCAAGGCGACAGTCGCCAGATACGGGAGAACATGCGCCATACTGTGGGTGCGACAAATGCTCCATCGCCAAATATAACGTACGGAATACGTCGCCTTCGCCTCACGACCTGCGTCCGCCCGAAAAGCCAATCAACCTGCGTCCCCCGCAGGATAAGCCCAGGAGCTGGATGCGCCGGCTAAGCATGCCCGCGGTCGGCCATGCGTTCTCGTTGGACTCGAGGAAGAGCTCGCCGACGCTTCGGAATGTGCTCGAGGACGGAAGGCTTGACAGGAAGAGCTATGAAACGGGAGGGACTAGTAACCGCAGTATGACAAATTTAGGGAGGTAGCATGGTTTTATAGGTACTTTTATGGGCGCAGCTGCCGATTTGGATTTGTGACATGTATGTAATGGCTTTCCGCGACGAAAGATATAATTACGAATCTCTACGAACGTGTTCTTTCACGAGTTACCAACTACGCCAGTGAAGTCGCAGAATGCAAAAACCAAAAAGCTAAACAAGTATTCGGAGTTGTGTGAACGGGCGGAAACATGTGTGTAATGGGTAACGTGTTGATGAGGGATATGCGGCGTGGTGAAAGTAAAGGAATTGGTTAGTGGCAGGACCAGATACGGTCGAATGAAAAGGCTCGAAGCAGGCAAAGAAATACAAATAACAGACGGGTCGAGGCTAGTAGAGTCGTCAAACACCCTGGGGCGTGGGTTGTTGCACTGGGACTGTCTCTCGCGCTTGGCCATGGATGTCCTATGAAATCAAGACGTATTTCGGGATGATGTGAGCTGTTACACGAGGCACTTACCATCCTCTGCTTCTTAATCGGCCGCGGCCGCCCACTCACCACACCCTCCTTGGCATTTACCACGGCTCTCGGAGCAGTTCCATTGATGCTAACTTCCCCGTTCATTTCCACATCGGCACCAACGCCACCGGCAGCAACACTGTCGTTCAACACAACCTCTTGATGTTCCCTTTTCTTCCCACGCTTCTCCTTCTCTGAGGTATATACAGCCAATGGCATAGTACCAGGTGTCCGTATCACACCTGCGACTGTCGATGCTGCTTGCCGGCTGCCGGGACGTGGAATGCCGGGTTTGGGTGTGGCTGTGCGTGTGGGGAGGGTGGTTGAGGTGGTGATGTGCGCCGAGATAGGATTGGGTGCGGAGGAAGTGGATAGAAGGGTGGTGGATGTAGAGGGGAGAAGGGCTTGTGCTTTCGCGAGTTTCTTGAGTTCCTTCTGCTTGCACGGTGATAAATGGTAAGTTGAAGTGTTGGGATATAGAATGGTACGAACCCGTTTTTTCCGGTCTTCCCGTGCTTGTGCAGATTCTAAAATTAGGGTGCTGGGATTCCACTGGATGGAAGAGAATATAAGAGTTCATGCCATAGACCAAGCCATACGAACATAGATTTGATGGCAGCGGATACTTACACCTTTGAGACCGTCCAAGCTAACGGAAAAGGCTTCCCGTTGCGTTTTCGAGTCAAAAGGGGTAATAGATATTCGTTGTTTTGGTGGGACTTGCATAATGGTCATCAAGTAATCGTCTTTTTTCATCGAATGCTTTCCTGTTATTGAAAGGGATGAATGGATGAAATTGAACACGAAGAGGAGAGGTATGAGGGAGAATTACCTGGAACGCCTTTGATGAGATGTTTATAGTTGTTCTTTTTCTTTTTCTCGCCGGGCCCAGTAGCGTCGTCGTCGTCCGCCTCTGCGCCGTCTGCTCCAGGAGATTGTGCAGCAGGCGATGTTTCGGCCGTTGGATCCTTTTCCCTCTCCTTACCCTTGCCTTTATCTGAGGACGCGGGTGGTGGTGGTGGCGGTAGTGGTAATGGTAATGGTGGGACGTTATGCTGGCCATTTTCGATGGGTTTGACGTATGGACGGACATACTTATCGTAGGCAGGGAGGAGCTGAAAGCGCGCAAGGAGATCTTGAGTGCTTCTAAGATGAGATTGTGGGGCAGGCGATGGTACTTGAAGAATGAAAACGGGTCAGTTAGACGCCACTGGACACGAATATACAAAGACCTGGTGGAAGGAGGAATATATCGGGGATCGTGGATGGACCTGCTAGGGCATTGGAGGTTGATGGGATTGAGTTTTGAGCGCCGTCGTCGTCAATCTCCATGACGAGGTAGGCGCGGTGGTCGTCGTCGGTGAGAGACAAGGTGGGATGGTCTTGTCACGTTCCTTGATGTCCACTTCCACATTTGCTGTGTTATCTCACACAACGACCAACCATCCTTTGACCAACTTTTCAATGCCCTTGATGTCGTGAGCGATGGCTAGGGCCCTTTCCAACCACTTTTGGCGTCACACACCAAGACCTGCCCTCTGCCACGCCCTTTTCGCTTCCCTTACACCGTCACATAACACGACCCTTCCAGTCTCAGCAATATGATAAACGCAGACACACTCCCCTCCTCTGACCCTCTACTTTCCCCCACCTTCTCTCATATAATGCCAGAACAACAGCACTCGATTATCATCGGTGACCGCCAGCCATTGCTCGGAGCACCTTACGACGAACAGCCAAAGAAACCGTTTTACCGTCCAAGACCTATGTGGTATGTCTCATCCTAATCGTTCATGCCCTCTATCTAATCTCTGCATGCAGGCTTGTTCCATTCGTCACAGTTGCTGCCCTTGTTGTATGTTTACTTCTCCTCAACTTGAGCTGATGATGACATCTCCCCCTAGCGTGGCCTGACACTAGCCCCGCGGGTCGAGGTGTATACACAGCTATCATGCAACGCCGCTCAGCACACGCACTACAACCACACTGCTATCATTCCCTCCAACTCATCACATAACCCTTCCGGACCGTTCTACCATACCTTAGATCCTTTAGGTTACGCGCTCGCGCAACAATCCAACTATTCCTATGATAATATTATTTCGTTCGATAATCAAGATCAAGAAGAAGGCGATCCCCGCCGTCTACCCTCTAATAGATGCCTCTCTGATCCAGTCGTCCAAGCTAGCGCCGCCCGCCTTTCAGCTATAATGACCATCACGATGGGTGGTCTCTCTGCCCTTACAACCGGTTGGTGGGGCAAATTCGGTGAACGCCACGGTCGCACCCGTGTCCTTGCTACTGCCACCCTCGGCCTCTTCCTCGCGTGCGTCCAAAAGCCTATTTCTGTTGCTCTCACAATATAATGCTCCCTTAGAGATCTAATCTTCATCCTGGTCTCAACCCCGCACTCGCTCTTTGCAACCCATGGCCACAGGTTTCTTATTCTTGCTCCTCTCTTCGAGGGTCTCCTTGGCGGGTGGTCGACGTTACAGGGCGCAGTCTCGGCATACATCTCTGATTGCACCTCTCCCGGCTCCCGCGCTCAGATTTTTTCGCGCTTCACGGGTGTCATCTATCTTGGGCTTGCTTTTGGTCCAAGTGTTGGTGCGTTTCTGATTCAACACCCAGTTCTGGGTGTGGCAAAGGACACAGTGACGGAGGTGTTTTGGGTTGCGGTCGCCTGCTCGTTTATAAACCTTGTGTTGGTGCTCTTTGTATTCCCGGAGTCCCTCTCCAAGGAGAAGCAGAGCAAGGCACGCGGGGATTTCAATGGAAAAGGCAAGATGTGGGCATCGGTTGATGATGCAGAACAACGTACTGCCCCGGAAAGCGTTGCGAAGACGAGTGCCGGTGGAGGGATCGCGCGTGGCTTTCTGAGTCCACTTGCGGTGTTTTTGCCAGTGACTGGAAGCACACCTGGGGGAAAGGACTGGAGCTTGACCTTTTTAGCGTGTGCCCTTTGGGGGTATATGTTGTCTACGGTACGCTACCCTGTGATATACCAGGAAGTTGAGGCTTATCGTTCGCAGGGAATCATGCAAATCAGATATCTGTATGCTGGGCACGTTTATGGGTGGGGTGCCGAACAAGTGGGTGGTTCATTTCGCTATATACTTCTACAATTCTTAACGATGGCTTGGATCTACAGCTGAGCTACTTCATTTCCTTCTTGAGTGGAACTCGCGCCCTATATCTTCTGCTGATATTACCATGTGCGAGTTCTTCCTGTTGTCTTCCTACTGTGTGACTAAAAATCACTGTAAGTTTTGATCGTAACCTTCAAGCCCAAACCCAAGTCTCCGAAATCCAGGACCACAAATTACACCACTGCCACCACCGCCACTAAGCCCGCCAAAATCCCGACTACAGCCCATTTGACCCGTGAAATCCACTTTGATCTTCGCCTTACACGCCTCTCACTTCTTGCCGACATCGTCTCGAACGTCCTTGTCACCCTCGGGCCGTCGCCTGTTGCCCCCACTCAGCACAACCCAGGACCACAGACCTTTTTCGTACTCGTATCAGCCCTCACATGCTTTGGTTCCGGTTCCGTCCCTGCAATGCAGAGCCTTGTATTGTGCGTCGTGCAAGCGCGGGCGCTGCGTGAAGGCAGTGGACTGAAGAGTGAGTTGGACGTCGGACAACTATTTGGCGCTTTGGCGGTGCTGCAGTCTGTTGGGCAGATGATATTGGGGGTGCGTCTTTTTTTTGTCGTCTTCCGTCGGATCCAAGAATTTATATATCCGAGCAGCCGATGCTCTTCGGGCTGGTATATAGTGAGACGGTAGCGAAGTATCCAAATGCGATTTTTGTCACAGCTGCTGGGATATTGGTTGGGTCACTGGCAATATTGAGTCTCGTTAGGGTTGAAAAGATCATCGGGAAGGGTAAGAGGAGGATGCAGAGGTGGGAGAGGGAGGAAGCTGAAAGAGGGAGGTCGAGGGTGAGTAAGGATTTGAGCGGAGGGAATGCAGTAGCGGGGCCAT
>Ga0209006_10002990_pt1 | contig 15344 bp, 12 predicted proteins | sample JacPin_JW_Ref_O2_FD_188567 | JGI IMG/M metagenome (GOLD analysis project Ga0209006, IMG submission 188567) | Forest soil microbial communities from Algoma, Ontario, Canada - Jack Pine, Ontario site 1_JW_Ref_O2 (SPAdes) (version 2) | ecosystem: Environmental > Terrestrial > Soil > Boreal... | reverse complement strand
ACTCCTCGTTCCTGCCGAAGGTCGCTGCCGCGGCGAATAGGCACGGAGTGGAGTTGCGCAGGCTAGTGGTCGCCATGGGAAGGTTCGATCCGGTTAACCTGGATGACGAAAACCTGAATCGAGTCGCCGCCAAGCTTCCCAAGGCGTCCGGGAGAAAAGCGCGAGAGATACTGACATCGTTTTCCGCGCCTGGTATATCAGCCAATAACATCAGTAGCTCGCTCGGCGCGGTGCGATCGTTGCTCGATGGAATGGTCGTCACCTGCGCCAAACGCCGTGCCCGTCCCGTGCTGGAACTAGTCGCCTCCGGAGTTCCCTCAGAAGGTTTGGTATTGGCGGATCTTGTGCTGGCCGAGGGCCCGATCGTGCTCGGCCGCGTCGTCTACGGATCGTTCGATGTGCTTGAGCAAGTGCTGAAGATTGCGGGCAGTCACGTTGCCTTATTTCTGAACGATAAGGATGGAGGCACGTGGGGAGAGGAATGGCCCAAGCATCTAGTGGAAGTTGTGGGAGGGGATAGAATTTTGCCGATTCGTTCGAAGCGGTTATTGGAGGGCTACCTGGAAGACGTTTTGACAACCGTAGCCGAGCGCAGCGACGACTTCTGCTTGATGATTTATGGAAATCCACAGGGCACTCTGTTGCAATATTGCTGCGAGATTTTTGAAAATGTTGTGGTGCACGGCAGGCTTCCGCTGAACGTGCCGCCAAACTGTTGGCAAATGTCCGATTTTTCTGACCGAATGCACTTCGATCTTGGCATTAGTGCCGCCATGCTTCTATGTTCACCCGATCCGGCTGACTCTGCCTCGATCGATCAGCTTCTTATGCCTCAAGGAATTGTGATTACATCCGGGCATTTTCCGCGCTTGGAAGCCGACCTTTGCGGCCGGACCATTCTTCGTCTAGATGCGAAGCAAGCTTACCGCGGCCAGATGGACCGGTGGGTGGCCATTTCCAATCTTATGAAAGCAGCTCAGCCTAGTCCTGTGGCGCTGCAATGACGACTCGCGAAGCTATTGCAGAAATCGTAGAGCGAAGGAAAGATCATGTTTTCCTGATCGACGCTGCCAGCGGCAGCGAGATTACCTACGGCGAGTTCGATCGTCAGGCCTGTGCACTGGCGGTGGAACTACGCAAGAGAGGACTGCGCAAAGGCGACCGGATTGGCGTGTTGGTTCCAAACTGCTGTGAGCTGGCGGTCCTGTACTTCGCCTGCATTTATCTTGGCGTAGTCATCGTTCCCGTCAATCCTGCTCTCAGCAAGAACGAGATCGATTTCGTCTTGAAAAATTGCAAGCCCTCCATCGTCGTGACTAGCGTGTTGAATGCCAAGTCGATTGGAGAGGTGCACCCCAAGGTTATCGGTCTGGTGATTGGTCACGATACTTTGAATTTGGAAGATTTCGATCAGATCAACATCGACACTCTTGATCAAGCAGACGATTCTGTTCGCCTCGAAGGCGCTGATGCAGATGACCTGATCGTGATCATGTACACGTCCGGCACATCTGCCAAGCCGAAGGGATTGGCCCACAAGCGGGATCGAATGTTCCGCAATGCCGGAGCTTTCGCGAGCGCCCAAGGAATCGACGAGCACTCGCGTTTTTACCTCACGCTTTCCATGGCGTACATGGGCGGTTTTTACAACCTGCTCGTGCTGCCGTTTTTGTGCGGCGGCAGCGTCGTAGTGGATCGCGTCTTCGACGCCCGATCAAGCCTGCATTTCTGGGAAAAAGCGAAGAAATATGAAGTGAACACGCTATGGATGGCGCCGACCGTGTTGTCGATCCTGCTGAAAATGGACCGCGGCCGCACCGGCGAGGAGTTCTGCCGGAGTTCGATTCGCCATGTGTTTGTCGGCTTCGCACCGCTTCCATTGAGAGTGAAGGATGAGTTCGAGGCGCGCTACGGGGTGAGGTTGATCGAGAATTATGGTCTCTCCGAAACTTTGTTCGTCACTGCCCGCTCTCAAGCCGGGGTGGACGGCCTGGGTTATGTAGGCGAAGCGTTGCCGGGCGTCACATTAAGAGTCGTGAATGACGAAGGAGATCTCGTCGCAATCGGTAAGGACGGAGAGGTGCAGGTGCTGACTCCCGATCTGATGGCTGGCTATCTTGACTCTAATGGGCGACTGCTGCCGACGGATGCTTCTGCATGGTTTGCGACGGGGGATGTAGGGGCCCTCGAAGACCGAGGTTCACTTTCGATCACAGGCCGCAAGAAAGACATCATCATTCGCGGTGGCGTAAATATCAGCCCCGCCGCCATTGAAGAAGTGTTGATGCAAGTTTCCGGTATCTCGGATGTGGCGGTCGTGAGCATTCCGCATGAGCTTTATGGGGAAGACATCGTTGCAGTGCTGAAGCTTGAGACTGGACTGGAACTCGACCTACTGCTGGAAACGTTGGTGGCGCATGCCAAGGGCAGTCTGGCGCCGCATCAGCAGCCCGCACGGTATATCACCATGGACGAACTTCCTAGAACCTCGAGCGGCAAAGTTCAGAAAGCTCGAATCCGCGAGTTAGTGGCAGAGAAATTACAGATCACCTCAATCTCGAATCCCCGCGAAGCGGCGGCAGAGAGCGTGGCCGTGTCCCATTAAATATCGATCTTGCAGAGAGCGTGGCCGTGTCCCATTAAATATCGATCTTGAAGTCACCTATGAAAATTATTGACCTTTCCTTGCCCATCGAAGAGGGCATGATGACGTTCCCCACGCACTGGCATCCGGTCGTCGAGGTCACCATTCTTGGACGACACGGAATTGAAGGCAGGGAAACGCGCAAGATCGTCCTGGGAACGCATATCGGCACGCACGCGGATGCGCCGCGGCACTTCATTCCCAACGGCAAAACGATTGATGAAGTTTCCCTGGACGTGCTGATCGGGCCTGCCACGGTGGTCGACTTTACCGGTTGTCGGGCGCTTCAAGAAATCGACGTCGCCGATCTAAAAGGAAAACTGGGCGACAAGATCCCGGTCCGACTGATTCTGCGCACCGGCTGGTCAGAGTATTTCGGGGACCTAAAGTTCTACAACGAATATCCATTTTTTTCTGAAGCTGCCGCCCGTTGGTTGGTGGAGAAAGGGGTGCGCCTCATCGCCATGGATACTCCATCACCCGACAATCCTGCCCACTCGCGTGGAACGCCGAAGGACTCTCCTAATCACAAAGTGCTTTTGGGCGCAGGTGTCGTTCTCGTCGAATATCTCGCCAATCTTAAAGCAGTGACCGCTTCAGAAGTAGAACTTATCGTCATGCCTCTGAAATTGAAGGGATGCGATGGTTCTCCAGCGCGCTGCGTCGCCATTGAGAGGTAAGCTGGCAGTGTCAAGGGAAGAAATTAAGAACTGGCTTGAGCAGTGGTTCATCAACAAGGCGAAGATCGCCCCGACCGCGATCGGGGGGCACGGGAAGCAGTCTCTATTCGATGTCGATTACTTCGAAGCGGGATGGCTCACTTCCATGGAAGTAGTGGAGTTCGTTACTGAGATCGAGCGGCATTTCAGTATGCAGTTTTCCGATCATGATCTTCAGGACAGTCGCTTTGTAACTATCGCCGGTCTCGCAGCTTTGATTTCAGAGTCGACAGAATCCAGTAAGAGCATGTAACTTGAGGCTCCGCGGATTTAGACTTACCGCCGCGAAGAATTAGGAGAACCTTATATCAGCAAAGCTGCATGTCCTGACGCTTACTCCCTTTTATCCGGCTGCGGAAGACGAGGTGAGCGGTTGCTTTGTCGCTGAGTCTCTTGGTGAACTCGCCGCTCAAGGCGTGCAGTCAACGGTGATTGCGGTTGACTCGATCTATCATGCCCGCAAGCGAGCAAGCCCGCAGTATCCCGCCGAATGGGCCCGCTATCCTCAGCTTCCTGGTAACTTCGGTTTGTCGAACGCAGGCAGTTTGTTGGGTGCAGTCCTTTTAAGGCGGGTTGAACAACTGCATCGCCGTACTCCAGTAAGTCTGATCCACGCTCACGCCGCACTGCCGTGTGGGCATGCTGCGGCCTACCTTTCGCATCGCCTGAAGATTCCATTTGTGGTTACAATCCACGGCTTGGATGTTTTCAATCGCTGCTTCGAGGATGGTGTCGCGGCAGGCTGGCGTAGGAAAACTTCATTGCATGCGTACAGAAGCGCACGCAAGGTAATTTGTATCAGCGAAAAAGTGCGGCGCCCGCTGACCGAGGTTGTCGGCACCACGGTCGATGCCGAGCTTGTTTACAACGGAACCGATACCAACGTATTCGCGCCTTCTGGGACAGAGAATGGACCACACACAATTCTTATCGTGGGAAATGTTCTCGCAGGAAAGGGCCATGAGTTGGTGCTTAGAGCCGTTGCTAACTTGAAAGCGTCATACCCCGGACTGCAATGTCACATCATTGGTGAAGGCGCGGATCGAGATCGCTTAATCGGTCTGGCGCAGGATCTTGGAATCCGTCAGCAAGTCCATTTCCTTGGTCGACGAAGCCGGGCTGAAGTAGCGGAGGCCATGCGCGATTGCACGATTTTCGCTCTGCCAAGCCGCTTCGAAGGCTTGGGATGTGTCTACCTTGAAGCCATGGCGTGCGGCAAGCCTACGATCGCTTGCTGGGGGCAGGGAATTGACGAAATTATTCAGCATGGAAAAAACGGATGGTTGATTCCGACTGATGGCTTGGAAGAGCTCGAGCATGGATTGCGAACTTTGCTGCAGGACTCCGAACTACGAACCAGAATTGGCCACGCCGCTCGACAAACCATTGTGGAGAGCCTGACGCTCTCGCATCAGGCGAAAAAACTGATGGCTGTTTACGAGGACGCGGTACGATGACTTCTGGGATGCCTGCGTCACGGCAGCGATCAGCGGCGCCCGATCTCGTGACGCTTTCTGAAAAGGACATCGGGGACATAGCATGTTTCATTGCCAGGCAATCCGGTCGAACCCGTGAAGCGGTGGAATCGCATCTCAAGTGGTTCTTGCTGGAAAATCCTGCTCTCCAGCCAGAGATTCCCTTGGGTTTCGGACTGCGATCCGCGGATCGACTGGTGGGATGCATTCTGTGCAACCCGCAGAACTTTCACTTCCATGACGAAACGATTTTTCTAGTCGGATCGAGTTCCTTCTACGTTGATGAAACTCACCGCGGCGCGGGAGGGCGTATCTTCCTACAGTATTGCCGTTTGGGAAACCGGCATCCTCTTTTTGGAACCTCGGCCAACCCCGCAGCTGCTGCATTGTGGAAGTCGGCCGGAGCGAGCCCCATTCCGTATTCGGACGGCGAGCTTTTTGGTGTACATCACTGGCCACCGGTAGCCGAGGAATTCGTGCATCGTCGCTATTCGAACCCTATTCTTGCTCGGATGGCGGGCAGTTCGATCACGAATCTCGCCGGCCTGCAGCGGCGGTTAAAGATCGATCGCGGTGAAGCGGAATTGCTTCACCCGCTAAATTCCGCCGAGCAAGTGATGGACCTTCCCATTCACGGTTTTGCCGCAAAACTAACCGCCTCGCGGGACTTGCCATACATTCGGTGGCGCTATTTCTCCGGGGTGGACGCGACTGTGATGGCATTTTCATTTCGTAGCCGTACGCCCGGCCAGGACGTCCTGATCACCGTAAATCAACGGAGAAGAGGTTACCGCGAGCAAATTAAGACCTTGAACGTGCTCGATGTTTACCCGGAGGTTGGGCCCGAGGATTGGCTGAGAATCGTCGGCGCGCTTGTCGCCCGCTTCCGGAAAGATGTGGACGCGATCGTATTACGTAACCAGAGCCCGGATCAGCGGCAGATGCTTTGCGCAAGAGGTTTTCAGCTGCGCGCATTTGACGCTCCACTGGGATGGTTTCTTGACCGAGCACGGCTTCTGCCGAACGGAGATTGGTATCCGGTCCCAGCGGATGGTGACGCAATCATTTAGACGCGGCGACGGAATGAACTTCAGAAGCCAAACTCGCGCATGGCTGATTCGAGGTGCAGTCCTCGCAGGAATGGACACATTAGCATTTCGGCTTCAGAGCGCGAACCGATCACGGTGGGGCCTTGTAGTCGCCATGCACGAAACGCCGATCAGCTTGCAGTCGCATCTACGACAGCAGTTAAACTTTGCCTCGAAGTACTTTACGATTACCAGCCTCGAAGGCCTTGCCGGCTTGTGGCAACAGCCTGCCGAACGCGACGTCGATTCCAAACCTCTACTGTTGTTTACCTTCGACGACGGGAGAGAGAGCAACTATACCGTAGCCGCGCCACTGCTGGAATCGTTCGGAGGACGCGGCGTCTTCTTTGTGGTGCCGGCTTTCGCCGAGTGCGCCTCCATCGATGAGGCTCTCTCTTTTTATCGTACGAGAATCAATCCCAATTTAAATCCCGGCGATGAGACTTCTGAAGATTGGAAGCCGATGAATGCCAGACAAATCGCAGACCTTGCCGTGCGTGGCCATGCAATTGGCAACCACACCCTCACGCATGCGCGTTTAATTGGACTTACCCGAGAGGAACTGGAAAGAGAGGTCGGCGAAAGCGCTCGCAAAATTGCCTCGTGGACGACGAAGCCGGTCGATGCATTCGCTTGGACTTTTGGATGGGATGCGATCGACAGAAATGCCTGGCATGTGATCCGTCGTTACCATCAATTCTGCTTCTCGCCGTGCGCCGGGCCAATCGACAGGCGCTTTGACAATCCCAGCTTACTCTGGCGGCGCGAGATCGAAGCTCGATACTCAACGCCAGAAGTGCGATTTTCGTATTCGGGACTGGTTGACCTGTGGTGGCGTGCTCGCCGGAAACGTCTCTGCACCGTGCTGGGAGCCGACACTACAAGAAAAAATGAGTAACCATTTTATTGCTTGTAACTTGCACCCGAAGGGTTACACATTTTTCGAAGTTCAAAAGTGCAAACGATGATTCGTCTCTTCATCAACGCGCTCGCCGCGAGTGCTGGGGGAGGCCTCACTTACGTCCGCAATGTCCTGCCCATCCTGGCTCACCGAAAAGATGTGTGCACTACGTTGTTGATCAACGACTCCTTCCGCAACGAGGTTGCTGAATCGAATCAGGTCAAGGTCTTGAGAGAGTCGTATCCCGCCGGCACCGCGAGACGCTTCTGTGCAGAGCAAGTACATCTGCCGAGGTTGATCCGCCGGTCTGGGGCAGATGTCCTGTTGTCGACGGGAAACTTCGCGTTGCTCCGGTCGCCCGTGCCACAGATCCTGCTCAGCCGGAATGCTCTGTATCTCTCGTCCGCGTTTCTGCGGGATGTGCAAGAGCGTGGTGACTATCGTTTGTGGATCGACACCAAGATCAAAAGCGCTCTCGCTCGCTTCTCGATTGGAGTCGCCGATTGCACAATCGCACCCAGCCAAACGTTTGCCGATGAATTGCGGCTTTGGAGCGGCAAACATGTGATGGCTATCCACCACGGTTTCGATCACCAGGCATTTTTCGACGAATCAGTTTCCCTGTCGGACACGGTGCAAAAGCAACTCGCGGACTCAAATGGTGCATTCCGGATTTTGTTCGTCAGTCACTACAACTATTACAGAAATTTCGAGACACTCATTCGCGCGCTCGCAATTGTGAAGAAGAAGCTTCAACCGAAGAAGGTTCGTCTCCTCCTTACGTGCAAACTCGCTTCGAAGGCTAATCCGGGAAGCTATCAGGCGGAAACGGCCGCCGCCCTGGTCCGTCAACTTGATGTTGGAAAAGAGGTCATCGAGTTGGGCGCGGTGCCGTACGGAGCGCTGCACCACCTGTATCGAAGTTGTGACGTCTATGCGACGCCCGCCTATGCCGAAACGTTTGCCCATCCGCTGGTCGAAGCCATGGCGAGCGGTCTGCCCGTGATCGCTTCCGACATGCCGGTACATCACGAGATCTGTGGCCATGCCGCACAGTATTTTCCGCGCTTCTCAGCGCAATTGCTGGCGGAGCGCATCATCGAGTTGTGGATGTCGGCTGAACAGAGAACGGCAATGCGCGCGAAAGGAATCGTACGCTCCCGTGATTTCAGTTGGACAAAACATGTGAATGCGTTGCTGACGGTTGCGAGAACAATGGTTACGTCCGACGGATCCGGACAGACGCGGCCAGAAGACGAAGCACCACCGAGCTTTAACGTAAGATAAATCACCAAGCTCCGGGAGAAACGTTTTCGATGTGCGGAATCTTTGGCATGATTGCCCGCGGCGCTCCGGTCCTGCCTGAAGTGTTGGAGCGCGCCACGCAAGCGCTCGCCCACCGAGGGCCCGACGACGGCGGAACGATCATTCTTCACGACGATTCTGAAGCGATTGAAATTGGTTTGGGAAACCGGCGCCTTGCCATCCTCGACTTGTCACCTCTAGGCCATCAACCTATGAACGATCCTGCAACCGGAAATTGGATCGTCTACAACGGAGAGATCTACAATTTCCGTGAAGTTCGCAACCAGCTCCAGCAAGAGGGACATCACTTCATCAGTCTTTCTGACACGGAAGTGATTCTGCGTGCGTACGCACACTGGGGAGAGAGATGTGTCCATCAGTTTCGTGGAATGTTTGCATTCGCCATTTGGGATGCAGCGCGGCATCGCCTGTTCGCTGCTCGTGATCCCATGGGAATCAAGCCTTTCTACTTTTATCAGTCGGACCGATATTTCTTATTTTCTTCCGAGGTTCGGGCTCTGTTGGGGACAGGCCTTGTACCGCGCAGGATCGACCCTGCAGGACTCGTAAGCTATCTCTCATTTGGGTCACTCTACGAGCCAAACACCTTACTGGAAGGAGTTCGTTCACTTGCGCCGGGTCATTTCATGACTTGGGCCAAGGGCGAGATGACAGAGTCTCAATATTGGGACTTAATCGATTCGTCCGCGGCAGACTCGGAGGTCAGTTCCGGCAAGAATCGGGAGGCCCGCGAATCGGAAATTGCGCAACTCCTGGACGAGTCTGTGCGCATGCAGTTGGTCAGCGACGTACCGGTCGGAGTTTTTCTCTCGGGTGGCATCGACTCCAGCGTTCTGGTGAGCATCCTGAGTCGAAGTGGCAACACGCCGGCCACGTTCTCCATTGTCTTTCGCGAAGCGGATTACTCCGAGGCGGAATATTCCCGTGAGATCGCTCAGGTGTTTCACACCGATCACCACGAAATCACAGTTTCGCAGAGCGATGTGTTGACCGCGATCGCGCCGGCCATCCACGCAATGGATCTGCCCACCATCGATGGGATCAATACCTACTTCATCTCGGAGAAAACGCGGACGGCCGGGGTGAAAGTCGCGCTCTCTGGCCTGGGGGGTGACGAAATGTTTGCTGGCTATTCCAGCTTTCGCACCGTTCCTCGGATGCAGCGGTTCGCGAAAGTATGGAGCCACTTGCCTGCAGCTACCCGCGAACAAATCGAACGCTGCTTCGCGGTTGTCGCTCCCCCCAATGATCAAAGCCGAAAGTTAGGCGCCCTGTCACAAGCTACGATTGACCCTTACTTTCTTTCGCGAATGTTATTCACTGCGAATCAGCGGCGCGACTTGCTTCCGACGATCAAGCGTGATTCTCTAGACTCCGGGCGCGCTGAGGCGACTTTGACGGATAGTATCAAGCGCGCACAGAGCCTGGATCCAATCAATCGTGTTTCCTATCTGGAGGCGCGCTGTTATATGCTCAACACCTTGTTGCGAGACTCCGACTTCATGAGCATGGCACACGGCCTGGAAGTACGCGTGCCGCTGATTGACCACCGATTGGCGCGCTGCGTCCTGGCCCTGCCTGGAATGTGGAAGTTGAATTCCGGAACACCGAAGCCCATGTTGATCAAGGCTTTGGGTGGGTCCCTTCCCGATAACATTGTCCATCGCGCCAAGAAAGGTTTCACGCTGCCATTTGAACATTGGCTGCGAGATGAGTTACGTCCAGTCGTTGAGGCTTCGATGCGAAAGGTCGGGGAGGGCGTTCTAGGAGTTCTGATCGGTGAGCGGGCGGCATTCCAAGTGTGGCAAGACTTCCTCGAGGGCCGGACCTCCTGGTCCCGCCCGTGGTCTTTGTATGTATTGCAATCCTGGTGCGAGCAGCATCTCTCTGGTTAGTGCTATGGAAAAGATTGAAGAGGTTCGAAAGCCCGAGAGTGCGACTGGAGTCGGGAACCTTCCGGTCACCGCGATCATCGCCACGCGCAATGAAGGCCGGAATCTGCCACGTTGCCTGGAGGCAGTGAAAACTCTTGCGCAAGTATTTGTCGTTGATTCGCAGAGTACCGATGACTCGGTCGAGATTGCGCGAAATCAGGGGGCGCAAGTCGTCCAATTTCACTACCGCGGGGGATGGCCCAAAAAGCGTCAATGGGCGATGGATACGTTGCCGATCACCCAAGAGTGGATTCTTCTTCTGGATGCCGATGAAGTCCTTACGACCGAGCTTTCAGAAGAGATTCGCGTAGCGATACAGAATCCGGCCATTGACGGCTACTTGATTCGTCTCGACATCTGGTTTCTGGGGAGGGTGTTGCGGCACGGCGATATTGCTTTGTGGAAGACATCCTTGTTTCGGCGGGGCAAAGGACAATTCGAATGCCGCCTCAAAGATCAAGATGCTTCGATGGCCGACATGGAAGTGCATGAACACATCGTCGTAAATGGTGCCACGGCAAAGTTGCGCAATCCGCTAACTCACCATAACGTGGAATCGCTCTCGCGTTATATTCGGAAACATGATGAGTACTCCAACTGGGAGTCCCGGGTGCTTCTGGAGCGCGCGAAAGATGTTGATAAAGAGTTACCGCCGTCGCTTTTCGGCACACAGGCCCAGCGTCGCCGATGGTTGAAGCGCAAACTGTTTGCCGTGCCTGGTTCGCCCGTATTACTTTTCCTGTATCGTTATGTCTTTCGCCTGGGTTTTCTAGATGGGGTGCCGGGCTTGATTTACTGCGGCTTTCAGGCGGTCCAGATGTTTCATACAAAAGCCAAGCTTTATGAACTGAAGTTGACACGAGACAGGAAATAGAAAACTGGGGCAGGCTCAATCATGTGTGGGATCGCCGGAATTGTGAATTGTGGAGACAAGGAAGTGCTGGGACGAATGACGCACGTCCTCTCCCATCGGGGCCCCGATGATTCCGGCCTGTGGGAACGGCGATTTCCGGACGGGTCCTATATCGGCCTGGGTAGTCGCCGCCTTGCAATCCTCGATCTCTCGGCAGACGGCCACATGCCGATGTGCAACGAAGATCGTACGGTATGGATCACGTACAACGGCGAGATTTATAACTTCGCTGAACTTCGCCGCGAACTCCAGGCGAAAGGGCATCGATTTGTGTCCAACACGGATACAGAAGTCGTGATCCATCTTTACGAACAAGAGGGCGCGGATTGTGTTCATCGCCTAAAGGGAATGTTCGCCTTCGCCATCTGCGACTTGCGTTCAGGCCGTCCAGAACTGTTCATGGCGCGCGACCACTTCGGAGTGAAGCCTTTCTATTACGCGCAACTCGGCCCGAAGTTGGCGTTCGCATCTGAAGTGAAGGCAATCCTCTGCGTTCCGCAAATCGAAGCTGAGATCGACTTGGATTCGCTGCATCAGTATTTAACCTTCCTGTGGGTTCCAGATCCGAAGACGATGTTTCGCGGAATTCACAAGCTTCCCGCGGGACACTGCGCGACGTTTCGGGATGGTGAACTGAAGATCCGGCAGTATTGGGATTTGACCTTCCCCTCGGCGAACGCTAAGTTCACCCGGTCGGAAGCAGATCTTGCCGAAGAAGTCCGCGAGCGACTTCAGGAGTCGGTACGATCGCAAATGATAAGCGATGTTCCCATCGGCGCATTTCTCAGCGCGGGGCTGGATTCGTCGAGTATTGTCGCCCTGATGCGACGCGCGACCGATCAGCCTGTCCGTACCTATACGATCACCTTCCCAGAAAAATATCGTGTTGGCGAAAACACGCTCGACGATCCTACTGTCCCGGCAAGGCTAGCACGACATTTGGGTTGTGAGAATCAGCAAATTGTCGTCGAGCCGGACGTCGCGGAGTTATTGCCGCGCCTGACGTGGCACATGGACGAACCCACGGCGGACCCGGCGATCATCACGGCTTACTTAGTCTGCCGCGAGGCGCGCGAGCAAGCGACCGTACTGCTCTCCGGCATTGGCGGAGACGAGTTATTCGCTGGATACCGGAAACACGTCGCGCAGCGATGGGCGCACGCGTATCAAAGAATTCCCGGTACGCTACGAACCGGGATCGAATCCGGCATGAACGGGTTGCCCGGCTTCCGCGGCACGGCAATGAAGGGAATGGTACGCCTGGCCAAGAAAATGGCTCGCAGTGGCTCGCTTCCCCCGCAAGAAGGATTTATCCGCAACTGCACTTATCTCGATGCGAGGCAGAAGATGACTTTGTACAGCGCGAACGTTCAAGATCAACTTCGCGCATCCGATCCCACAGTTCGCCATCGTGCAAGTTTTGACACGGTTCAAGACGCCGACTTCCTAAACCAGATGCTTTATCTCGATACCAAGATCTTCATGACGAGCTTGAACCTGAATTACAACGACAAAATGAGCATGGCCTCGTCGGTCGAAGTGCGTGTGCCATTTCTCGATCGTGAACTGGCGGAGTTTGCCGCTTGGAATATCCCTTCCAGCCTCAAGCTCAAAGGGACGTTCTTTCCAACCACCAAATATATTCTTCGCCGTGCGATGCAAGACGTTTTGCCTGCGGAGGTTCTGCGGCAGCCGAAGGCCGGTTTTGCCGCCCCCGTGGATTACTGGCTCGCCCACGACCTACGCGAGATGGTGGACGATCTGCTTTCCGATTCGAATATCCGCCGCCGTGGCTTGTTCCGGCCAGAAGAAATCCGCGGTCTTGTAAACGAGCACCGCAGTGGCGCGGAGGATTGGTCGATGCAGATCTGGCAGTTTCTCACGCTGGAGAACTGGATGCGAATTTTCCTTGATGCCGGAGCGGAACGAAGTGCGGCCGAGTTTGCTCATCTGCCTCAAGCCGCAAGCGCGTGAGCTCATCCATGCGATCAGTCGATCACTGTACACAGAGTGACGTGAACGGCTCTTCCATTCGCCCTCGGGGTGCGAACGCTAATGGGACCATGCCTCGAATGCTGGCGAAAGCTCTGAAAGAGGCGACTGGATTACTGCGTGCTCCTCAACGCGTGCCTCCCTTAGTGCAAAGACTCGTGTCCGATAAAATCAGGATCACTTTCGAGCAGAAACATCTTTATTCATACTCGACGAGCAAGCGATGCAGCGTAGAGACGCTGGACGCACTGCTGCGATGGATCGTTCAAGCGCAGCGTCCCGATGGCGGTATTGCTGCCTATTACAGCCTGCTTTCCGGATATTCCGAATCGTATCCCGAAGTCACGGGGTATATCGTGCCAACGCTATACGAGTTTGCGCGCTTGTGCGGGAGCCATGAAGCTGTTGACGTTGCGGAGCAAGCGACACTCTGGTTGCTGTCGCTGCAAATGCCGTCAGGGGCGTTTCCTGCCGGATTGCACGGGAGTGAGCCACACCCTTCCATATTCAATACAGGTCAAATTCTTCAAGGGCTGGTCCGAGCATACGTCGAGACGAAACGTCCTGAGATCATGGAAGCAGCCCTGGCTGCTGGCGATTGGCTGGTCGGCGAGCAGCAACCAGACGGATCATGGTCCGGTCCCGGCGCGTACCAGCATGCTCCTCATACCTACTACAGCATGGTGGCGTGGGCCCTGGCCGAATTATCCCAATGCGCTAACGAGCAAAAATATGCCGTCGCGGCTGAACGAAATCTTGACTGGGTACTGTCGCACTTCCGCACGAGTGGATGGGTCGACGGCATTAATCTTCGCGCTCATCCCAACTATCTGCACTTTATCGCCTATGTCTTGCAAGGCGCGTTGGAATGCGGCATCCTGCTCCGGCGCAGTGACGCGATTGATGCCGTTGGCCGCCCAGCGTTGATACTGTTGCGGAAATTTGAAACCAATAAACATCTTCCCGGGGCCTTCGAGGCGGATTTCAAGAATGGCCATCGCTTCACGTGCCTGACGGGAAACGCGCAAATGTCGTGCGTCTGGCTGCGTCTTTTTGAGATGACTCAAGGTCTGCGCTATCTGAATGCGGCTCTGAAAATGAATGAGATGCTGAAAGGGATGATACCTTCGCGGGGCGCGCAAGGAATTCTCGGGGGAGTCAGCGGATCTTGTCCCGTCTGGGGTCGTTACCAGCCATTCCGTAACATCAGTTGGGGCTGCAAGTTCTTTGCAGACGCTCTCATGCTCGAACAGCGCCTGACCGAATCATTCGTGACGTCGAAGCTCAAGGCTCTGCCATGCGCATCGTAATTCTTAGTTCCAGCCTGTATAGCGAAACCGCCTCCGCGGCGGCGCTACGCATAGCGGAACTGGGATATATTCCCGTCGGCGCTGTCGCTCTCCGCACCCTGGATCATCGAACGTTATTGCGAAAAGTGGGACAATGGGGCACGCGAGGCGTGACGAAGTACGGGCGGAACCAACTTTTTCCCTCACGTAAGAATCGGTTCCCGGTTGTGAATAATCCCTATCTGGAGCCCTTGCTGAAACGCGGAGACCGCGTCTTCCGCAACCTACGCGAAGTTGCGGCGCTCCATGCTTTCCCAACAGTTGTCTGCAGCGATCAGAATGCGTCGTCGTCGACTGCACAACTCAAAGCATGGTCTCCAGATTTGATTCTTTTCACCGGCGGGAACATTCTTCGGAAACCAGTGCTTGATGTACCCCGCCTCGGCGTTCTGAATGTGCACCTTGCTTCGTTACCCGAAATTCGAGGCATGAGCAGTCCGGAGTGGTCCTTACTGCAGAATGTGCCAGTTGGAATTACGATTCACTACATGGATACCGGAATCGACACAGGCCCAATTCTCCAAAAATATGAACTTCCCGATGCCGCCCGGAGTGAATCATTGAGTGACTTGCGAAATCGCCTCATCGCTTTCGGCATCGAGAAGGTCGGCGAGGTAGTTGTGGCTCTTGACCGTGGTGTAGTTTCTGCAATTCCTCAGCCGCACGACCATAAAGACAACCAATTCTTCGTGATCCATGAGTTCCTGAAGGCGCGCGCGGTCGAGCGCCTGGTTACGCCTCACCAGTCCGCAAGGCGCTTTGAGTGAATAAGAAAATGGGTAAGCTCGACAGCATGTTGCAAGTCGGACGAACCTTTGGCCTCCGCGACGGTATGCTGCGATTGCAGTATGAGTTGAGGCGTGGCAGCGGGTTGATGGCGCGGAAAATGCGGTCGGTGCACGGCTGGCAGGCCTGGACCCTGGGCCGGATCGCACCCGGTGTTTCCCCGGAAGAGTTGCTGAGCGCCCGGCGAGGCGGCGCCGTCCGATTCTTTTTTCAGGAT
>Ga0209006_10002989_pt1 | contig 15363 bp, 10 predicted proteins | sample JacPin_JW_Ref_O2_FD_188567 | JGI IMG/M metagenome (GOLD analysis project Ga0209006, IMG submission 188567) | Forest soil microbial communities from Algoma, Ontario, Canada - Jack Pine, Ontario site 1_JW_Ref_O2 (SPAdes) (version 2) | ecosystem: Environmental > Terrestrial > Soil > Boreal... | reverse complement strand
TCTCTACTGGCGAGCGCCACAGAAATCGTATGCGCCTTGGGCGCTGGGGAAATGCTGGTAGGACGTTCGCACGAGTGCGACAACCCGGATTGGGTGAGAAGCCTTCCGGCCTGCAGCAGTCCCGCGTTTGATATCGCTGTTTCGAGCGGGGAGATTGATGCGGAAGTCCGGCGTCGTCTGCGGTCGGGCGAGCCGCTGTATCACATTCACGGGGAATTGATTCGCGAATTGCATGCCGATGTGCTGATCACGCAATCGCATTGCGAAGTGTGCGCCGTTACTCCCAGCGACGTCGAGCGAAGTGGTGCCTGTCTACCCGCCGCGCAGCAAGTCGCGCTCTCCGCCTCGAATTTGGATGAAATATTCCAGGGTATTCTGCGGATTGGGCAAGCGCTCGGCCTTGAAGATCGAGCTGAGGCCGTGGTCCGAGGCGAACGTGAGCGGCTGGACAAGGTCAGGGAAAAAGTTTCGCGTTTCCGTAAGCCAACCGTGGTCATGCTCGAGTGGGCGGATCCGATATTCGCGATGGGAAACTGGGGTCCGGAGCTGGTGGAAATCGCGAACGGCGAACTCCTGCTGGGCAAGAAAGGCGAGTACTCAGCCGCCATTGCTTCCGAGCAGCTTCGGGATGCCGATCCCGAATATCTGATCGTAGCGCCTTGCGGATTCAATCTGCAGCGGAGTTTGCGGGAACAGGGTGTGTTAGAACGGCATCCATGGTGGCGAGACCTTCAGGCCATCCGTAACGGCAACGTAGCTTTCGCGGACGGAAATCTCTTTTTCAATCGTTCCGGAATGACCGTCTCCCAAACGGCAGAGATCATCGCCGAAATCCTTCACGGCGTTTCTTTCGGCGGACGAACCGAAGAAGTAAGCTGGCGGCGCATCGAATCGCCGGTGGAGCGAGTCCGCGGCTGATGCGGGGCTTAGGCTCTGGACCACGCTACTGTTTGAATACGAAGTCTAACTTCTGACTCTGGCCGGCGCTAACCGTCACCTTCTGGCTTTGTGTACCAAGCTTTCCGTGCCAAGCCGAGATGGTGTAGGTGCCGGGCGGAAGATCTTTTAAATCGAAACTACCGTCTTTGCCGGTCACTGCGAAGAACGGATGTTTGAAAACCGCGATGTAGCCCCGCATCCACGGGTGCACGTTGCATTTGACGGGAATGGCAATCTCTTCGCGCGCGAAGGTCAAATCGAGCGGAACTCCCGGCGGCTGGATCATATTCGATTCCCGATTGTTCGCTGGCATGGGATGAATGTTGTGTGTGGTGGAATCGCTGTTCACAACATTGAGCTTTTGATTGGACTGCAGCGCGACCACGTGCGGCCTGTACAAGCAGCCTTTTTGCTCCAGGACGGCGGGTTGCGCCGGCGGTTGAAAGGTGCGATCTCCCAGGCCGTCAGCAACAAACACAACAGCGTTTTCGAGACTCCCATTCGCGCCAGCGACGATGTCTTCTGTCGTTGCCCCAGAAGAGTTCGACTTACAATTGGGATCGGAGGACATATCGATAGGGCTTGGTTTGGGCACAGTCCCTTCGAACTTCACGACGCCGCTGACGGACGTGGGTGAGGAGCTATCCGGCACCGCGGCAGCAACCTCGGTAAGCCGATGCCCGGAAGCGAAAGCGGCAAGCGCGGCAAGAATGGCGAGTGAAACGTATCTACTTTTCATATGATCGGGTCCTTATTGGTTCCTATGCACCTTGGGACTCTCTACTGACGTTCGTTCAGCCTTCATCTGCTATCCGCTAGTTTTGCGGCCGCAGGAAGCGTAGCGATGTAGTGCACTAGATCCCAAATCTGGTCCGGCTTAAGAGCGCTCGCGAATGAGGGCATCGGAGTTCCGTCCAGGCCAGTACTTAGATCTCGGAAAAATCCTTCGTCGGAGTTTCCGCATTTCGAGCTGGTACCGCTGGTCAAATCGAAAGGTCGAATCGGATAACCTCTGGTGTCGGTCAGCGTGGCCGCAGACGGTCCATTGCCTCGTCCTTCTTTCCCATGGCATAGCGCGCAGTTCATGCTCTGGAATATCTGACCACCGCGTTTTACGCTTTCCGGCGAAGTCGAGGGCTCAGGTGGTATTTGTATAGGAGGATCTGGTTTCTCCTCGTGGAATCGTGGAGAAAACGTTTTTATATATGCGACCAAGTCGGCGCGCTCCTGCCGCAGCAAGGGCCTCCAAGAGGGCATTCCGCTCGCATGCACACCGCGGGTAATGGTGTCATAGAGGTCGCTGTCGAGAGGAAGGCTTCCGCTGGGCGTAGATCGACATTTGAATGTAGCCTTGGTGAAGTCGCGAGGTTTGGGATCGAGGTAAGGTGCGCTCTGTCCATTCCCGTCACCCTCAGGACCATGGCAGAAAATACAGTAGCGTTGGTAGAGTGCCTTCCCATGCTTGGCGTTCCCTACTAGATTGCCGATGTGGCTTTCTTGCGCGTAGCTGGTCAGCCCGGATAACAGGATGATTAACCCCATCGCTATATTCGTCTTATTGGCTACCAGACGCATTTGAACTCGTCGCTTCAAAAGTCGAAATCGAAACCCATCAGAAGACTGCTACCGATGTCATCTCGCCCGGAAAGTGGCGCTGCTCCCGCGTTGATGATGCGGGAATACTCTTGCACCCAGGCCAAGCCGGCCCGGGTATTCATGATGGGGTACCATCGATATCCCACTGCCCACGTATCCAGATTCCCCAGGTTGTTGCGAATCCCAGGATTCGCTTGCCTTGACATTCGGATCAGTTCGTACTTACCAATCACTACAAATCGCGGGTTATAGGTATAGTGCGCTTCGATAAACCCCCCGTTCCAAGCCGGCCCTACTGCTCCGAGAGGCAGAGCTGAGGGTTGATTGGCCGGGATAGAATTGCCAAGAAACACATTGTCCTGCCCATGCAGGAAGAACGTGTCGAAGTCGAACTTGCCTGCGTACCAGATTCCGTAAGCGCCTGCGCGGTAGAAGCTGCGATTTCCCAAGCCCGCTCCCGGGATTGGTGCGCCTCCGCTCGTTTGGAAATATGTTGGTGCCTCCCCCAGGTATCCGTAGGCGCCGAACCGCTGCAACCCGAGCTTAGGAAGCTCGAAGGATTGCGTGACATTCGCGTAAGCGTTGTAGGTTTGGGTCGGAAAACTGCCAAGCAGCGCCACCGAGTAACGGGTGTAGTCATTTTCGGAATGTCCCGATACCTCTACCCCCAACTGATTCGCTCCGAGGCCGGCAAAGTTACTATCGCCCGGTGGCGTGAAGAAATAGTTGTAGTAGGTGCCTCCAGTATTGCTGCTGAGAAGAGTTCGTTCTTGAGAGATGGGCTCATCCAACTCGAACTTGCCAAGCTTTAGGTTCAGCCAACGCGACCGGGCCAGATTGTCAAGACGCAACCAGGCTTGCGATATAGAGCTGCTTCCATTGTTGATAAAGGGCTGGACTAAAAAAGAGATGTTATTCGCAAGAGTGCCGCCGGTGAGAATATCGATGGAGGAAGTATCGAAACCAGAAGTCGCCACGCTGGTTTCAACCTGGCCGGCGGAGGCATTGCCGGCAATTTTGTCGACCGCAGCGCGATCGTTGCTCTCCCGGTGCCACTGTGGTAGCACGCGAAATGTAATGGGCCAATAATCCGGCTGTTGGTAGATCGGCGCGTCGCGCCCATTGCCCAATTGATATCCATTGTCTTTGAAAGTCTGCCCGAAGTTGTTCAGCAAAGGCCATGTTGCGTGACAAGCGGAACAGGGAAGGCCATACTTGCGGGCGAATGCAGGAATCGCAAACGCAGGGCGAGACGAAACGAAAGCAACGATAAGCAGCAGCCACGCGCTGGCTCTCTTTATGCTCCCAGTTCCCATGCCCCTCTGCGTCCCTGACTAGTCCCAGACTTTCCAACAGATCACCCGCATATTTCTAGTCGAGTTGACGTTGTCCCGTTGTCACCGAGATGTCAAAGAAATGTCACTTTTATTTCTGAAGAGTTCCTGGACTAAACCAAGGCAGATTGCGTTGCTGGCGGCAGGGCGGGGACTCGAACCTGCATGCTTGCGAATCTGATTTTTGTGTTCAGGATTTTTCCTCGTGGGAAGTACCCATCAACCACGAACGACTGGAATTATCCGGCAGTCACGTTACGTGACTGCCATCTGATTGCAACTTCTCGCGAATTTCAGAGTAATTCCATCGCCCACGGTCTGCACTTTTAGGAGTGGAGCGACTCGATCGCCAATCACCCTCGATGTGCTGATCTCTGAGCACGTCCGCACGCGCTTCCGCATGAGCGACTCGCCACCGGCGTAGGCTTGCAAGCTGCACAATTCGCTGACTCCGCCCACCTTAGAAAATGCACCACAGCGCGAACTGCATTGCTTGAAATCACCGACCACTTGGGCCGCAGCCCGCGTGGATCTAACTCCTTCCCGTCCGCCCGGAATCACGTACTCCTGGCGGACGTTGGAATGGAGACGCTAGCCCGCCTCAGAAGGACAAGCGACCGGCCAGTTGGATAATGCGGGGATCGTAGGTCGATGTAATTTGCCCGAATAGCGAACTGTTCGGGTCGTTGCCTCCGGCGCCTCCGGCAAAGGTTCCATTGCCGTTGTTGATGATCCCGGGATTGGCGAAATTCGTGTGGTTGAAGAGGTTGAAAAACTCGGCACGAAATTCGAATTTGACGCGCTCAGTAATGTCGGTTGTTTTCGAGAACGCCAGATCGAAGTTGACGTAGCCCGGTCCACGGAAGAAATTGCGGGGTAGGGTTCCATAGGTTGCGAGCGCGGGATCTGCCTGGACCTGGGAATCGGCGGGAAGAATTCCCGGCCCCGGCACACACCCGGGGAGCGGATCATTTTGATCGCCGCATTGCGCGTTGCTGAGGCTGCTGGGATTGAAATAGAAGTGGCCTGAGCTGCTGGTGCCGGCGTTGTTGTTAGTAAACGTCTGATTCTGGCGGGCATTGAGTGTATTCACCGGGCCGACGATGTTGGCGTGGACATTGCCTGGGTCTCCCGCGCCCGATGGACCCTCCGCGTTGTACGTGAAGCGCTCGCCCAGGGTCGAGAACACGTCAAAGGGCAAGCCGGTCCGCCAGGTCACGATGGGGAAGAGGCTCCAGCCTTTGGTCAGGCGCTTCGGCCCGGAGTCCCAAAATCGGTCGAAGGGCAGGTCCCAGCCGCCGCTGAAAGTAATGCGCTGGCGAACGTCCTGATCGCTTGAGGCGTAGAAGAGGTTGGGCTGATAAGAAGGCACGTTGCTGTTTCGCTGCCGGAATCCAGAGGAATTGTCGATGCTGTGTGCGTACGTGTAAGCCAGCGTAAAGTAAGTGCGCCCCAGGTAGTGCGAATCGACGAGCTGCCGATTCAAGCTGGCCTGCAGGCTGTTGTAGAAAGCATTGCTGATGTTCTTGAATTCCGGCACGGAACCAAAGCTGCACGTTCCGGTAGCTCCCGACGAGCTGAATCCGGAGGCGTCCGCACACGAACTGTCGCCCGCTCCCAGATTCAGGACGCGATCTGTGGTTCCCAGAACGAACGGATTGACATCGATCAGTGAGGTTAATCCGTGCGAGACATTGCCCACATAGCTGATTTCGAGCGCGGTGCTGGGCGCCAGCTCACGCTGTATGCTCACGTTGTACTGATAGGTGATTGGGGTGTGCAGATGCGGATCCACGAAGAATGCGCTTTCACCGGAGTTGATGGGTAGAAATCCTGCCGCATTGAAATCAAGATTCGAGGGCGGCGGCCGCGACGGGAAGGGATCGGGGACGCCCGCGGAACCGAATGGATCGGTGAAGTAGGGCGAGGCGCTATTCTGACTGAACGTGGGAAAGGTCAAGCCGGCACTGGCGAAGAATGGCGGCTGCCCGTTGAACTGCAAATTATCTTCACCCTTCAGGATGTCGTAGAACATCCCGAATCCGCCACGAACGCTGGTTTTACCATCCCCGCGCGGATCCCAGGCGAAGCCCACGCGCGGCGCCCAATTGGTTCGATCGGGAAAATTCACGCCCCTGGGCGCGCCCGCATCTCCAGGAAACACCATTCCCGTCGGGGCTCCGGGAAAACGGGTGGACTGCAGGCCGGGAATGAGCGAGAATGAGCGGCCTTGGGTGTCTAATTTCGGAGAGCTGTACTCGTACCGGACCCCCAAATCCAGGGTGAGGCGTTTGGTTACGCGCCACTCGTCCTGCACGAAACCGTAGTAGGACTTGCTGCGGATATTCGATGGAGCGTGAGGAAATTGGAAGTACTGAGAGGGAATGCCGAGGACGAAATCCGCCAGCGAGTTATCGGTGCCGGCGCCATTGGCGAAGAAATCGAATTCGCCGTTCACGATGAAATCGAAAGTGGTATTGTCGCGGTAGGCCGAAATCCCGGCACCCATTTTCCAGTTGTGCCGTCCGTGGACGTAGGTGAGCGCATCTGAGAACCCAAAGGTGGTGTCGACGAAATCCGTAGGGCCTTGTTCGCTGAATCCGACGGAAAGGCCAGTGTCGTCGAAAAATAGGTTGGGCGGCCCCTGTGGGTCGTCCTGGACGATTCCGATACCGAGCTGAGAAGCGTTCGGGAGCTTCACTGCCGGCTTGTCCTGGAAGAAGTTGCTTCTTTGCAAGAAAAGACGGAACTCGTTCAGCAGATTCGGAGAAAAGGTATGGGTGTACGCCGCGCTCGTATAATAGCTATTGTTCTGAGTAGTGTTGGGCGTACCCGGTACGGTGGCGAACTGAAACGGATTCAATTGTGGGTTGCGGAGACCGCCAAGCGTCACGCTTAGCTTGTCTTTGTCGTTGAATAACAAATCGAACTTCATGGTCAGTTCATTTCGATTGTCGGTGTGCGCGCCTTGAAAATCGGCCACGCCGTTGGGATTGGTCGGAATCAGCCCGAGCTTCACATATTCGGCGCTAACTGGATTTATCTGATTTGGATCAATGATCGCGCACGCGGCCTTGTTCGGATTTGACTGGAAGAATGGGTTGGCCTGGAGAAAGGCGGCGACACCCGGATCCTGGGCGCCGCTGGCGTTGCAGGTGCCGATCGCTTGTCCGTTGGAGAAGTCGCCGTTCAACTGCGCCGGAGTGAAAACGGTTCCCGCCCCAGTGGTCTCCTGCTGAGACAGCCTTTGCCCCTGGTATCCCACGAAAAAGAAGAATCGGTCCTTGCCGTTCACGAGCTTGGGCAGTGTGATTGGACCGCCAAATGTCGCTCCGTATTGATTGCGTTTGAGGATATTGCGCGGAAGCTCCGGCTGCGCGGCCTTATTGAAATAGTCATTGGCATTGAACGCATCGTTGCGTAAGAATTCAAATGCACTGCCATGCCACTGATTCGTTCCGGACTTGGTGACAACACTGATCACTCCGCCGCCGTTTCGACCGTATTCAGCCGAATAGTTGCTCTCGAGAATGTGAAATTCCGCAATCGTGTCCGGATTCGGGTTGTAAACCACACTGTTGTCGAGCAGGTTGTTGTTCAGCCCGCCATCCAGAAGAAACGTAACGGAATCAGTGCGCCCGCCGGCGATGCTGTAAGTGCCCGCCGCAGTCGAATCGCCGTTGGTTTCGGTAACGCCGGGCTGCAGGAGCGCGAGGTCCAGGACGTTTCTGCCATTCAGAGGAGCGCGCTGAATGGTTTCTCCGACTACGCTGGTCCCAATCGTATCGCTAACCGTGTCCACCTGTGTCACGTCCCCTGTGACTTCGATCACTTGCGTGGCGGCCCCGACCTCAAGCACCACATCCAGCCGCGCATTCTGATTGATCTCTAGCGTGATTCCCTTCCGCACATATTTGCGGAAACTAGCACCCTCTACGTCGACCTCATATCGACCGATCGGGATCAATGTGAACAGAAACTCTCCGCTCTTGTCGGAGTTGGCGGTTCGAGCGATGTTGGTATCGGAATTCTTCAGAGTGACCTTCGCATCCGGAACCACGGCACCGGTGGAGTCCTTGATCGTTCCGGTCAGCAAGGCCGTTGCTTGTTGTGCCTCGATTTTCTCCCCGCAAAATACCAAGAGGCACACTGCGGACAACATCACCGCAACGATTCTAAAAACGCGAGCTGCAGTCTCGCGAGCAGGCATTCGGATTCTCCTTCTCACGCCGGAACACAAATCGGCGGACCTTGGGATCTAGTTGGGCGTTATTGTGCAATTGCTGGGCCACAGAGTTCAAGCTGAATCTTCAGTATTTGCCTGTCATAAAAGGTTTTAATACGCCTTTTCACAGATCGCATTCCAGATACTGGCTGCCCTGCGGGTTTTCGATCATTGCCCTGCTAATTTCTGGCGAGGAAGGCTGCCGCCGCCACTGTGACTATCTCGTCAAACGATTCGGCGAGGCCGTCTGCAGCAAAGCTCCTCGATAACAAAGCCACGGAGAGTGAACTTGCGACCATTCATCTTGCGGGACTGCCCAAGAACATCGCACCAGACTTGCGCCAGACCGCGGCTTCTCCCATCGCGCGCGCCTTTTCGGAATCCTTCCTTGTCTGTCCGGGGTGCTCCTCGCGGTTGAAAGCATCGGTCTCATTAATTAACAGCGCTAGAAATTCTACGGAAACCCGATTCTCCCTGAACAGATTTGAACATCTCGCACGCGACGAAGTCATGCTTGCGGAGGGACGGACATTGACGCGTGGCCTGATGTGCAACCTGTCAGTACGGGACTGCGGAAAGCGAATGGCGCGAGCGATGGCACTCGAACCGCGGCCTCCTGCGTGACAGGCAGGGCGTTCTAACCAGCTGAACCCACGCCCGCATCATACGATCGTCTGATCCTGCCGGCTCCCTTCGATGCCGTCTCGTTCCCTGCCGGCCGCCTACCCCGACTTAACCTCGATGCCACGATATGACAATCAAAAGTCTTGTCATGGACAGTGAGATAAATCCGGTTTTAGAGCAGCAGCAACCCAGGAAGTCGTGGCCGCATTCATCTTCGCTAGTGAATCCTGACGATAGCAGCTTCTTCTTTAATTGCGACATCCTTGGGGAGGGGAAGATAGCCCAACGCCGCGGCTTGCCGCTGGCCCGGACCCAACATCCATTGCAGAAAGCCGGTGAGTGCATTCCGTGTGGCGTCGTTCGCACTCCGCAGAGGAACAACAATCCAGGTAAAGGAACTGATCGGATAAGCGTCTGCACCCGGAGCATCCACGATGGACACTTTGAAGTCCCGACTGACTCTCATGGAGCGGCTCGCAGCCGCGGCGATGCTTTCCAGGCTGGCTGAAACGAACCTGCCATCCCGGTTTCGAACTCTGCCATAGGTCAGGTGATTCTGCAGGGCATAGATAAATTCAACATACCCAATTGAGCCGGCATGCTCCTTCACCAGTTTAGAGACGCCGTTATTCCCGTTTGCCTCCAGTCCTACCGGCCATTTGGGAGCCAAGCTTGTACCGACCTGGGCCTTCCACTCAGGGCTGATGTTTGAAAGATAGTCCGTCCAGACATAACTGGTGCCGCTGCCATCAGCGCGATGAACGACTGCGATGTCGAGATCGGGAAGGCGAACGCCCCGATTGGCGCGAGTCAAAATCGGGTCATTCCATTTCTTGATCTTTCCCAGGTAAATACCGGCCAGTGCTTCCGGAGTAAATGCGAGGTCGCTGGGCAATCCGGAGAGGTTCACCACAGGCACTACCGCGCCTACTACCGAGGGAAAGAACAAATACTCTTCTTCGTGTTCTGGGGCGAGAACGTGAACCACTTCCGGGCTATCGGAGGCTCCGAAATCGACGCTGTTTGCAAGCAGCCCGCGAACTCCCGCCTCCGACCCTATCGGTTCGTATGTTATCTGCAGAGCCGGATTTTCGCGCCGGTAGTTTGTGAACCATTTCGCATATACGGGAAATGGGAAGGTGGCGCCCGCCCCATTCAGGATGGTCGTGGGTTGGGGCAGAGGAGCAGTTCGGGAAGGCGCTTCGCCTTGTTTCAGGGCTTCGACTAGTTTCTTTACAATCACCGTGGAAAGATCTTTCGACACATCGTCCGACGCCTCCGGCGGGGTCGCCAAGTATGACCATAGCGTCTGACCACTCTTGTCTCTCAACTCCATCGAAAGGAAACCGGTATAGATGGGCGTCCCGTTGGGTGGCACCTTGCCCAATTGCGGGTTGTGACTCCGGTATCCTTTAATCCAGACCTCGCCGCCGCCACCCAGGATTGCATCTGCGCTCGATTCGTCGGCGGCCAACCAGACCGAATTCAGTTTGCGGAGTTCGCTGATCACATCCTCACGAAACTTCTCAGAACCTGCCTGGGTAGCGAACGACTCAACGTAAAGCCGTCTGATTTGATTCGGAGGCGCCGTCTGCCCGGCAAGCGCGGATCCGAATAGTGCGCAGCAGAACGCAAAACAGGCCGTTAACCGGAACCGGGAAACGCTCATGGTTGAGATTATCCTCCAGCTCCGTGGGAGCGGATGCAATCTATTTCTGGCCGAACATCTCCACGCCGAAAACGATTCGCCATTGTGCTGCGCCGAAGTTTTGCACAAGAGCGTGGCCGACGCCCAGCTTTATCCGCAGATTCCTTCCCGTACCGGTGTGTTCGAAACGCCCGGTTAAAAGAGCCTCCGTACCCGTCTCCCCGCTAAAGAAGGCACGAAAAGCCGTTTCACCAAAAATCTCAGGCCCGGCAACAACTGCCCAACCATTGGGCCCGGCGAACCTGCGCCCTCCGCTGATACCGTAGAGAAACTCGCTCCCGTCTGGACTGCCCGGCACGGGCGCATCATTGAGCGTACGAACATGGACACCGAGTTGGCCCGCATATCTGAAGGCGCCGGCGGCGCCGGCAGCCAGAAATCGAAACATCGCGCGGTACTTGTCATCGGTCACGTAATCGGCGCGGCTGCCGGAGGGAAAAATGAGTTGCGCACCCGCGCCTAAACGAAGCAAGCCTCCCGGCTCACCAAGTAAGCGAAGGTCAAACCCGATGCGGGGGTCGGACACGGTATCGGGATTGCTTCCGAAACTTACTGACGGGGCGGTGAACTGATACTGGCCAAGCGTTCCGCTCGTTCCGCTCAACAGCAGGGGCACGGGAAAGTCGATGTAGCCCCGAAAGCGATCATGAGTGATCGCGGCGCCGAAATCGACGAATGCCTCTTCCGACACAACCGCGAGCTTCTGCTTGCCGTCTGGACCCGTGATGACCAGCGGGTTTCGTGCGTAGCCGGAGGTGAGGGAGACTGCTCCTCCGAGCCGGCCACTGATGTCGAGGTCATCCATGACGAACCAACCGGCGCCGGGAGCTGACTGATAGAGACGCTCGACTGCGAAACCGGAGGCCGGTTGCTGCGCGTGCGCGAGGGATGGCCCGAAAGCTAACAAAACAAATCCGGCAAGCAACGCGTAAGCACAGCTACGATGTGATTCAAAACTGGCCATGGATTCTCACCGTAAAGACGTTGACGGGGCCGCGGGCGGCATTGAAGCCGGGATTCGTGATGTGCTGGTAATCGCCGGTCAGCCAATACACTCCGCGGAAGTGGGCACTGTAGAAGAGATCAAGAGACTTCTCCGCGGCAGCCGTGATGGCGCCGTCACCAACAAATCCATCCACGCCGCCCATTCCGAGGTATTTCGCGTGTATGCTCGAAATCCATCCGAGGTTGCCACCAATTCCTGCAACGTCCTTGGGGCGCGACCAAGAGGAACCTTTCGCCAGAAGTCCAACGGTTGCGGAGCGATCGTCTGATGTGTAGGCGTACACCTCGGTCTGCCCATCCGCATACATTGCGCGCCCGAACACCCCAAGGTCGTGTCCAATGTACTGCTCTGCGAATACGCCGATGCCCTTCTTCACATTCGGTTTTCGCGCCCAGCAAAGATCCGGGGCACCGGCATTCTGCGATCCGTAGTTGAACCCGGTGCAGGTGGTAGCGTTCTCCTTGGCGTCTGCTTCGAATGCTGCGATGGCGTCACTGAAGCGTCCCATATTCTCGCGGTTGCGGAAGGCCAGTGCGCGAACCATGCCTTCCTGCTCGCGAATTTTGTGCTTGTGCTCCAGTTCAATCTGATCCCCGTAGTATTTGAATAGTCTGAAGTCCACCGGGAGTTGGTTGGGGTCCTTGGGGGGAGTGATGCGACCCACTCGCACCGCCCAATCATCCCAAAAGAATTCCCCAACGCCTCCGTACGAGTAGCCGCGCGCGTCGGATGCAAAGTCATAGGCACCGTAGGTCAGGAATCCCAGACCGAGAAAACCGTCGCGCGGGTCGACGTCAAAAGCGTTGGTATCGAAGAAATCTAAAATGCTAAAATTGCCGGCAACAAAGACCAGCCTCCTACTGTCGTAATGGGTTCCCAATTGCAAAGGGCCTGACTCCTCCACCAGGCTTTTGCCGCCGAGTCCGACTGTCTGCTTGACGAAAATCCGGGAATGATAGATCTGGGGCACGGAAGTGCCGCCTTTTTGCAGCTCGAAATTCTGGATGGCTCCGCCCAATCCTCTCAGCTGAGAAAACGGCTGCTCCGAAATGAGTTCAGGCACTAGATAGCCTTCTGCACCCTTCCAGAGCCGCACACCTAGGTAAAGAGTCGCGGTCCCGGTGAAACTCCTCTCGGCAGTCGGAAGCAGCGAATTGATGCTGCCGTTCAAGTTGGTATACGGGGCAGAGAACGAAGGTTTCCAGCTGGAGATATAAGTGAACTGTCCGTACGCGTTCCAGCTCTCGTTCTCGATGTCATGCAAGCCTTTGTCCGCCAGCAGCTGCATGAAGCTGAATTCATCGCTTGGCCGAGGCGCTGGCGCGCCGTTTTGGGCGCTTGCGAACGATGATGCCAGCAGAAAACCCATAACCACCCGCAGAGTGGATCTCGCAATATTCAACACCCTCACGAGATTCGCTTGCCCGGGGCTTCGTTCGGGAACGCCGCACCTATATCCGTTGGACATTGTTGCGCACGGCTCGCGGCAGTTCATGTGCTGCACTACTGCAGCGAGCCACGACCAGAGACGCATCCAACCTCCGCCAGAAAATGTAGAAATGTCGCAACAGTGTAAATGACAGGACCGTGACAAATGTGACAGATCCTTTAATTCTTCCGGTTTTTTGGGGGTGGAGAACGGTCACCAGGAATTCGCTAAGGAGACGTGTGTGAAGTGCGCCAATGCAACCCCAACTGCTCATCTTTTCTGGCGCCACAGTCGTCCAGGCAGGAGGTAGGTGAACCCGCCAAAACCCTCCCACTGGGTCGAAGTGCTGCTCAAGCCGTGATCAAAGCCTGCGTCGACGACGAGGTTTTTCCGCACCGAGTATGACGTACACCATAGATTCCCGACAGCATAACTGTGCGTCAGCGGCTGTGTGAAGTGCCATAGCTCACCCGAGACCGTGAACTTGCCGATCGGATGCGAGATCGAGAGCGTCTGGGCAAACTGCGCTCGCCTCACCTTAGTTTTATCGTCCTGCTGCTCCATCAGGAGGCCATTCAGGTCGAAGTGAAAACCACCCAGGTCGTCACTCAACAGGATGGTTGCGCTCTGGACGAACGTGCCGAGGTCGAGCTCCGGCGCTGGGCTGGCATAGAGACGCCTCAGGTACTGGCCGGAGACCGTCGGCCGCCCATCGTTGCCTGGCAGGATGACCGCTTGCATGCCTGCGAAGACCTCTCCCGGCCGGTTACCCGAAACCGCCGCGCCGCTACTGTGCGTGAAGGGCTCGAACAGAGCGAGCGCTTCCATCCGCTCGTTGATGCTGAGTTTCGTTACTTGATTGATGCCGAGACGTTTCGAGAATTCAGGCGAATCAGTCGCGTACAAGACGCCGTTCTCGAATTGCAGATAGCCCACCGGGGTCAGCGTTGCCGGAGTTGAGACGGTCGGTCTTGCAGGGTTTGCCTCGGGTGCGTCCGGAAGGCCGGCCTGCGCTTGAAGCATAGCTGGGCCAAGCAGAAGGAGCGCTGCCACCAGGGAGCCGGCACCGTTCATCGAGCAAAGTCTCCATTCCTTCCCTCGTGAGCTGCTTGCTGCATTGGAGCGAGTCACAAAAAGACACAAGGACAAGGTGAGGCGTCAGTTCTATGTCACAACCTGCTTAAAAGCAGGCCCGTTTACAGGCCCTGAAAGTATAGTAATAAGCACTCTTGTCCAAATTAGGTTTTGAGCGGACTCTCCTACGGTTGCGTTGCGAGACGTAAGTGGTAGGAGGAGGCCCCACCGCCATGATACGAGTATCCAGCATTTTCAGCGCGCAATCGTGAACCATTGCCCTGTTGCATTTCTTGGACGACTGCCCGAGGATGACTGAGCACAGCCAACGCCTTTCCATCAGCATTCGAGCAATTCGCCAATAAGGTCTGGTAGTAACCCGCTGCAACGTCGCGGTTACCGAGTCCCTCCGCGGCTTGGCCGGCACCGAGGAGAGCGTTGAAGCGATTGGGATCACTGGTGAGTGATCCCTGGTATTCGTGTAGCGCTTGAGAAAAGTCGCCGCTGAGAAAAAACATTTCAGCAAGCATTTCACGGGCCGGCAACTCGACCTCGCCTTTGCCGATCTTTCCCTGTCGATCGGCAACGGACCGAAGTAACCTGATGGCTCCTTGTAGATCACCTTGGGAGAAATGCGCCCACGCGCGTATCTCGTCGGGCACAGAAGCGCGTGGGGCGCCTACTCGCATGCGGGGGTTGGCCTCCGTCAACGACTCAATGCTCTGCGCCGCAGCCTTTGCACGCTGCTCGTCATGCAGATGAGCGGCAGCGACAGCGTGAGCAAGCAAAGTCTGGCTTTGGCTGACCCAATCGGCCCCTTCGATCGGCTTCAAACTCGTGGCCAGTGCCCAGTCACGAGTCTCGATCGCAAATAGAGCCGGGTTGCGAGCTTCAACGTCCGCGTAATAGGAGGGGTAACGTGTATCGACGTCGGATTGCTTGACAGTGGAACCCTCAGTGACGATCGCCCACGCCTCGTCATCGTATCCAATCTGAAGATAGGCATATTCTAAAAATTCCATGGCATGTAGGCGATTCTCAGCACCAACATGCGCCGTGGGGTTCTCCGAGGCGGCTTTCGACGCAAGGTTCGAGCGGATGTCTTCATCCCACAGCCCCAATCGGGCAAAGATATGGCCGGGCATATGAAGCGCATGCGGAGCGGCAGGCGCGATGGAAGCGTAACGTCGGGCTGCTTCCAGTCCCTGTTGCGCCATCACTGGATTATCGCAGGCATGGATGATGTAGTGCGCAATGCCTGGATGGTCTGGATGCTGGCGGAAAATAGGATAAAGAATTGCCACGGCCTTCTTTGGGTTGATGAGAGCCACATCGTCACGCGGGTCCGAATTGATCAAGGCAAGCGCATAGAAGACCTGCGCTTCCAAGTCATTCGGATAGTGAGTGGCAACTTCTTCCATCGCGTCG
>Ga0209006_10002988_pt1 | contig 15364 bp, 12 predicted proteins | sample JacPin_JW_Ref_O2_FD_188567 | JGI IMG/M metagenome (GOLD analysis project Ga0209006, IMG submission 188567) | Forest soil microbial communities from Algoma, Ontario, Canada - Jack Pine, Ontario site 1_JW_Ref_O2 (SPAdes) (version 2) | ecosystem: Environmental > Terrestrial > Soil > Boreal... | reverse complement strand
CCCGCTGGGCTCGCATAGACGCCGTACGCGGCCGCGGCCGCCGTCAAGCGGCTGCGGCCATCTTTGGCATAGGCATCGTCGAGGAGTTGATACTCCGGAGCGCTCCAATAAATGTAATCGTATTCGCGCGTGCCCCGATAGAAAATGCCGCTGTTGCCTGCCTTTCCCAGCTTCCATTCGAGCTCGAGCTCGAAATTGCCAAATGGCGCACGCGTGATGAGATCGTCAACCTCTCCCTCCTTCGTAAGGGTATCTCCGACGATGTGCCATCCTTCCGGGATGCCGAGTGATTTCCAGCCGCGCCACGCCTCGAGAGTCGTGCCGTCGAACAGTACGCGCCAGCCGGCCACGGCCGCGCCCGATGGAGCTTGCGCGTAGCTGTGCTCTGCGCTGTAGATCGCCGCTAGCAGCATGGCGGCCAGGATCCCGTATTTGCGGCTCAAATGGCCCAGCCGGCGCGATATTCGCGCGTCAGGTACTGATTCGCGTCGGCCACGTTCGTGATCCGTCCCTGCTCCCCGTCATAGAGCAGCGTCTTGCCTTGCCCGGCCCGCAACGCCCCGATGCCAAGGAGCATGGTTTCGGTAAGCTGTGCCGAGTATTCGAACGGTGAGCTCGCCTTCGTCTCGCCGCGAATCGCCTTGGCCCAGTTGAGCTCATGGCTCCAGGGGATTCGTGGAATGGTTTTGGGTACTAAGGCCGCCTGATCCATCAGCGACTGCGGATAGAGCCGCGGATTATCGCCGTACGTGCCATGCAGGAGGATGCCCTTCTCGCCGATGAAGATCACCCCGCCCTCGCTTGTGAGCTCGACGTCATCGGGCAGCATATCCGGACGAGGCGGATAGATCCCCCCGTCGCTCCAAAAGAGTTTGACGGGCGGCTGGTCGCCGCGTGCGGCGAATTGATAGTGCACACTGGTCGAAAGTGGAAATGAAACGGGCTTGCGCTGCGGCCGTCCGGCAGGCGTATTGGCCGGCGTAGTCGGATCGAGCGGCGCAACAGCCATCGTTCCCCAGGGCGTCGATGTCGCCTCGATGCTCGTGGGATATGTGAGCCCGAGCGCCCAGAAGGGATGGTCGAGCAGATGCGCCCCCATGTCCCCGAGCGCGCCGGAACCAAAATCAAGCCAGCCGCGCCAATTGAAGGGATGGTAGACCGGGTGATACGGAATATTTTCCGCCACCGGCCCGAGATAAAGGTTCCAGTCAAGACCCGCCGGGGGTGCGCCGCCGGCGCCCATGGCGCCAGCAAGAACGTCCTGCACATGACGGTAGGTCCAGGGATTGCCGAAGGAACCGGCCACATCGGGAGGCGTCACACCGGTCGGGCGCGGCAGTCCCTGCGGCCAGAACACGATGGGCCGGTTCGTCCAAACGTGCACCTCATGCACGGGACCGATGAGCCCCGCTTGGATCCACTCGTTGATGAGGCGCGCGCCCTCGCTCGAATGGCCCTGATTGCCCATCTGTGTCACAAGCCTGGGGTGGGCGAGCGCGGATTGGCGCAGAATGCGGGCCTCATGCACGGTGGCCGTCAGCGGCTTTTGCACATACACATGCTTGCCGAGATCCATCGCCGCCTTTGCGATGACTGCGTGCAGATGATCGGGCGTTGCGACGACCACTGCATCGATACTCTTCTCCTTCGTCAGTAACTCGCGAAAATCCGTGTAGCGCTTGGCTTTGCGGAACTGCTCCTGCAGCTTAAGCCCATCTGCTCGCGGCTTGCCGTCACGGTCTGCCAGGTTGTCACTCAACTGCTGTTCGCTGTAGCGGAAGTCAACGTCGCAGACCGCGCCGATGTGCTCGGTTTGCGCGAGCACCAGGGCGTTTTGGCTTCCCATGCCGCCGAAGCCGACGATGGCGATGTTGACCGTATCGCCCTTCGAGCGCCGGCCGCGCCCGAGAACGCGCTCGGGAACCAGGAGCGGCGCACTTGCGGCCACCATCGTGCCGAGCGTCGCTTTGCCGGCATCGGTGACAAATTCACGGCGAGTAAGGTCTTTTGGTTCTGCCATATCAATGCTCCGACTGAGGCTTCCATTTGCCCCGTGCGACGGCCGGAACGAACTTGTCGAGGCCGCGCGGTGGGAATGCGAGTGTCTTGCCCTGCTCCGCGCTCTGATAGGCCGCCATGAGGATTTTTACGACCTCGAGGCCGTCGTCGAAAGTCAGTAGTGGCTCTTCCTTGCCGAGAAACACGCGCACGAAATGGCGGTCTTCATTCTCGTAGCCGTAAGCAGCGGCCTCATTGGCGACGACGGGCATCAACCCGACTTCTGCGTTCTGTTTCTCGAGAATGTCTTCGCCTGCTTTGCCGCGCACCGCGCGCGAGAAGAAGACCTTAAGTCCGCTGTCGAGCGTGTTCCAGGCCATCGAGTATTCTGGACCCAGGAGCTCGGCAGACACGCGCAGCCCCGCGCCGACGAAGCTCCAAGATGTGGAGACCTCTCCGATCACGGTGTCACCCTCATCCGTCACGAATTCGAGCGTCGCGCTGGCAAAATCTTCGGAAGGCGTGCGGGCGTAATCCACCTTGCGCCCGAAAGTCTTCGCAAGCTGCTCGCTGTAATGCGGGCGTGACCATTTGAGACTTGCGATGTGTGCCGTGACGCGCACTGGCCGGACCGATGCGAGCGCGGCACCCGGTCGGGTGAGGAGGTGCCGCACGAGGAGGACCGAGTGGCACATCATGTCGTTGAGCACGCCGCCGCCTTGCAGTTCTCCGCGCCAAAACCACGGCATGTGCGGACCGCCGTGCTCTTCGGCGGCGCGCGCAAGATACGGTCGACCCGTCGTTGCCGCGCCGCGCGTCCACAGTAACGTGCGGCCGGCCTGCACCTGCGGCGCGAAAACCTGGTTCTCAAGATAGCCGTGTGCAATACCAGTGCGTTTAATCAGACGGGTGATGTGCGTGGCTTCGGCCACCGTGCGCGCCAGCGGCTTCTCGCACGCGACGCCACGCAGCGTGCCGGGGCCGCGCTCGAGTGCGTGAACGATCTCCTCGAAGTTTTCAACGCGCGTGTGATTCGGGCCGGTGAGCCAGAGCGCGTCGATCGCCGGATCGGCCACCATGTCGCTGATCGATGCGAAGGGCTGCGCATCGCCGATATCGAGACTGCGTGCGAGCGCGGCGGCAGAATCCGCGTGCTTGGCATTCGGACTCCACACGCCGCGCACGTCCGCATCGCGCACGGCACGCAACGCCTGCATATGAAAGCGCGCATTGAAGCCGCTGCCGACGAAGCCCACGCCGAGACGGCGCACTGCGGATTTATACTGATTGCGAGTCATGTTTGCCTACCCTTCGATTGCCTGCACCTGTTCCGGGCCGAGTCCGAGCTTCTGCAGCAGCGCAAGCGGAGGTCCGTCAAAGGATTTAAGCGGCACGTTGCCGATGTATTGCAGATCCTTGCGGCCGGCAGCGCTCGAGTAATAGCCGCCGGCGGTTAAGTCGCGGTAGCGAGCGAAGAACTGGGCGGCTTGGGCAAATGCGGGCTTGGCGTTTTGTTCGCAGCAGATATCGTCGCAGATCAAGTGCTGTTGGGTCAGCTTGAGAGCCGCGAAATCCCTGCCGAAGCGGCGCATTGCTTCAAAGTTCATCCAGACAAGTCCGTCGAGAATCAGCGCGCGATCCTTCACTTGGATTGGATAGGGCGCGCTCACCCACTCGGCAAGGAAGTCGACGACGCCCGCGGCGGAAGCGCTTCGAGATACCGAGTCAGACGGTATGATGACGTCGCACAAGGCGCTCGCCGTGCGCCGCTGCGCGGGCGTGAGTATGAGTGGCCACAGATCGCCCGCATGATAGACCTTTGTAAGATCGGGATCGGTGCCATAGCCCCGAGCCTGCGGCGTCACCATGGTCGCCTCGACGCCCGCTGCGCGCTGTTGCAGGAACGGCATTGACGCAGAAGCGGCGAGCATCCACTTGATTGTCGTGCGCCGATCCATCACAGCTCCCTTCTGCGCATGAGGTCGAGGATATGATCCGCGGCGCGCCAGGCAAGCGCCATGATAGTCAGCGTGGGATTTTTATCGGCATTCGACGGAAACACCGCACCATCGGTCAGAAAGACGTTTCTAACGTCCCAGGTTTGGCCCCAGCGATTTGTGACTGATGTCTTCGCCTTCCTCCCCATGATGGCGCCACCGACCTCGTGAATGATGGAGCCGCCCGCCTGAATTGCCTTGGCGCCGTCGGCTTCGACCGGGCCGTTTACGCGGCCGCCCATTGCTTCAATGATCTCTTTAAAGGTGTTCTGCATGTGGGCGGCCTGCCGCGTCTCGTGCTCCGACCATTTCCAATGGAACCGCAACACGGGGATGCCAAACTTGTCTTTCACTTTGGGATCGATTTCGCAATAGGAGCCTTTGTTCGGGATCATCTCACCGCGGCCATCGAAACTTACAAAGGAACCATAGTAACGCCTGGCGTCCTCCTTGAATTTCTTGCCGTAGCTTCCCGCGGTGAGCCACTCGATGCCGGCCAGGGTTCCCAAACCCGGCATGCGCTTGCCGCCCCCGAATTCAATGTGATAGCCGCGCGCGAACCCCAACTTCCCCGCCAATTGCTCCTGGTAAAGCCACCACGGCGTATACACATGACTTTCGCTTGCGCCATCCTCGTTGAGCGGTGGCAGACTCTCGAGAAGCGGAACTTGGCCTGCGAGACTGCTGCCGACCGTGTCCATCAGATAGCGGCCGACTTTGCCGCTCGAGTTTGCAAGCCCGCTTGGGAAACGGGCGCTCTTGGAATTGAGCAAGATCCGTACGGTTTCGCAGGAGCTCGCGGCAAGAACGACCACGCGCGCGGCAGCGTGACATTCTTTGCCGTTGGTCCTGTCGATGAAGTTCACCCCGCTAGCGAGCCCGCGCTTGCCGAGCGTGATCTCGTGCACCATCGCGTCGGTCACAATGTCGAGATTGCCGCTCGCGAGCGCCGGCGGCAGATGGACCGTCGTCGATTGATAGTTCGCGCGGATCGAGCAGCCGCGTCCGCACGGCGTCGCCCAGATGCACGCGGCGCGCCGCTGCATGTCCGCCGCGATGATCCCCTGCGCCGTAGGGTTTCCGGGATGCAAGCGCGCGGGCGAAGTCCGGAAGTCCAATTGCCGCGTGAGGACGGCGCGGTGGCCGGCGATCACCGGAATGCCGAGACGCCGCGCGCGCTGCGCAATCAAGAGGTCGCTGACGATGGGCTTCGGCGGCGGCAATAGACACCCTGGGGCGGAAGGCGGAGTGTTCTCCAGCCCGTCGTTACTGCCGTACACACCCACTAAGAGCTCAACTTTGTCGTAGTAGGGGGCGAGGTCCGCGTACGAAAGAGGCCAGTCAAACCCGAGGCCGTCACGCGAGTGCACTTTGAAGTCGTACGGCCCGTTGCGCAGTGATATGCGCCCCCAGTGGTTAGTACGGCCCCCGAGCATCCGTGCGCGCCACCAGTCAAAGCGCCCCGCCGCATCATGCGTTGCCCGGACGTACGGCTCACCGGGGACATCCCAGCCGCCATCGACCGTTGCATCGTAGAAGCCGAAGCGCTTGTCCGGCGTGGACGCGCCGCGCAGTGGCCCCTGGTCTGGTGTCTGAAACATGGGCGTTTCGGTCTCAGGAACGTACTTCCTGCCGGCCTCGAGCATGAGAACTTTGGCGCCTTCCATACTGAGGGTGTACGCGCTCTGCCCCCCGGCGGCCCCGGAACCGACGACGATGACGTCGTAGGTTTTCTCTAGCGCTGCAGAGGTGACGAAGGGCACGGCGGTATAGGGGGCTGTTCGATGAGGACGGCTCGTCGGAGAGTTTAACGTTCCGGCTCTTCCCCTGTCGCCCCGCCCTCATCCTCCGCGAAGAGAACATGGAGGGCCCCTCTTCCTAAGCGTTGCTGTCCCGGCAAGCTCCCAAGCCGACTCGCTGCGCCCAATCGCTCAGGTGATAGGAGCGGACTGCCCGACGGATGGCGCCGCGAGCTTTTTGTCGAGGAGTTCGTAATTTTCGCGCGCACCGTATCCGCGGCGATGATAGAAGGCACGCGCAGCATCATTGCCGGCACTGAGCTGCAACTGCACGCGAGTGCAGCCGCGGGCGCTCAGGCTCGCCTCGGCAACCTCAAGAAGCGCCGTACCGATGCCGTTGCGCCGACCCTGCGGGGACACAAATAATTCGTCGATCTCGGCAACGAGTCCCTGATACTCAAAACTGAAGACCAGCACGGCGATGAGATAACCCACGACTCGACCACCCTCGCGCGCGGCCCAGACAGTTCCGAGATGCGGTTGCGAGAGAAAATGGCGAAGTAACGCCGCGGCACGCGCCCGCTCGAATCCTGCAATGTCCTCGAAACTCCAGTACTCCTCCATCAGGGCGACGATTTGCGGGACGTCGGCGAGTTTGCTGGTCTGAATCTCAAGTTCAGAGTTCATGCTGCATTATAGAGTCAGGTTGATTGCGATCGGGTACGGGGCTCAAATCCGCCTCAATAGTTTATCGCGCGCCGCATTTTTCCGGTCCCTACGACTTTCTTGCAGGAGAATTGGCGCGCGAGCCGGATTCAGCGGCTCCGCGATGCTCATCTTGGTGGCGGCGAAACAAAAGATCGAACCAGGGTTGCCATGTGACGCCGCCGTCAGTCGACCTCGTGGCGCTCTCGCGAACGCCTTCATTCACGGGTTTCCAGATGCCGCGTACGCGCCTCTCCTTTCCATTCGCGGTGCGATCCGCACCGTTCAGAATCATGGCTCCGGCCTGCATGCCGCCTTCGACGATGAGTAATTGTCCGTCGTTGGTTACCCAGCTTTGATGCCAAACCTGCCGCGAGGCGTCAAAGATGCTGAAGCTCTGCCCTTGATGCCCATCGCTGCCTTCATAGGTCTCGTGCAGGACGCATTGATTGAGCATGGCCTCGACACGGACGCGCGCTACTTTGATCGCCGGGTTGTCGACGTCGAAAACATCCCAGTCGCCGATCCAAAAATCAAATTGCCGGTAGTTGGGTGCTGCGCAGGCTGCGCGCCGGGCGTCTGCCGCCCCGGCGCCGCTGTCGTGGGCTGCGCTGTCGTTCGCGATGAAACCGGAAAACAGGACAATCGCACCGACCTTCAGGATCCTGGACATTGGCAATCCGCCTCCGCCGTATTTTCTCGACAGTTCAAGAGGGTAAGACCTGTGTTTCACACTGAGTGTCTTGGGGGCGAAACGACGCGGTCCATTACTCTGCGTGTGTCATCGCTTGGCAGCTTTCAATTTCGCGCTGGCGCCGGAAGAGAGCTGAATCCACGCGGGCGCATGATCGCTCGCCTTGGGCAGGCCTCGCACCCAAGTGTGAACATTTGCATCAACCAGACGCGCCGCCAGATTTCGGCTCACGAGCAGATGGTCGATGCGCAGCCCCGAGTTACGCTGCCAATGGTTACGAAAGTAATCCCAAAAAGTATAGATCGGCTCTTCAGGATGCTGTGCACGTAACGTATCGGTCCAACCCTGTGCCAGCAGGCGGCCGTACGCCTCGCGCACCTCGGGTTGCAGCAGCGCATCTTTTCTCCAGGACTTTGGGTTATAGATGTCGAAGTCGGTCGGCACGACATTGAAGTCGCCGGCCAGGATGGCCGGACGAGCGGAGGCTTGCAAAGTCTTTGCGTACTTGATCAGGCGCTCGAACCAGGCAATTTTGTAATCGAATTTTGGACCGGGTTGCGGGTTGCCATTGGGCAGATACAGGCAGCCAATCAGGACGCCGCCAACCGTCGCCTCGATATAGCGACTGTGCGTATCGTCCGGATCGCCCGGCAACCCGCGGCGAGTTTCGATGGGATCCACGCCTTTGGCCAGAATCGCCACTCCGTTCCACGAGGCCTGGCCGTGCCAAATGGCGCCGTAGCCTGCCTCGCGGATGGCCGCGATCGGAAAGCTTGCGTCCGGCGCTTTGAGCTCCTGCAGACATGCGACATCAGGCGACTCCCTGCCAAGCCACTCAAGCAAGTGCGCCAGACGGCTTCGAATGCCATTGACGTTGAATGTCGCGACCTTCATTTCACGCTGAGCAGGCATTACATTGCTTTTTTACCATTCACGGCGGTGCGCAGTCCAAAATTCCAGTCGCGTCAGTGCACAGGTGCCGCCGGGTTTACATGGACGCCATCCGTCTTGGCTTCGGCGAGCAAGGCCGCACAGTCCGCGTCCTTGGCAAGCCCGGGATCGACGAATGCCAGAAGCGCCGCAATCGGTGTCAGTACGACGCCAAGCGCGACCGCCTCGCCCGCTTGGACGAGGGAATTGCGCGCGTCGATTCCGACCGTCGGATGTTTGAGGGTGCCGCGGATCAACACCGGCGAACGCACGCGTACCAGGCGCCAGCTTTTCGGCTGACCGCGCAACGCGAGGTCGACGGACTCAGCGTCGAGATGAATTTCACCTTTGCCGGTAATGAGAACTGGATCGGTATCGATGACGAGGCTCTCGGCGCTCGCCGCGCCATCGTGAACCTGAAAGCTTGCGATTCCGCAGCGAACGGGTGTTTCCTTCCGATCCTTGCGCATCACCAGACCGAGTGCCCGCGTGACATCAATTCCGGTGAGCTCGGCGAACGAGGCGCGAATCGCGCCGTGCGGCAGCACCGCCGCTACCGTTCCGTTCGCAGTAGAGGCAAGCTGATGGATTGAATCCCCCCGCCCTTTGAGGATGAGGCGGGCCTGCAGCAGACCATCGATTGGCGGCTCCGCGGTGTGCTTGTGAGCAAACTGGCCGAGCGGTAAGTTTCCTATCCTCAGGTCGACACTCGCCGTCGGCACTTCCTGCGTCGCGTCAAAACGAAGGTGACCGCCGAGTTTGCCTTCAGCCAAGGTCGCCGAGAGTGCCGGTACGGTGAGGACTCCGTGATCGATCGTGACCTGGGCCGCAACTGCATGCAGCGCCGTGCGGCCCACGTCAAAGGTTTGCGCATGAAAATTCACAACCGAATCATCGCGGCGGATGCCAACGAGCCGTATTGGCGTGTCTGGTAGCAACCGTAGGTTCGCTGCGTCAGATTCGGTCGTCCGGCCCGCCGCGCGCTCGCCGAGATCGGCCAACCGCAGAAGTTGCGAGTGCAAATCGGCGTCGAGCTTCGGGCGCTCGCCTGAGATCTCGATCGACAAGGTGCCGCGCATGTCGCTCTGACCTGAGGTCACGAGGAGATCGCTATACTGAAAATGCATCCCGCGGCGCGTAAGTTTTCCGGAGAAACGATAGGCACCGGTATCCGGTAGTGTGATACCCGCGAGAAAGTACATATCCTTAAGGTCAGCGCCTTCGGCGTCGAAGGTGGCGTCCACGTAGTGAAAGTCGAAAGGCTCAGGCAGCGAACCAGTGCCGCTCAGGCGCGAGCCGCTGGAACTTTCCACGAATGCAAAATGGTAGGGCCGCTCGTGGGTTACGCTCGCGAGTGCATCACCATTGATCGTAAACGTCACGGGCTTGGTGTTCAGCTGGCCTGCACCCTCGATCTGCAGAGGACTGACTCCGGCCGCCCCCTGAGAATCGTGTATGGAGACGGTACCGTCGAAGTGCAGGTGTCTGCGGGCATCCTCGAGCTCTACGTGGGCGCCGGACACCGACAGGCTGCGAATGAGCGGCGGGCCTTTGCCGGCGGTCGTGCCCGGCGCGTGTGCCTGCCAGTTCGCACGTCCGTCGATTTCGCGCGCGAGATGCAGCACCGCACCGTGCATTTCGAAGCGACTGATGACGAATGAGTGCGTGAACAGCGGCAGCAGCTCAAACGACAATGACAGGGTGCCGATTTCCGCCGTGGGACCGGGAGACATCCACGGCGGGTTGCCAATGGCCACGTGTTCGGCCACTAGCCGGGGAGTGAATGATAAAAGGTGCGCCTTGAGAGAGCCGTCAATGCGAATGTAGCGTCCGGTGCGCGCGGCAATGTAGCGTGTGAGGGGGCCGCGTAAATAGTTCGCGTCGATGAGGGTTATAACCACGACCAGGATAACGATCGCCGCAAACAGGACCGCCAACGTCCGGATGGCCCATTTCAGCGTCCTCTTCTTGCTCGATGTACTGTCCACCCTCCATTAACGCATAGATCGGGTCGGTGTTCGCCCGAACCCCACACGTTCATGGAAGAATTCTGCGGGGTGGTCGCACTCACCTGGGAACGCGTGAAATGTACGCATCGACAGGGTGTGCGACGACCCCGTCAGTGCAGATATGCGTCCGCCTCGCGCACCAGAGCCGTTTTTTCGGCGAATTTGAAGCGCGCCGTCTCCATGCCACGGTCAACAGACGTTGACATCTCGGCCGGCACGTGCGCACGCACCCAGGTTTCAAGGTCCTGCAGCGGCACACCATTCCAATACATTTCGGGAACGTACTGCGCAATGATGAGCGGGGCAAAGTCGACTTGTTGCGCCAGCAGCTTGTCGGAATTGGTGCTGAATGTGCTCCATGCCAGCTGCGGATGCTCGCGGGCGAGCACGCCGATCAGCTGGAAACGCAGCGACTCCGCCTGCGGCGGGATCTCGGAGGACAACGCGATCTGCACGGCGCGCGCGGCCAACTGCGGATCACGGACCCTCATCAGCGCCAGGAAGTAACGCTCCAGCTCCGATTGTTCCGCAGCCGCCTTGGCGATCGCATGCAGCTGATCGAACGTCGCGGCGTCCGCATGGCGCGCGACTACAGTCAGGATCACCGACTGGTCGTCGGGTGCGATCGCCTTGTGATCGATTACAAATGCATTGAAGCGCTTGCGAGCCTCGGCGACGACCGCAGCGTCGTCCCAGGCGCCGAGATCACGGATCAGTGCCCTGCGTAGCCGCTGCACGCCGGGAGTCTCCGTAGGCCCAGAATCCCATCCGAGCCGTTCGAATGCAGGCCTCAGGATCGAGCGTCCGTAGGCAGCGAAGGCGTCGTGTCCCGACGTACCTCGCTCGTCATACTCGATCGTTTCCAAAGCCTGGGCGATCTGCTCCCACGCGCGCGTATCAAGGTCAGCGCCCATCGAGGATGCCAATGCAAGATAGCTCGGCAACTGCTGCGTCCCGGATTCAACCAGCGCCCACTGATCATCGAGCAGGGCAATCCGGTCAGCATCCGGAAGCTGGCCGAAGCTCCTCGTATTCGTTGCGAGCGTCGCGGGATCGTAGATGGCGCGATAGAACCCGATCGCATCGGCATTGACGCTCAATGGCTCATCGCAACGACCTGCCTTGACCGCCTGGTCTGAGCCGGACAGCAGCACGCTCTCTCCCTTGCCAGCGCCTCCCGAGCGGATCTGCAGCGGTACGTTCCAATGCGAAGCCCCCGCACTCGTCCCGCTCAGCAGGAATCGCGTCTGCGATAGGCTGATTGTACGCGCGCCGGCTGCATCGCAATGAGCCGCCACCGCAATCAGTGGAAAGCCCGCCTGCTCGGTCCATCCGGCAGCAATCGCGGCGACATCCTTGTTGCTCGCTCGGCTAAGTGCATTCCACAGATCAGCGGTTGTCGCGTTCGAAAATGCTCGCGCCTGCATGTATGCGCGTACGCCGCTGCGAAAGACATCCGCACCAAGGTAGGCCTCGAACATGCGCAGAATAGCCTGCCCCTTGCTATAGGTGATCTGCGGATCGAACGCATTCACCACCTGCAGCTCGTCGGTCACATGCTGCTGAATGGCATGTGAGGTCGCCCGCGCATCGGCGCTCATCGCGCTTTCTTTGTCGTCGTCCTGGTCTTCCCACCATTTCCAATCCGGATTGCGCTGCGCAGTCTCTTTCGCGGCCATCCAGGAGGCGAAGCTTTCGTTAAGCCAGATGTCATCCCACCAGCCCATGGTGACGAGATCGCCGTTCCACTGATGTGCCATCTCGTGAGCCTGAACGCTGAACACCTGCTGCCGATCGCCGACGGTGCTTGCAGGCGTCACCAATAGCAGCTGATCGTTGTAAGTGATGGCGCCCCAATTCTCCATGGCACCCGTGAACCCGCCAGGCACGGCTATGGAGTCAAGTTTAGGCAGCGGAAAACGATACCCAAAGTAATCGTTGTAGTCGGCGAGGATGATCTGCGCGTTGGCGAGAGCCGTCTGTCCACCCTGCTCCTCGCCGCGCACTGCCCAGATGCCGAACGTCGTGCTGTCCGCGCGCGCACTGATCTGCGCAAGTTGGCCGGCCGTATATTCGATCAAATACGATGGCATCTTTGGCGAGCGCCCGAAGGTCGTTGTGGCCAGCTGGCCGTGCACGACCCGGTGCGTGATCGGCATGTTCGATACGGAATCCCACGCGGCGGGCACGGTTGCCCGCAACTGAAACGTGGCGCGAAATGCCGGCTCATCCCAACAGGGAAACATGCGCCGCGCATCTGTCGCTTCCATCTGCGTCGTCAGCAGCACCCCCTGCGCGCCATTGTGATCGCGATAGGTTTGCGCAAACAGACCGCGCGGCTGCTGTTCGATTTTCCCGGTATAAGAAAATGTCAGCGTATGTCGCCCGACGCTACCTGGCGCCGATAGAGTCACCGTTGTCAGTTGGTGGTCATTGTCGGAAACGACGCTCTTGGCCGCCCGGCCATCCACGCGAACGTCACGCAGAGTCTCATTGAGGGAATTGAATTGCACGATTGCCGTAGCAGAACGAAATTGCACCAACACCGACTCGTGGCCGGAAAACGTCAAAGCCTTAGCGTCGGGGACGATGTCGATCGTGTAATCGATTGGTATGACGTCTTTCGGCAACCGTCCAGGGACGCTATCGAACGAGTACGGCTCCTCGGCCCAACCTGGTACCGCGGCCACCAGACAACAGATAGCCAGATACCGGAAACATGCGGCATGGTTCATTGGTTCTTGCTCGTGTTCGGGTTGCGCGGCTGCACCGGGTAGGGCGTTGCTTGACCTTGACTATAATGCCCGAGTGACAAGCTCCCGGCTATCGCACGTGGGCCGCAGCCGCGCCAGGTTTTATGAGTACTCGGTTTGCGTTTCGAGTTGGCAGCCGCACAGCCACGCTACCCGTCGGCGCGCCAGATGTGGCCGCACCGCAGAAGCGCCGGATGCAGGGGGCAGCGCCGCCTGCGGGCGGGAGCTGTTTGCTCTTATCTCACAGCCATGCGCACGGATTGGCGCGCACGTATGGCTTCGCGAATCCGTGACCAACCGCCAATAGGCGTGCTGGAGCTGGCCGGCATACGCGAGGAAATCCCGGCCGTGCTGAGTTTCGTATAGAGATGATGACCGGCCAGATTCTGGATCGGACGCTGTGAAAACGTGGCGTCATGCGGATGATGCGTGACTTCGACCAGTAGCCAGACCGTGCCAAGCAACAAGGCGACAGAGCACAAAGCGAAAACGAGATCGTGGGACATACGTTTCTCTCCTGATCCTCGCCGGATAGTCAGCAAACGACGGGCCCACGGTATAAGTTCCCTACGAATTCACGCCGTGACTCCCTGCCCCGGTTGGACCTAGCCCGCCAGATGCTCGTGCTTCGGCGTTGCAGTGGTCAACGCGGCTTAGGCTACGCATCCCATTTGCTTCGCTCATGCTTGGTCGATTACTCCACGCGCAAATTCATACAGGATGCCGCCCGCCACGAGCACCAGCAGCATGGTGCCGCCGAAAACCTCAAGAACGACTTTCATAGGTCACCGCTTGGAACCCTTGATTCAAGGGTAGAGCCCTGCACGCGGCAGCAGTTCCCTGAACATCGTGAGCGTGGCAGCTTCAGGAAGGGCAATACCCAAGTCGCTGGGTGATGCACCCAACGCGCGTTCCTCAGATATCGTTAGCTCAACGCGTCTTTGGCGCGTTCCTACGACCGGCGCGGCCTTCTCTTCATCCGCGCAGGTTCCGACGATGCCAAGATCTCCTCGAGGCGATCGTAGCTTGCGGCGACGCCGCGCTCCATGCCGGACGTCAGGACTTTGTCGCGAGCCTCTTCTGATACATAGCGGATTGCCGTCGTTAAAGTGGTTGCGCCGCGTCGCTCGACTAGAGTGATCGTGGCTAGGGTTTCACCCGGGTACCATGTATCGTCATATTGCTCCGTACAAACGATACGCTGTTGCGGGGTGATTGCGCGGTAGAGACCGTTCATTCCCATTTCCCTGCCGCTGATGTGACGCCATACGTAGCGATAGGCGCCGCCGACTTTCAAATCGATCTCGCACACCGGCATCGACCAGCCCGGTGGTCCTAACAACCATTGCCTGACGAGTTCGGGTTTGGTGTAGGCATCAAAGATGCCCCTGCGCAATGCATCGAACACGCGCGTCAGCACGATTTCCCGATCGCCGCGCGTCGACAGCTTCAAAGTCCGCGTGTTATCGGTCGATGATCCTTTATCGGCTCTGGCGCCCACGACGCTTCTCCTTGGTCTTGCTCTCCTGTAGCAAAGTATCCAGCGGGGGGGAATTTTCCGCCCGTAGCCGCTGGTACTTCTCCAACCACACCTCAAGCTCCTTCAGCGCCTCGGGCTGCAGCGCGTAGATACGCCGCTGCGCGTCCACTCGAACGCCAACCAGACCGGCATCACTTAGCACCCGCAGATGTTTGGAAACTTGCGGTTGGCGCAAGCCCAGCTGCACGGCCATATCCCCCACGGGTCGCGGTCCGCCTAGCAGTAACTCCACGATTTGAAACCGGTTCGCCTCGCCCAACGCCTTCAAGATCGCGATCATGAAGCTAATATGCCGTACTGCGTATATGCTCGTCAATGCATACGCATTCGGCCGTTCATCCGAGGACCGCCGTTATCGGCTCTGCCTCGAAATCGCGCTCTGCTGCCAGCTTCCCGGGACGTCAGCTGATACTTCCGCTGCCGGCTGTGTATTGGTCTTTCTCGTCCGCATGAATGCGCCTGGCCGAGCGCACCAAAGAAAAGGGGCGGCCGGGAAGGCCGCCCCACTGCGTACCAGAGGTCCGAGCGAACTTACTATTGGTTCGCGTTTGCTGGAAAATTGAACAGGTCGAACAAGTCGCCAATGGCCGGATTATTCACCGGCACGTACGGGTTACCCTCCGCTACGACAGGATTAGGAAAATTATCTCTGCTGCGGTAGGTCACTGGCTTTAATCCCCAATTTCTCTCGATGAACTTGAGAATCGACACGTGATCCGAATAGTCGTGTGAGATGTGTCCGGCCTTGGTGAAGGGAGACACCACGATTAGCGGGATACGAGTTCCGTCGCCGAAGAAATCCAAAGGCTGGACAAAGCCCGAGTCATAATAGCCGCCACCTTCGTCAAAGGTGATGAAGATAGCCGTGTCCTTCCAAAGCTCGGGATTGGCCTGAACCGCGTCGACGATTTTCTTCGTGAAGCCTTCGAAAAGGTTCAGCTTTGAAGAGGCTGGATGACCGTCAACCAGGCCGCTCGGCTTCACGAAGGAAACGGCGGG
>Ga0209006_10002987_pt1 | contig 15367 bp, 16 predicted proteins | sample JacPin_JW_Ref_O2_FD_188567 | JGI IMG/M metagenome (GOLD analysis project Ga0209006, IMG submission 188567) | Forest soil microbial communities from Algoma, Ontario, Canada - Jack Pine, Ontario site 1_JW_Ref_O2 (SPAdes) (version 2) | ecosystem: Environmental > Terrestrial > Soil > Boreal... | reverse complement strand
ATCGTCACCGTCGCGGCGCGGGTGGTCTCGTCCTGCGAGCCGATCGCGACCGAGGAAATCCCCTGGCCCTGCTGACCGGCGAACAGCACTATTTTGGCGCCCTGCGGGGCGGGTGGGAACGTGCAGGCGAGCTTCGGCTCCGGCGGCACGAAGGGGCGCAGCAGCTCGGGCGGCGGCCCGTATCCGGTGCGTTGACGATTAGCTTCGATCTCGTCGCGCGAGATCGCGCCGTCGTGGTCGGTGTCGACCGATTGGAAGAATCTTTCTGCTGCCGCCTGGTAGGTCGTCCAAGTAACGCGGCCCTCGTGCGCCGCGTCGAGCGCCATGATCGCGTCGAACGCGGGCGGATTGGTAAAGCGCGGAGCGGGATTGGGCGCCGCGCGTGCATAGGCCATCATTTCCTGCCAATCGAGCTTGCCGTCGTGATTGCTGTCGAAGCGCATGATCTCGTCGACCTGTGCCGTGCCACGGCCGCCCAGGCCGGCGAGGGCGTCTACCAGCTCCTCCCGGCTCACCACGCCGTCGCCGTCGAGGTCGGCGCGCAGCAGCATGGCGAGGCGAACGGCACGCTGCGCCGCTCCGGCGATCTCCTGCGCGCGCACCTGATCGGCCGGCGAGACCGCGCCATCGCCGTCCGCGTCCGCTTGGCGGAATTCCAGGCGCCGCAGCGCAAGGAAGGCCTCGTGCGTCGTGCCGGGCATCAGCGTGGCGCTGAATTTCTGCGCGAGCTCGGGCGGCAGCGTCGGCTGGGCGCGCGCCGGGAGCGCTGCCAGCGCGAGCATCGCAACCACCAGGAAATCTGGGGCAAGCTTCATCCGCGCACCTCGATCATGGCGCCAAGTCTCGGGCCATACGACGGCACGCCATCGCGGCGGGCGTGCGGCGCCATTGTGGCTCCCGCGTTGCGGTGATCGGCCGTGATTTCGGATGCGCCGGATGCTGGTCGGCGCTTTGACGCGGGAGCAATCGGGTACAGCCTAGATGGGCGGAGATATCGACGCGTTAATTGCCGGATCCGATTTGCATGGTTCGCATTGCGCAGTGTTACTCACAGGTGAAGAATTCTGCGGGACTTGTCACGAACCACGAGCCGTTCCTCGGCGAGAACGACGACTGGCGCGCCTGCCTGCAGCGCGTCACCGCCCGCCAACCGCGATAACGCTGGACTATCCGCAAAACGAATGCGCGGCAGCGCGGCTGATCCGGACACGCTGCGGCAAAAATAATTCCTGATCGGCGGATGTCGCGATCGCGTGCGTGTCGCGCCTCTCCGGCTGAGAGCGCGGCGTTGCCGCGGACCGGCGGTCCGGCGCGCGGCGCCGACGCGCCGCGATCGTGGAGAATCACATGCATCGTCCAGCACTTCTCGTCTTCGCCGCGCTCGCGGCGCCGCTCGTTTCGCTGTGCTCGCCGGCGACCAGCCGGGCCGAGGAGGGGGTCTCCGGCCCGGTGACGCAGGGAAACCTCACCGTCTATTTCGTGCACGGTCCGTCGCGTCTCGGCCCGGTGCCGCTCACGCTCGCCGAGGCGCTCGACGCCAAGGCGGTGCGGGTGGCGGAGACCGGCGCCGTCAATGCGCTGACCATCGAGAATCTCGGCGATCAAGAGGTGTTCGTGCAGTCGGGCGATATCGTCAAGGGCGGCCGGCAGGATCGGGTGCTCTCGGTGAGCCTGCTGCTGCCGCCGCATTCGGGCGCGATCCCGATCACGGCATTCTGCGTCGAGCAGGGACGCTGGTCGCGGCGCGGATCGGAGGATGCGGCGAGCTTCAACAGCGCGGCCGCCTACGTGCCCTCGCGCGCCGCCCGGCTCGCCATCCAGTCGGAGCCGTCCGATCGCGCCGGCACCGACTATCAGGCGGCCGCCGATCTTGCGGCGCGCCAGCGCCAGGTGTGGGAGGAGGTCGCCCGCGTCCAGCGCTCGCTCTCGTATCAGCTTGCCGCGCCGGTCGCCTCGCCGCAATCGGCGAGCAGCCTGCAGCTCGCGCTGGAGAACGAGAAGCTCAAGCAGGCGCAGCGGGACTATGTGGCGGCGCTGCAGCCCGCCGGCGAGCAGGCTGACGACATCGTCGGCTACGCGCTCGCGATCAACGGCAAGCTCGACAGCGCCGAGGTCTATCCGTCCCATGCGCTGTTTCGCAAGATGTGGCCGAAGCTCCTGATCGCCAATGCGACCGAGGCCATCGCCGCGCGCGATGCCGCCGCGGCGACCGCGCCGTCGAGCGCCGATGTCGCCGCCTTTCTCGCCGCGGCCGAGCGCGGGACCGCCAGCCGGCAGTCGCTGACGCGCTCCGCCGAGCTCGAGACGCGCCGCGGCGAGCACGCGGTCTATCTCGAGACGCGGCGGACGGACGGCGCCTGGGTCCATCGCGCCTATGTGGCGAAATAGAAATCGCCGGGCGGTCCGCGCCGCGAAGAAGCGGATTCTTTTGATCGCGTCGACCCATGGGGCCGCCCTGCACGGTCGCCTGCCGCCCGCGCCGCAGGACGTGCGTATCCTCGCGCGGCCGTGCAACGGCGCGCAGTTTCTCGCGACCGTGCGGGCGCTAACGGGCGCCGCGTGATCCGGGCGGGTGGCGCCCTTCTTTCGACACGAAAATTGTCGAAACACACAAGTTCTCCCCTTGACTTTCTCGCGCCTTTCGACAAATAGTTTGTCGAAAGGAGGCCGCATGAATATGCGCGAGTTGACGCGGCGGGCCCGCGTCACCGAGCGGCAGGTTCGCTACCTGATTGCGGAAGGGTTCATCCCGGCGCCGCGCGGGGGGCGCGCGAACGCGGACTACGGCGACGACCACGTCGCCGCGATCCGCCGCTACGCCCGGCTGCGCGACCTCGGGTTTCCGCCCGCCGCGATCAAGCTGCTGCTCGACGCGCGCGAGGGCGCCCCGTTCGTGGTCGCGCCCGGCGTCACACTGGTGGTCGATCCCAACCTGCTCGGCAGCGGAACGCGCCCGGGTCCGCTGATCGAGCGCATCGCCAAGCTGCTCACCGATCTGTTGAAGGAAAAAACACATGCCGATCGCGTCGCAAACGATGATTGATCCGCTCCATGCCTTCACGGCCGGCGCCTTCGTCGCCGGAACCCCACGGCCCTGTCCGCTCATGTCGACTCGCTTCGACGTGACGATCGACGCCGGCCTCGCGGTCGTCGTCATGACCCGCACCTTCCGCAATGCCGAGGCCGACAGCATCGAGGCCACCATCACGTTCCCGCTGCCGGTGCACGCGACCCTGTTCGCGCTCGAGGCCCGCGTCGGCGAGCGCGTGCTCGCGGCGCGCGCCACGCGCAAGACGGCGGCGCGTCGCGCCTACGAGGAGGCGATCGACCGCGGCAAGGGCGCGGTGCTGCACGAGGAGATTCTGCGCGGCGTCCACATGCTCTCGGTCGGGCAGATCGCGCCCGGCACCGAGGTCGAGGTGCGCGCCACCTGGGCGATGACGCTCACCCACCTCAACGGCCGCGGCCGCCTGCGCATTCCGCTCACGGTCGGCGATATCTACGGCCGCTCCGGGCTCGCCGATTCCGACGACCTCATCCACGGCGGGCCGGTGCAGTGCGGCGTCCTCAACGTGACCTGCCGCGACGGCGTCGCGTCGCTCATCGGCGGGCGTCTCGACAATGGCCGCGCCGACATCCCGCTCAACGTCCCGATCGACCTCGACGTCACCGGCTGGACGCCACGCGAGGTCGTCGGCCTCACCGCCGACGGCCGCGTGGTCGCGTTGCGCATCGAGCCGCTCTCCGGCGGCGAGGCGGCGCTCGACGTCGCCATGCTGGTCGACCGCTCCGGCTCGATGAGCGAGCGGTGCTCGAGCCTCGACGGTCTCAGCAAGCACGAGGCCGTGCTGGCCGCGCTCGAGCGATTGGTGTTCGACGTGCGCCGTGACGATGCGGTCGACCTGTGGGAGTTTGCCGCCAAGCTCAAGCACATCGGCTCGACCGCCAAGTTTTCGCTGCACGAGCTGGTCGGCGGGCTCGACGGGCCGGACGGCGGCACCGAGATCGGCAACGCCATCACCGGCGTGCTCGCGGCGACGGGCGCCCGGGACATTCTCCTCGTCACCGACGGCAAGAGCCATGCGCTCGACGTGCAAGCGCTGGCGCGCTCGGGGCGCCGGTTCTCGCTCGTGCTGGTCGGCGCCGACAGCCTGGAGGCGCATGTCGGGCACCTCGCGGCGCTCACCGGCGGCGAGGTCTTCGTCTCCGCCGGGCCCGACCTTCCCGCCATGCTGGGCGCCGCCATCCGCGCGCTGCGCATGCCCTATCGGGCGCCGACGTTCGACCGGCGCGAGATGCGCGAGCGGCGCGCCGGCATGGAGCTCGTGGCGACCTGGAGCGAGCCGGGCGCGGTGACGGCGCCGGGCGAGCGCAGCGTCGAGGCCCACGCCGTGGCGGCGCTTGCCGCGGGCCTGATGCTGCCGACTGTTGATGCGCAGGCTGCGGGCGACCTCGCGGCGGCGGAAGGGCTCGTGACCCATCTCACCAGCCTGGTCCTGGTCGACGAGGCCGGCGCCGTGCAGGAGGCGATCCCGGCGACCCGCAAGGTGGCGCTGCCGCCGCCGGCCGCGAGCGGGCTCCGGGCGAGCTACGGCGTGGTCGACCAGATGCGGGCCGACGACGACCTTTCGAGTACGTTTGGCGACCTTCTGGACACCAGCTTCGGGCCGCGGGCGGCGACCGCCCCGCCATCCGACGAGGATCGGCAGCGGGGCGAGCAGCAGGCGAGGGCGCCAATGCGGCGCCAGGAGGTGCGACAGGCGAGCTTGGGCAGGAGCCTGCGCAGCCGCGTGGCCGGACTCTTCCGCGCTCGGCCATCGGCGGCGCCGCCGGTCGTCGGCCTGGCGGAGCTTGCCGCCGGCATCGACTGGGATGCCGCGCCGCAGCGTCTGCAGGCGGGCGATCTCGCGGGCCTCGATGGCGCGCTCGCCGACGCGATCCGCCGGATCGCGGCCGAGTTGTTCGTCATCCAGGAAGCGCGCAATGCCGGCTGCGATCCGGTGGTGTTCGTCATCGCGCTGCTGGCGAAGACGGTGGCGCGCCGCAGCCGGACCGCCGACCGCGTTGCGCGGGCGATCCTCGGCGAACGGCCGACGGGCGAGATCTTCGGCGAGATCAATCGGCTGGTGCGCGCCTGGTGAACAGGTCGCCCCGGTTGGTGGCGTCGCGTGACGCGACGCCGGCGTCGGTCGCGGCCCATGTGGCATTCGACTGAGCGCGGTTGCAACGGCCTGCAAGGCGCGCGGCTCGCGATGGGCTACAGCGAGACGATCTCTCCGGCTATGCTGGCGGGCGCCGCGCGTGAGCGTCGGTCGAGCGTTCGGTCGACGGCCGCGACCGGGGGAGAGCCATGATGCGTGCAGCCACACTGACGGCCTTGCTGGTGGTTGCGCTGCTCGTGCTGCTCGCCGGCCCGGGCGCCGCCGCCGACTATCCGGTTCGGCCGATCCGGCTCCTGGTCGGCGCGTCGCCGGGCGGGACCACCGACACCATGGCGCGGACGATCGCGGAGCCGCTGGCGGTGCGCTTCGGGCAGCCCGTGCTGGTGGAGAACCGCCCGGGCGCGGGCGGCAACATCGCGGCCGAGGCAGTCGCCAAGGCGGCGCCCGACGGCTACACGCTGCTGGTGAGCTACACGAGCCACACCATCAACGCCACGCTCTATCCCAAGCTGCCGTTCGATCCGGTCGCGGATTTCTCGCCCATCGCGATGATCTCGACGGTGCCGAGCCTGCTGGTCGGCAATCCGAAGCTCCCGGCCCGCGACCTCAGGGCGCTGATCGCGCTCGCGAAGGAGCGGCCCGGCAAGCTCACGATCGCGATCGGCGGCATCGGCTCGTCGCTGCACCTCGCCGGCGACCGCTTCAAGCTGATGGCCGGTGTCAACATCCTCAACGTGCCCTACAAGGGGACGGCGCCGGCGCTCACCGACGTGCTGGGCGGGCAGGTCGATTTGATGTTCATCAGCCTCGTGACCGGCAGCGCGCAGGTCAAGGCCGGCAACCTGCGCGCCTACGGGGTGACGAGCCCGGCGCGGCAGCCCGCGCTGCCCGACGTTGCGGCGATCGGCGAGATCATTCCCGGGTTCGAGTCGCAGGCGTGGTTCGGCGTGTTCGGGCCGGCGCATCTGCCCGACGCGATCGTCGAAAAGCTCAATCGCGCCATACTGGGCGCGCTCGAGGACGCGAAAATGCGCGAGCGGCTGGTGCAGGAAGGCGCCAATCCGGCCGCGCTCACGCCGGCCGAATTCGCCGCCTTCGTGCGCCAGGATATCGAGCGGTGGGCGCCGGTCGTGCGCGCCTCGGGCGCCAAGCCGAATTGAGCATGAGCAGACGACAAGGGCCGGCTCAGGCCGACGCGCGCAGGATGTTCGGCGGCAGCGCCGTCTGCCCCATCGAATGCTCGTAGGCGATCGCCGGCGCCGACGGATTGAAAGGAATGCCGAGCCGCTCGCGCACGTGGCTTTCCAGCCGGTCGCGCTCGCGCACGAGGTCGTGCGCCGTGAGGTGATCGGTCCACACGTGGGCAACGTAGCCGTCGCCCGGCCGCCCCTTGTAGTAGTCGGCCTCGGCCGTGTAGTCGACCTCGTCCTGGTGCAGGCGGTCGCCGTTCTTCGCCGTGTAGGTCCAGCAGCCGCCGGTGCTCACCGCGTCGTCGTAATAAGGCGAGCCCGGATAGGGCGTGATGATCGTCGCGTCGAAATCGTCGGGGCGCACGTCGAGCAGCCATTCGGTCGTCTCGGCGATGGTCGCGGCCGACTCGCCCGCGTGGCCGAGCGACATCAGCGCCTTGACCTTGAGCCCGGCCGCGTGTGCGATCTCGACGCAGCGCGTATTGTCCTCTTTGGCGGCGCGCTTGGCGATGTTCTCCAGGATGCGATCGGAGCCCGACTCGAATCCGACCAGCAGCCAGCGGAAGCCCGCGCGCCGCATCACCTCGGCCTGCTGCGGCGTGAACAGCTCGGATTTGACGAATCCGCGCAGTCGCCACTCGACGCCGAGCTTCGTCTGGGCGGCGACGATCTCCTCCATCAGGTCGACGATGCTGGTATTAACGTTGAGCTCGTCGTCGTAGAACATGAAGCCGGTGCAGCCATAGCGTCCATGCAGCTCGATCATCTCGGTGACGATGCTCTTGGCGCTGCGGGTGCGGATGTGGCGCAGCATCGGCGAGTTGCGCCCGGCGCAGAAGGTGCAGCCGAACGGACAGCCGAGCTGGGCGATCAGCGACAGCGCCGGCGCGCCGTCGATCTTGTAGTGGTAGCTCGCGACGTCGACGAGGTGGCGGGCCGGGAACGGCGTCGTCTCGAGATCGGCATCGCTCAGCCAATAGGGCGAGTGGCGATCGTCGGCGTCGAGCACCGTTCCGCGCGGCGCGCCCACGGCGTCGAGCATCGCGCGCTCGCCGTCGCCCGCGACGATGACGTCGAAAATCCGCCGCAGCGCGTCCATGGCGCGCGTGCCGCGGCCGGGCTGGCCGCGCTTGCCCTCGCGCTTCGCCGCGGCGTTGGCGAGCGTCGGGTGCGGGCCGCCGAGAATGATGCGGCTTTGCGGCGCGGCGGCGCGAATGGCGGCGGCGATCTTGACGGCCGCCGGCAGCTGCGGGCTCGTCGCCGTGATGCCGTAGGTCGGCGCCGCCGGCTGCGCCGCCGCATGCGCCGCGATCGCGTCGAGAAAATTGCTCACGCCGGAGAGATCGATCACCTCGACCCGGCCGGCCTTGGCCTGCTCGAGCGCCGCCGCGACGCGCAGCACGCCGAGCGACATGAACACGCGCTCGTCGAGCAGAAACGGCGACGGCGGGATGACCAGGCACACGGTCATGACGATTTGAGCCCTAAATCTCCGGAGAGTTTCTCGGCAGCCATCCGGAACCGCGATGCGATTTGGGTACCGGCTTGCGGCGCCCGGCGCAAGCGCGCGGGCGGCGGCGAAATCAGGCTGGGGGCCGTAGCTATCTGCTTTTCCGGGGATTTCCGGCAAATGTGGCATTTCGGCTACGCGTTCCGGCGGGCCCGGAAGTCTTTAGAGACTGTTCACGAACGGCCGGAATACTGCCGCGGTGGGGTTGCGTATGGGGATGCGGACATGACGACACGCGCAGTGAAGATTCTGGCGGCCGAAAATGATCTCAAATTGCTGATGGCCGACGTGACGCGGGCCATGGAAAAGGCGCAGGACGCGGTCGCGCGCATCGCCGGCAAGGCTGCCGCAACCGAGGCGCAAGCCGCGCCGCCGCCGCCCGCCGGCGTGTAGGCAACGACAACTCCCAGCTAGATCAGGCGCTTGCCGTCGCGGAAGACCTGCGACCATTCGAGCACGCGCACCGCGCGCCGCAAGCCGGTCGGCCAGAACGGGTCCTCCTTCACGAGCGCATCGACGGCGGCGGCGCTGGCGGCCTCGACCAGCCACAGCCCGCCCGCGGGATCGCCGCGCAGCGGGCCCGCAGCCTTGATCCGCGCCGCATTGCGGTCGAGGAACGCCAGATGCGCCGCCATATGCTGGCGGCGGACGTCGGCGCCGAGATTCGGGTCGTCTTCGAACAGAACGGCGTAGAGCATTCGGCGCTCCGGGAAGCCTGGACAGCGCAACCTTTGGCCTGCAGGATTGCGGCGTAAAGGCGCATTCTCGCAGTCAGCGTCGGCAAAAATGCAGACACCGAAATGGAATGACCTGCGCGTCGTTCTCGCCGTCGCCCGTGCCGGCACGCTGGCGTCGGCCGCCCGCCTGCTCGGCGTCGACGACACGACCGTTGCGCGCCGGCTCGCCGCCGTGCAGGCGACGATCGGCGCCCGCCTCTATGAGCGGCTGAGCCACGGCACGCTGCAGCTCACGAACGCCGGGGACCGCGTTGCCCTCGTCGCCGAGCGGATCGAGTGCGAGATCGACGCGCTCGGCGGTGCGCTGCCGCGCGCGACCGAAACCGTTGCCGGCGTCGTTCGCGTCACGTCTGTCCCGATCGTCGCCAATCACATTCTCGTGCCATCCGCATCCGCGTTGTTGCGGCGTCATCCGCGGCTGCGGTTGGAGATCGTCGGCGAGGCGAGGAACCTCAGTCTCACACGCCGCGAAGCCGACCTCGCCTTGCGGCTGGCGCGCCCGAAGACCGGGGGCACCCGGGTCGTGGCGCGCCGGATCGGCAGGCTGCGCTATGCTCCCTACGCCGCGGCATCCTGTCCGCCGCGCGAGGCCGCCGGGTTGCCATGGATCACTTACGATGAATCCATGGCGCATCTGCCGCAGGCGCGCTGGATCGCCGCCGTCGTGCGTGCGGGCGCGCCGAGCGCCGCCCTCACCGTCACCGACGCCGAAACCCTGCTCGAGGCCGTGGCGGCGGGCGTCGGCCGGTCGCTGCTGCCGTGTTGCGTCGCCGATCGCGATGCGCGGCTGCGCCGGCTCGCCGCGCGGCGTCAGGCGCCGCTGCCCGCGCGCGAGCTGTGGCTGCTTGCGCATGCGGACCTGCGACGGCTCGCCCGCATCGAGGCCGTCGTCGCGTGGATCGGGCGGATCGTCCCGCGCTGAGCGGCCATCTGCCGGCGCATCTGGCTCCCGGCGCCGCAACCGGCTAAATCAAGGGCTTTCGCAGCAGCCACTGATTCATAGGGCGCAGCATGGTCGTCAGAGCGGGACGCGAATTCCTGGCCATTCCGGGACCGACCACGGTGCCGGACGAGGTGCTGCAGGCGATGCATCGCCCGGCGATCGACATCTATGCGGGCTCGCTGCTCGCGCTGACCGATCGCCTGCACGCCAACTTGCGCTGGCTGTTTCGCACCCGTGGGCGGACCTACATCTACATCGCCAATGGTCACGGCGCCTGGGAAGCGGCGCTGACCAACGTGCTCTCGCGCGGCGACCGCATCCTGGTGCTGGAAAGCGGCCGGTTCGCCACCAGCTGGGGCGACATGGCGGCGAAGCTCGGCGTCCAGGTCGAGGTCCTCAAGGGCGACTGGCGGCGCGCCGTGCGTCCCGCCGAGGTCGAGGCGCGGCTGCGGCAGGACGCGAAGGCGGCGGGCAAGAACCGCTTCAAGGCGGTGCTGGTGGTGCAGATCGACACTGCGTCCGGCGTCGTCAACGACATCGCGGCGATCGGCAAGGCCATTCAGGCGTCGGGCCACGACGCGCTCTACATGGTGGATGCGGTCGCCTCGCTCGGCTGCATGCCGTTCGACATGGATGCGTGGGGCGTCGATGTCGCGATGGCGGGATCGCAGAAGGGCCTGATGACCCCGCCCGGGCTGAGCTTCGTCGCCGCCGGCCGCCGCGCCCGCGCCGCGCACAAGCACGCCGACCTGCGCACGCCCTATTGGGACTGGACGGCGCGCGAGAGCAAGATCCACTACATGAAATACGCCGGCACGCCGCCCGAGCACCTGATGTTCGGCCTCGACCAGGCCTTCGCGATGATCCGCGCCGAGGGGCTGGACAACATCTTCCGCCGCCATCGCCTGCTCGCCGAGGCGGCGCGCCGCGCCGTCTCGGTGTGGGCACGCGGCAAGGCGATCGAGCTCAACGTCGCGGCGCCGGCCGAGCGTTCCGACACCATCACCATGGTCCGCATGGCGGGCGCGCGCCGGGCGCGGCCGCTGCTCGACTACTGCAACACGAAATGCGGCGTCGTGCTCGGGCAGGGGCTCGGCGAATGGTTGGACAAGGCCTTCCGCATCGCCCATATGGGCCACGTCAACGCGCCGATGGTGCTCGGCACGCTGGGCGTGATCGAATGCGCGCTCGCGGCCCTCGATATCCCGCATCGCAAGGGCGGCGTGCAGGCGGCCATCGACTGGCTCGGCCGCGAGGTCGAGGCGTAGCTCCCCGGAGAGCCGCTGTTATCTCGCGCCGCCGTCGCACGCGAAACCCTTGTCGGGCACGATGCATGCGTCCTGGCGATCGGGACCGGCGGTGTCGCGGCAGTTGGCGATCGCCTGACGCTTGGCTTCTTCCACCGTCTTGGCGATTGCCCAGCCAAAGCCCGGCGTGCCGTCCTTCGGATCGAACGCCTCGGCCGCACACTGGTTGGCGAAGGTCGCCAGCACCCGGCACAACGCCTTCGACGCGTCCGAGCCCACTGTCTTGCAGCCTGCGACCGCCCGCGATTTCGCTTCCCCGGATGTCGGGGCGTTGACGTAAATGAACATCGAGATGCCCTGCGTGGCGACGTCGGACGGCAGACCGATGGCGACCGCGCCGGCCGCATGCGCGACCGACGGGAGCGCGAGAAGCGCACCCGACAACAACAATGCTGCGACCGATCGCGCCGCGCGCGCCGGCCTATGACCGAATGTCCACCCCATCGACAAGCCTCCGAGTTTCACCGTTCGACCAAAGAGCAAGAATGAAACGCCTGTCGGGCCGAAACCCGACAGGGGCGATGCATAGGTGCGAACAACGTCGATTGGAAGCGCCGCGCGAGCGGCGGCGAAAATCCGCCCTTATTACTTCGCGTGTCCATCGCACCAGACGCCCTTGTCGGGCACGGCGCAGGCGTCCTGGCGATCGGGACCAGCGGTGTCGCGGCAATTGGCGATCGCCTGGCTCTTGGCATCGGCCGCCGTATCGGCGATCGCCCAGCCGAAGCCCGGGGTGCCGTCTTTCGGATCGAGCGCCTCGGCAGCGCACTGGTTGGTGAAGGTCGCCATGACCTTGCACAGCGCCCGCGCCGTTTCGGAACCGATCGTCTTGCAGCCGGCGACCGCCTTCGACCTCGCCTCGTCCGTGCTCGAGGCGTTGACGTAGATGAACATCGAAATGCCGCTCTCCGCGACATCGGCCGGCAGGCCGATCGCGACCGCGCCGGCGGCCTGCGCGACATTCGGTGTCGCGAGACATGCGCCCAACAGGCAGACCGATCCGATCGACCGCGCCGCAACCATCGCTTGCGTCAGCCTGTCACCCCACATGCGTTTCATTCTGATCCTCCGAGTTTCCAGCGCTCAGTCATTAGCAGAACGCGCCGCGTCTGTCAGCGTGGGGTGTTCCTAATCGAGCGCCTTGTACAGGCGCTCGTCATAAAGTGCGCCGATTGCCGGCGCAATTTTTTCGCGGAACGCGCGCGTCGCCGCGTTCATGCCGTGCGCCTGCGCGGCGTCGCGGCTCGCCCACCCCTCGATGACCGTGAAGTGGTTCTGCCGGTTGGTCTGCGTCAGTGCCTCGAAGCGCAGGTTGCCGGGCTCCTGGCGTCCGTCCTCGGCGTGCTGCTTGAGCAGCGCGGCGGTCATCTCGCGCTGCGGCGGGATGACGTCGACATGGGTGACGACCAGGACCGCGTCGGCGCCGAGGCTCGCCGGCAGCGGCCCGACTGACCAGGGGAACGTCACGCGCGCGTCGGCGGGCGCATTCTCGATCCGTTTGAGCTTGTCGTCGAGCGGCGCGGTCGGCCCTGCCTTGGCATGCGCATCGAGCGCCGCCTGGTCCTTCCAAGCGGAGAGAATGACGAGCTGGTTGGGCCGGCCGATGCGCTGGAGGGCCTCGCCGCGCAGGTTGCCGGCCTCGCGCCGCATCGCGTCGCGCATCTCGCGCGCGAGCGCGGCGCCCTCGTTCGCGGCCGTCGGCATGACCTCGAGATAGGCAATCACATAGCGCGGCCCGTCCGGGACCGGCGCCTGCGCGCGCCCGCCCGTCGTCATCATGGCGGCGAGGATCGCCGTGCCGACCAGCTTGCGAATGGGAACCGTCATTGGAGTTTCTCCCTAAGCGATCCGGGTGCGACTACTCGGGCTTCGGCTCGACTACTGCGCGAGATGCCTGGCGAAGAAGTGCGCGATCTCGGTGAAGGCTTCCTTGGTCTCGGGCGCGAACGGATCGAAGTTGTACTGCGCGTGCGACATCCCTTCGAACACCTGCAGCTCGGCTTCGACGCCGGCGCGGCGAAGCTTTCGATGGGTGAGCACCGTGAGGCTCAGAAAGAGGTCACGCGTGCCGCTCGTGAGGATCGCGGGTGGAAAGCCGGAAAAATCGCCGTAGATCGGCGAGAGTTGCGGGTCCTTGAGATCGTGTCCATTGGCGTAAAGCTCGGCCGCACGGCGCAGATAGCCGTTGTAGCTCACCAGCACGTTGTCGACCCATTCGTTGGTCTTGTAGGTGTCGCCGGTCTCGGTGAGATCGGCCCACGGCGTGCCGGGCGCGATCGCGGCGGGCAGCGGCAGGCCTTCCTGCTTGGCGCGCAAGATCATCGCGAGCGTCATGCCGCCGCCGGTCGAGGTGCCAAAGATCGCCATCTTGCGCGGGTCGTGCGTCGCGCTCGCCGCCTTCCACACCGCCATCGCGTCGTCCATTGCGGCCGGGTAGGGGAAATCGGGCGGCATGCGATAATCGATCGAGATCACCTTGAAGCCGCCATAGGCCGCCATCAGCGTGGCTTCGCCGGTGCCCGCCTCGCCCGGATTATAGACGTAGCCGCCGCCGTGCACGTGCACGAGCAGCCGGTCGCGATTGGCGGGCGGGATTTCGCGCGGCGTCAGGATGAACACCTTCACGCCGGCAATCTCGCTGGTCTCGAGCGTGACGCCGAGCTTCTCGCGCACGGCTTTCTGCGCGGCGGCGGCGGTCGCGGCGAGCTTGTTGATGAGCTCCTTCCATTCGGCCGCGCTTTTCGGATTGGCATCCCACGCCGGGACCCGGTAGGGCGCCGCGATCGTCGCCTGCAATTGCGGGCTCGCCGTGGTCGGCACCGGAATGACTCGCCCCGGCACCGTGCGTGGCCCAGCCTTGGCGTTGGCGGCATTCTGCGCCGCCTCGAGCGTGGCGAAATCAGGCGTGTCGCGGCCGTTCGCGGTCTGCGCCGCCGCGGATGCCAGAAACGCGATCAGCGCAATCGGGATCAGCGTCCCGCAATGGATGATCTTCATCCGGCTCCTCCCATCTGGCGCGTGTTCTTGTCGCGAATCGGCCACCACGATCGTCGGATCGTGCGCCTGGCTTCTCGATCGGTTGTCTCGCGGGCGCGACCTCGGCCAAGCAGCGCGGCGTAGCATGGCCCACGCGTCGCGGACTGGCAACCGGACGTGAGTGCGCCGCGGCTAGCGCAGCACCAAGCGTGGCAGCCAGAGCGAAAGGTCCGGAATATAGGCCACCAGCATCAGCAGCGCGAACATCACGCCGCAGAACGGCCGGCTGCGCCGCATCACCGACGCGATGCGCGGGTCGGCCCCGTCAGCGTTGTGCATTCATGAATTCCATTCACCAGAGAATGCAACAGATAGGCAATTTTCATTTTAACCGGTCGTGAATACAGTCACTCGTGATGCAGCGGGCGCACGGGAGGGCGTCATCGTCGCAAGCAACAATCAAGGCCGGACATTCATGGCTGAAACGCTGCGCAACCCTTCAACACGAGCGTCGGCGATCAGCGTCGTCCGTTCGGACGATCGCCGGCACGCGAGAGCCGCCGAGTCTGCCCCACGCTCGGCGGCTCTTACCTCCAGCAGGCAAACGCTCGGCGACCCGCGGCCGCGGCGGCGTCTCCCTTTCGAGTGCATCGCTCTCCTCCTCCAGGGGGGTGGCGCGCTCGGCGCGTATCAGGCCGGCGTTTATGAGGCGCTGGCCGAAACACCTCCAGCGGCTGCGCCGCGCCATGGCGGACCTGTTCGAGAAGCTCCCCGAGGACCTGCGCAACGGCCCCGAGGCCCAGCTTCTCCGGCCGCAGGGCGATCACAAGGTTTACAACATCGTGCACTTGATCTATCGCGCCAGGAATTACGAGGGCCACTCGAAAGACTACGACTTCTCGCGCACCAGCATGCAAGAGCACTGGCGTGCCGGCTATCACGACGCCATTCGCACCCTGCGCCATCCGGAAGTCCTCGAGCGCCCCGCCAACCGCGAAGGCGTCTTCGCCTTCGATCTCGCGGGTGACGGCCGCGAATAGTGAGGACATGTTCGCTGCTCTCGGCATGTCCGTGTGACCGGTCAGCCGACCAATCTCGCCAGGCGGAGGGCGCCCGACAGAATCGGAAATCCTGATGAATACGCTCCGCTTTCGATGCCCAGCGACCAGCCGTGAGGTCGACAGTGGCATCAGCATAATTGGTCGCAGTCGCCTCGTCAGCGTTCAGGCGCGATGCCCGTTGTGCAAGGAGATTCACGAGTGGCGAGCAGCAGGCAGGAGTCTCGGCACGGTCTTATCGGACGGCCATCGCGCAACCGGCGGCCGCTTGTCGAGAGCGCAGAGCGGGCTTCAGGATTTTCAGCGCGCGAGCGCAGAGATCGTCGAGCTGCGCGACCAGCTGCTGGATGAGCTCAACCACCGGCTCAAGAATAACCTGCAAATGCTCTTTAGCTTGCTGCAAGCCGCATCGCGCAAAACAGGCAGCTCGGAAGCTCGGGCCGTGCTGTCGGATACGAGCCGCCGCGTCGGGGCGATGGGGACC
>Ga0209006_10002986_pt1 | contig 15367 bp, 13 predicted proteins | sample JacPin_JW_Ref_O2_FD_188567 | JGI IMG/M metagenome (GOLD analysis project Ga0209006, IMG submission 188567) | Forest soil microbial communities from Algoma, Ontario, Canada - Jack Pine, Ontario site 1_JW_Ref_O2 (SPAdes) (version 2) | ecosystem: Environmental > Terrestrial > Soil > Boreal... | reverse complement strand
TGGGGGTTCAACAATGCGTTCAATAATGAAGGACAAAGCATGATCCCGCGCTATCTCCTGATCGGCGTTGCTGCGCTGCTGGCGCTCGTAGTGGCCATGGGAATCTACCTCCGCCAGATGCGCCTGCGAGCCGAGCAACTGGAGTCCGTCACCAGCGCACTCCCCGTGGCCCCGCCCGCCTCCGGACCCACCGAAACCGTCACGCTCTATGTAGCCGATGACGGCGCCGGAATGCTCCGCGCCCGCTCCGCCCAAATCCCGCTACCCGGAGGACGCCAGCAGCGCGCCGAAGAATTACTACGCACCCTCCTTCGCATCTACCAGCAACCCGGAGCCGCCCATCCGCTACCGCCGGCCGCCGACATACGCGCCATCTACCTCGTCGATCCCGGATCAGCCGTCATCGATCTAAACGCCGCCTTCGCCGACCAGCACCGCTCCGGAATTCTCAGCGAGCAACTAACCGTCAACTCGCTGGTGGAAACCCTGGCCGTAAACGTCGCCGGCGTGCAGCACGTCAATATTTTGGTGGAAGGAAAAACCCGAGACACCCTGGCCGGACACGCCGACCTAAGCGACACCTTCGACGCCCTGACCGTAATGCAAGCCGCAAGCCAGTAGAGTTCGCGGCTTTGGGTGGTTGGGGGGGCGACCCGATGCACCCGAGAAAACTTCGACAGAACATTTAAACTGTTGCCCTGGTCATCCGGCAAATTATCCGGCAAGGAACACCCCAGCGACTAGAACAAAAAAGAGGAGACTCTCCCATGAAATCAGCCCGCGTCGCAGCCCTGGCGCTAGCCTATCTGGCCACACTCTGCATCACGACCGAAGCCCAGTCTCAAGCGCAGTCCCAAGAAAAGTCGGATCCGCCTGCATCGCCGCAAGAAAAACACACCTACACCAAATACGAACAGGTGGTCTACGACAACGTCGTCCAATTCCACAAGAACTACAACCAGCACGAATGGACCAAGAACGGCCCGCTGGTAGCCGACGATCTCCTCGTAGATTCCAACGGCACCCCAGTCCACGGGCGCGATGAATACATCAAGCGCATTGCCCGATTCGCCGGTCCGTTCCCCGACGTGCACATCACCGATCTCGACACCATCGTCGAAGGCAACAAAGCCGCCATCCGCTTCGTAATCACTGGGACGCAGAACGGAGATCTGCAAACCCCTACCGGTATGCTGCAAGCCACTCACCGAAAGATAAAAATGGATGGGATCGAATTCTTCACCTTCAACCAAGAAGGCAAACTAGTGGGCCTGGTAACCGTAGAAGACCTGGCCGGAATGGTGCGTCAGCTGACAACTCCCGGCCAATAAAACGAAAACCGGTTCTCAGGGTGCCGCCATCTTTCGCGCACCCCACAAAGCATTCGGTCTCGGCTTCGTCGGATCTTCGAGGGACGACGCGCAAAAAAGGGGGCCGGGCTCCTTTGGAGCCCAGCCTCGCAAAAACGAGAGGTATGTGCCTATTGAGCGACCAGACACTTTATGTGGAAGCCGATAAGAAACAATTTACGTAGCTACTGAATGAATGCTCGTCACCCTACGCTGACTTCTTCAATTCCGAACGGAACTCGATTACCTTGCCGCGTTGTTCTTCCGGAATCCACTTAGGTTTCTTTACAAATCTAGTCGGAATATAAAATTCAATCACTTTGGCCATAAGAACCTCCTGTGTTGCCCCCACCCGGGGAGTACAGGGGAGTCAAACAACAGAAGCGATAATCTCTCTTCTCGCGGAAAATCACCATAGAGACAGTATGAAACTGTCTGAACTGGTCTTAAGAGCAAGAGGGTTTTTATCAAGCTTGGGGACTCTGCGAAACCCGTTCGTCCCGGCAAGCACTCAACGGTGATTTACAAACACTAAAGACTTACTGCGCCCGAGAGCCCCGAGCCAGAAACGGATGCTCATCCGTGACGTGATACCTGCACTCGACCGAACCAATCAGAACCCAGATGTCTTGCTTCGCCCTGCGGGCAGGATAGGCTTTGTTCCACTTGGCTTCTGCCTTGCGGCACACATCTTGCGAAACAAAGACAGTGCGCCCGATCCTCAACTCGGTGACATACTCCCCCGGATACTCGCCACGATTAATGCCCATCACAGCTGTGAGCGGATAATCGTCATCCTTGGCGAACGCAACCAGGCTGGCAAAACTGACGCCCAGCAAAATCAGAATTAGAGCAAACCGTTTCATAGGCTAAGCTCCAACGAGGCTGCACAGCTTATCACAGACATCGCTCCTTCTTCATCCGACTGTTAGAATTTCCCTCCAATGATTTTTCGCAGCGACAACCGCACTCCCGAACAGATTCGTCCCGTCAATATCATTCCAGACTTCATCTCCACCGCCGAGGGCTCGGCGCTGATTGAAATGGGCAACACGCGCGTGATCTGCACCGCGTCCATCGAAGAGACTGTCCCCGCATTCCTGCGCAACTCCGGCAAAGGATGGATCTCCAGCGAATACGGAATGCTTCCCCGCTCCACCCTGACCCGTTCCGCCCGAGAGGCGGCCAAAGGCAAGCAGAGTGGCCGCACCCAGGAGATCCAGCGCCTGATCGGACGCTCCCTCCGCGCCGTAGCTGACCTAAAGCGTCTAGGCGAACGCACCATCTGGATCGACTGCGACGTCATTCAAGCCGACGGAGGCACCCGCACCGCTTCCATCACCGGAGCCTTCGTGGCCCTCGGCTTGGCCCTGCAACGCCTGGTGGATGCCGGCACCCTGACTGCCGCGCCCATAAAAGATTTCGTAGCCGCTATCAGCGTAGGCATCGTCGACGGCGAAGTCCTTCTCGACCTCAACTACGAAGAAGATTCGCGAGCCGATGTCGACATGAACTTCGTCATGACCGGAGGCAACAAAATCGTAGAACTGCAGGCCACCGCTGAGCACCACGTCTTCGACGACGCCCAATTAGCCAAAATGATCGGCATGGCAAGGCAAGGCATCCACCAGTTAATTGCAAAACAACAAACCCGGCTAAGCTCACTATCTTTGCGCCAGTGAATTGCGCGTGGAGGACCGTCGTTCCCTTCACTCTTGTTGTCATCCCGAGCGAAGCGGGGAGCTCCAACTTCTGGGCTCTCTCACTCGCCAAGAGATGATGCGAGCATTTATGTTTCACGGCAGCGTAGTTTAGAATGGCGTGTCGCACCGCACTCATAGGAGGCAATATGAAGCTCACCCCCGGCAAACTAGCCGGCATGAAAGCCGTATCCAACGAACGTGGAGTTATCGCCGCAGCCGCCATGGACCAGCGCGGTTCTCTCCAGAAAGCTCTGGCGAAGGAGAAGGGCTCATCCGTCTCCGACGAGATGATGGAAGAGTTCAAGATCCTGGTGACAGAAGTCCTGACGCCGCACGCCAGCGCCATCTTGCTAGACCCGGAATGGGGGCTGCCCGCGTCGAAACGCCGCGCCAAAAACGCCGGCCTGCTCCTGGCCTATGAAAAGACCGGATACGACAAGACCGGCCCCGGCCGCCTGGGCGACTTGCTCGATCATTGGTCCGCTCAGCGCCTGAAACACGCGGGCGCCGATTGCGTAAAAATTCTGCTGTACTACAGCCCCTACGACCCGAAAGATACAAACGACAAGAAGCACGCCTGGGTCGAGCGCATCGGCGATGAATGCCGCGCCAATGACATCCCCTACTTTCTCGAGTTCGTAGGCTATGAAGAAGGAGCGGACGAAAAAGGTCTGGAATACGCCAAGAAGAAACCGTACATCGTCACGGAAAGCATGCGCGAATTCACCAAGCCGCAATACGGCGTCGACGTCCTCAAGGTGGAAGTGCCTGTCAACATGAAATTTGTGGAAGGCACGAAATCGTACAAAGGCGAAAAAGCATACAGCAAAAAAGAAGCCATCGACTTCTTTCACGGCGCCGCCAACGTCGCCACCAAGCCCTTCATCTATCTTTCCGCCGGAGTCAGCAATGCGGAGTTCAGCGAAACCCTGGAGCTAGCCGGAGAATCAGGAGTGAAATTCAATGGCGTCCTCTGCGGACGAGCGACATGGAAGGATGGCATCCCCATCTATGCCAAGCAAGGCGCGGCCGCCTTCCGCAATTGGCTGGAAACCGAAGGCGTAAAAAACATCAACAATGTTAACGACAAACTAAAAGCCGCCACCAGCTGGTATTCGATTTACGAAGTCGAACCCGCCCTGGTGTAGAAGTTGTGTGATCTAGAAGTTGCTCGTGTGGTGACGGGGCTCTGCCCCGTCCCGCCGAGCAAAGCTCGGCCCCAATCGTGGGCCTGAAATCTCACCTGCTGGCACAAAGCGCGAGCCCCATGCCGGACCGAAAAACCGCTCTCATCACCGGCGCATCGTTCGGCATCGGTCTGGAACTCGCGCGCATCTTCGCGCGTGAAGGCTACAACCTGGTTTTGGTGGCTCGCACTGCGGACAAACTCCGCCACCTAGCCTCTGAACTCGAAAAATCGCACGGAACGCGCTCGCTGATCCTGGCGGTCGATCTGACCGAGCCGGGAGCTTCCGCCTACGTACTCGATCAAACCACGCGCGCCGATCTGCAAGTCGATGTGCTGGTCAACAACGCAGGCTTCGGCCAATACGGCCTATTCGCCGAAAACGATCTGGAAGAATGTCTGCGTCAGATCCAACTGAACATCACCACGCTAACCCATCTAACGCGCCTGTATCTACCCGCAATGATCGAACGAAAAAGCGGCGGCATCCTGAACGTAGCGTCCACCGCGGCCTTTCAGCCCGGACCATTAATGGCTGTCTACTTCGCGACGAAGGCCTACGTTCTACACTTTTCCGAAGCCTTGGCGAACGAATTAGCCGGCTCGGGAGTCACGGTTACGTGCCTGTGCCCCGGTGCCACCGCAACCGAATTCCACAAGCGAGCCAACGCAACCGGTATGCGCTTGCTGGCGCTAGGTTCGATGGATGCCCGCACCGTAGCAGAAGACGGCTATCGCGGATTGGGCGCCGGAAAACCGGTGGTGATTTCAGGATTCAAGAATTGGCTGGTGACGCAGAGGGTACGGTTCTCACCAAGGCGAGTCGTTACCGCAATCGCGCGCAAGATACAAGAAGAGAAGCGATAAAAGTCAGGAAATCTTGCGGCCTTCCAGTGCAGCCTGCACCCGACTGTTCTTACGGCTGTACGCGAAATAAATCACCATCCCGATCACCAACCAGATAATTAATCTTGCCCAGTTGATCCAGCCAAGTTTGTACATCATGTAGCCGTTGAAAAGAATGCCCATCACCGGGACAAATGGCACCCAAGGGGTCCGGAATGGCCGAGGCTGGCCTGGATTCGTCCGGCGGAGAGCCATGACAGCGATGCAAACAATGACGAACGCTAATAGCGTGCCGATGTTCACCATCTTGCCGATGTCATCAATCGGCGTAACGCTGCCGACAATCGCTGCGAGAATCCCGACGAGAATCGTATTCTTCCAGGGCGTCCGGAAACGCGGATGAATGGCTGCGAAGAACTTCTTCGGCAACAGCCCATCATTCGCCATCGAATAGAGAACACGAGTCTGGCCCAGCAGCATCACGAGCATCACGCTGGTCAAACCCGCCAGCGCTCCGAGGGTGATGATTTGAGAAGCTCCAACAAGTCCGCGATCCATAAACGCCACGGCCAGCGGCGCTTCGATGTTGATCTCTCGCCATGGAACCATCCCCGTAAGAACCGCAGCTACGGCGATATACAGCGCAGTACAGATCAATAATGACGCGATGATTCCAATTGGCAGATCGCGCTGCGGGTTCTTGGCTTCCTGCGCCGTGGTCGAAACCGCATCAAATCCGATGTAGGCGAAGAAGATGTAAGCCGCGCCGGCGCCTATGCCAGAAAATCCAAAGGGCGCGAAACTAGCCCAATCCATGCCCCAATTGCCGGGCCTAACGTAGTGTGCTCCCAATCCGATGACAAAAAGTACGACCGCAACCTTAATCACAACAATGGTCGCGTTAAAGCGGGCGCTCTCTTTAATGCCGACAACCAGAATCGCCGTGATAATCAGCGCGATGATGAACGCGGGCAGGTTGAATCCGATCTCGTATCCGAACAGATGTGGCGCGTTCAACAGATCGTGCGAGCGCTGCAGCAACTCGGGAGACTGCTGCATGGTGATCGTCATAACCTTGTCGAGAAAAGCTTGCGTTCCCGGAACCAGCGTGGAATCCGAACTCGCTGCCATCTGTTGAGCGACTACCTTTTGTGCCTGTGTGAGTCCCGTCCAGTGGTCATAGGCAAGCCACAGCGGCATTTTGATGTGGAAGATATTCAAGAGTTCGATAAAGTGGTTCGACCACCCGGACGACACCGTGCTTGCACCCATCGCATATTCGAGGGTCAGATCCCAGCCGATGATCCAGGCGAAAATCTCGCCAAGAGTCGCATAAGCGTAGGTATAAGCGCTGCCAGCCAATGGAATCATGGCGGCAAACTCCGCGTAGCATAGAGCCGCAAAGGCGCAACCCAACCCCGACAATACAAAAGAAAGCATCAGGCCCGGACCGGCATAATGCGCACCCAATCCAGAGAGGACGAAAATTCCCGCACCGATTACCGCACCGACGCCCAGTGCGGTTAACTGAAATACTCCCAGCGTTCGTTTGAGGCTGTGGCTGCCAGTCTCCTCGGCCTCCTTGATCAGCAGGTCAAGTGGCTTCTTCGCAAAGAGGTCAGTCATGAATAGCGTCTCTCCTGTTAGTCCGTCATTTATTGAACCGCGCTCGTTTGGGCCCGCGGCCGCCAAATGTAGTACACCGGGATGCCAAGCAGCACGATGATCAGGCCCGGCCAAGTGTATTGCGGCTTGTAGCGTAACAGCACAACGTCGATAAACAAAGCCATTACGATGTAGATTGCCGGCAAAACCGGGTACCCGATGGCCTTGTACGGACGCTCGGCGTCCGGATGAGTACGGCGAAGGACAAAGAGTCCAAGGATGGTGAGAACGTAAAAAACCAGCACCGCAAAAATCACGTAGTTCAGCAGGTCGTTGTAGGTACCCGAAACGCAGAGGATCGCGGTCCAGACCATCTGCACCATCAGCGAAATCGCGGGTGTCTTATAACCGGGATGCAGCCGCGCGACGCTGCGAAAGAACAAACCGTCTTTCGCCATCGCGTAGTAGACACGCGCACCGGAAAGAATCAGGCCATTGCAGCAGCCGAAACCAGAAATCATGATGGCGACGGCCATCAGCGATCCGCCGATAGAGCCAAACATCTGGGTCATAACTGCCGTCGCCACGCGGTCTTCTTTAGCAAACTGAATGCCGCGCGCCAATAAAGTTGTCCCGTCCGGACTGCCGATCAGCGGCAATGCACCCAGGTAAATAAAGTTGCAGGCGATGTACAGCGCGATCACCACGCCGGTGCCCAGCGCCAATGACAAGGGTAGATTCCGGCTCGGATTTTTCACTTCTCCAGCCGTAAAAGTGACGTTGTTCCAGGCGTCGGCAGAAAATAATGATCCGACCTGCGCGATCGCCAGTACAGTGAGCGTCCCCACCACTACGCCCCCGCCGAGATTATGCAAAGTGCCAAGGCCGGAATTGCTCCAGAAATTGGCGCCGAAATTTGCGGCGACCGCATGAGCATTACGTCCGAGAAAAATCCCAAGAATAACCAGCCCCAGCAGTCCCGATACCTTCGCGGTAGTGAAAATATTCTGGATGATCGCGCCCGTCTTCACGCCAAAAATATTGATGATCGAGAGCACGATCACCACCAGGATCGCGACGAGATTTTGAGTATTCAAACCAACATCCATACCGCCCAGCGGGACCGGACCGAGCGTGAACGTTGGTACTTTCCAGATGTGTACGATCCAATGGCTGGAAGAAATCTCCGGCCAGAAGATTCCTAGGAACTTGCCGAAAGCCACACCGACAGCGGCGATCGTGCCAGTCTGAATGACGAGAAACAGAGTCCAACCGTAGAGAAACCCCCACAGCGGGCCGAGGGACTCACGCAGATAGACATATTGCCCACCCGCTCGCGGCATCATCGCAGCGAGTTCGCCATAGGTGAGGGCGCCCACAATCGTGAGAAAACCGGTGATCAGCCACGCGCCAATCAATAGGGCCGGCGAGGCAGTCTCGCGAGAAATTTCGGCAGAAACAATAAAAATGCCGGAGCCGATCATCGAGCCCATCACCAGCATGGTGGCGCTGGTCAGGCCAAGGCCTTTAACGAGCTCTTTATCCTGATGGGTATGGCGCTCCCAGTCGGTGGCCTTCGAAACGGGAACTGGAGGTTGAACCTCTGTACTCACGAGTCTCCTCTGCGAATCAAGACTTTACCTTAATATTCGCAAAAATTCTTCTGCTGATTTACGCGGATCCCGTAACAAGTCGGATATCACCGCCACGGAGTCGGCACCGGCATCGATCACAGCTCGGGCATTGGCGCGAGTGATTCCGCCAATCGCAACTAGAGGTTTCCGGGTTAATCCCCGTGCCCGACGTATGCCTTCGATCCCAACCATAGGATCGGGATTCGCTTTGCTCCCGGTCTCAAAAACGGGACCAATGGCTAAATAATCAGCAGAACCTTTATTAGCGTCAGCAAGCTGCACTGAATTGTGCGTCGATACACCGAGCCAACGCAACGACCCGATAATCGATCTGGCGGATTCCGCCGACAGATCGTCTTGCCCGACATGCAACCCATCGAAGGCGGCTGCCAGGCAAAGGTCGGCGCGGTCATTCATGATGAGCTTGGCACTCGACCCTAGACATTCCCGAAGCGCGCGAGCCTCATCCAGCATCTGCCGCGCTCTGCCTGATTTGTTGCGATATTGAATCCACGTGCAACCGGCTGTAATGAGTTCGCGGGCTGCCAACAACACGCTCTCGCTATCGGAAAAACACGACCGATCGAGGATTGGGTAGAGACGCGGCAGCGATAGCATGGCTATGGGCTACCTTTCGAGATTCAGACTCTGAGATCAGTTTACCGCGCCAGCCGCGACTGCCGGTTCCATCAGAGAATTGTGCATGTTAAGAATGCGCCAACGCCCGGCAGCGTCCTTGCGGCACATCGACATGCCGTGCCCGGAGATATACTCCCCCGGCGTCTCGATGCTGTAATCGTACGAATACCACAGCGCATCGCCAAAGCTGCGCACGTCGTGCGGCTTCATTTCGTAATGCAGTTTAGGAGCGAACTTGAAGTAGCGATCTGTCAGATAACCCATCACTGCCTGCCGTCCCCGAAACTCGCCATGCGGGGTGTACAGGATGATTTCCGGATCAAAACACTCTGTAATCGCCTTGCCATCACCCTGATTGAACGCGGTATCGCAGAACCCCATATCCCGTTGCATTTCCGCAAATGCGCCTGCCGAATCTAGCGGCTCACTTGTGAAAGCAGCGATTCGGCGCTTGAAGTCAATGGTCATCCCCATGCGATCGAGTAAATCGACTCCCAGGATGCCGTCGATCGCCCCGCCGCAAGCCTTGCCGATGGGGCTCAAATCGATAGCCGGTAGTTTCAGATTAAGAAGTTTCTGCTTACCCAGATCGACCTCAGGCAAAAACACCTCGCGGGCGCTGGTGGCCGCGGTTCCGCTCCACGAAGTGATTTGGACCGACTTTGATTCGCCCAATGCAAAAGAATTCAGGTTGAGGATCGTCGTTGCGCCGGTATCAAGCAGGAACCGCCGATTCACCCCGGCAACTTTCATCGTAACCACCGGCAAGCGATCACAGCGTTCCAGTGGGATCTCGTCTTTGCCGCTAGTCGTTTGGGCGTTAACGGGACTTGAAAGCGATATAGCAAGCGATAAAGCAAAAGAGACTAGCGCGGCAACCGGACCTATTAGCCTCATGACATCCAACACCAATACCTGAGATGACCCGTTCAGCCGGTGGACTCTTTTTTCGCCAGGAATCTCTCAATGAATCCTGTATCAAAGTTGCCTGCGCGGAAGTCTGGATCGGCTAAGATGCGCCGGTGAAGCGGAATAGTGGTGAAAATCCCCTCCACAATGAACATGCCCAAAGCACGGCTCATGCGCGAAATCGCCTCGCTGCGATCTTTACCTCGTACGATGAGCTTGGCAATAAGCGAATCATAATAAGGAGGAATCGTTCCCTCCGCATAAGCCGCCGTGTCGATGCGCACCCCCGTTCCGCCGGGAGGATTGAACGTGGTGATCTTGCCCGCCGACGGCGTGAACTTCTCGGGATGCTCAGCGTTGATTCGGCATTCGATGGCGTGTCCTCTATGCACGATGGGACCTTGCAACACGTCATCGAGCTTCGCGCCAGCCGCGATCATAATCTGGCTCTTGACCAGGTCAACGTCAGTGACCATTTCGGTCACCGGATGCTCAACCTGGATGCGGGTATTCATTTCAATGAAGTAAAGACGACTCTTCTGGTCCATCAGGAATTCAATGGTACCCGCGTTGTGATAGCCAACTCGGCTCAGCGTCTTGCTGAGGATATCGCCAATTTCCTTACGCAATTCGGGCGTAACCCGCACCGATGGCGACTCTTCCAGTAATTTCTGATGCCGCCTCTGGATGGAACACTCGCGTTCCCCAAGGCTCACGACATTTCCGTGCTCGTCACCTAGAACCTGGAATTCGATGTGGCGCGGGTGTTCGACGTACTTCTCCAGATAAAGGTCACCGTTCCCGAAGGCAGCCGACGCTTCGGACTGCGCGGCACGGTACAAACCGGGCAACTCATCTTCGTTTCGCACGATCCGCATGCCGCGCCCACCGCCGCCGGCCGTCGCTTTCAGAATGACCGGAAACTCGACTTTCCGCGCCCACTCCAGCGCTTCTTCCTCGGATTGCACAACACCGTCCGACCCGGGAAGTATGGGAACGCCATGCTCTTTCATGGCGGCGCGAGCCTTTTCTTTTTCACCCATCAGCCGGATGACATCCGGCGTGGGCCCGATGAATTTGATATGGCAAGCCTCGCAAACGGCGGCAAAGTTAGCATTTTCCGAAAGCAGGCCGTACCCAGGATGAATCGCATCTACATTCGCGATCTCGGCGGCGCTGATTACCGCTGGAATATTCAGGTAGCTCTGCGCCAGTTGAGGCGGACCAATACAAATCGCCTCGTCGGCAAAACGCACGTGCAGCGAATTTCGGTCGGCCTCGCTATAGATGGCGACCGAGCGGATACCCAGTTCCTTGCACGCGCAAATGACACGCAGTGCAATCTCGCCGCGATTCGCTACCAGAATTTTCTTGAACATAATTTGAAAACTATCAGCCAGCTCCACCTGTCGAAAGAACCAACCGATCACACAGCATGGGAATCCCTGATGGCTGAGAACTGGCGGCTGATGTCTGAGAGCTTATTTTTTGGGACGGACGGCGAACAATTCCTGGCCGTACTCAATGGGCTGGCCGTTGGCGACAAGTTTCTTGACCAACTCTCCAGCCACGTCACACTCGATTTCATTCATCAGTTTCATCGCTTCCACGATGCACAAGAGTTGGCCCACTTCCAAGCTATCGCCAACCTTCACAAAAGGAGGCGATCCGGGTGACGGCGACTCGTAAAATGTTCCCACTATCGGAGACTTAACAATATGCAAGTCGCTCTCTGGCTCGGGAGCGCTGGTGGTGGCGGCCAAGTCATTCTGCACGGAGGCCGAAGGAGGAGCCGGGGCGGTCGCAACTGGCGCCGGGTGAACCGCGATGTAGCGAGAGTCGGGCAACAACGCCGGCGGCGCTTCCGCGGCGCGTTTGATCTTCACCTTGACATCGCCGCGCTCCAACTCAAACTCGGCGATGTCCTTCTCGATTAAAAATTCAATTAGTTCTTTAAGCTCTTTTTGATTCATGTATAAGGCGGGTTTCCGTTTCGGTCACGCTACTCTCGTCGTAAGCGGGGACGGGGCTTGCCGCGTCTCAACTTGAAATCTGGACTGCTAAATAACCACCAGCTCTTTGTCCGTTGGCGTCAGAACTTCGCAGCCCGAAGCCGTAACTACGACTACGTCTTCGATCCTAACGCCCCACTTCCCAGGAACGTACGCGCCAGGCTCAATGGTGATAACCATCCCCGGCTCCAGTTTCTGGGATTGTCCGGCCGCAAGCCGAGGCGCCTCGTGTATCTCTAATCCTAAACCATGCCCTGTGGAATGCGCGAAGTACCGGGCCAGTTTATGCTGTCGAAGTACGCCGCGAGCCACCTCATCTACCTCGGCGCAACTCACGCCGGGACGAACGGCAGCAATGGCCGCCAACTGCGCTTCCAGCACCGCCGCGTACAGCCGTCGCGCTTCCGTTGAAACACGCCCCACGTGCACAGTACGAGTGCGATCCGAACAATAATCGGCGAGTATAACACCAAAATCACACACAACGAACCCGCGGCGAGCGATCGGAGCCCTCGAAGCCCGGCCATGCACAATCGCCGAACGCACTCCCGAAGCGAGGATCGTCGAGAACGACATTCCCTCCGCTCCGGCACAGCGAGCCGCATACTCCATAGCCGCGGCAACCTCAACCTCGCGGACTCCCGGTCGAATCTCTTTGCAAGCGATCGCGAAAAGGCTGGCGCCAAGTTCAACCGCCCGCCGAATGCGCAATATCTCGTCCGCATCCTTCACCATGCGGGCACGCTCGACCAGCGGTGGTGCAGACCGCAGACGCACCTTCCCTTTCAGCGTCGCTGCGAATCTGTCGTGCACGCCCAAAGTAATCGAGTCGGGCTCAATACCTACTAATGCAAGGTTCGGAGGGGAACGCCGTCGCCGCACCGCAAGCCGCTCCCCAAGATAGTCTGCTGCGGCCACCAGCGGGGACTTACGCGCGATGGCGACGCGAGCCCCCCTGACTTCCTGTTTCGCCTGGGTTCTATATCGTCCATCGGTGATGAGCACATAGCCACGGCCACCAACCAGCAACGACGCCGCACTCCCAGTAAAACCGCAAAGGTAACGGATGTTTGGAAGATGAGTAACCAGCAGCCAATCCAAATTATTCTCTTCGAGCTCAAGTCGAAGTCGACGCAAGCGGCCGGAATAATTCATGGAGAGGAGTGTAGCAAGAACCAGTTCGCAGTTCTCGAGCAGCTAACCTCGCGCAAGAGCTAGTGAACCTCGAGCACGGTCCAAAAGCAAAACCGCCGTCCTATCGGCGGGTTCTCCGAGTAGGACGGCGGCTTGGAAGGTTCGAACTTTGCCTATGTTTGAATGATGCGCGGAGTAATGAAGAAAATCAGCTCCTGGTTTGAAGTCTGGATCGTACGGTGTTTAAAGAGGTTGCCAAGGTAAGGGATGTCACCGAGCAGCGGAACCTGCGCTACGCTCAGCGAGTTCTGCGTCTCGATTACGCCGCCGATCACAACCGTACCACCGTCGGTGACGAGCACCTGCGTGGTCGCCTGCTGTGTGATCAGGGTTGGGTTGCCGCCAACTTCGTTGCCGAAGTCAGGAATCGTGTTCTCGACATCCACGTTCAGGAAGATGGTCCCTTCCGACGTGATCTGCGGAGTCACGGTAAGTCGCAAGAAGGCGTCTACGTAGGTAACGGTTGGCGGACCGCCCAACTGCGCTGCCGTCACCACCGGAACGCGTACACCCTGCTTTACGACCGCTTGAATATTATTTTGCGTCACCACTCGGGGACGGGAAAGCACTTTCAACAAGCCGCGCGATTCGGCCATAGTGAGCAGAACGTCGACGCGCATGTTATTCGAAAAGTTAGTGAATTGCAGACCGCTGGTCGGTCCAGTAGCTCCCAGGTTCGAGAACAGTGGAACTTGCGTTCCGGAGCTCGGAGTACCTACTACGGGGTAGAGAGGATTTGGTACCGCTCCTCCGCCAACGATGATCGGTGAAGCTCCGACGCCTTGGACGCCGCCAAGACCGGTCGTACCGTTGCCCCATCCAAAGCCGAGTTGCACGCCGATGTCGCGAGCAAAACTGCGCGTGGCAGCGACGACGCGGGCTTCGATTTCCACTTCCTGCGTCTTGCGGTCCATCTGCTGGATGATGCGGTCAATTTGTGGCAGAACCGCAGGAATATCAGAGACGATCAGCGAATTCGTTCGTTCATCCGCTACCACGTCCCCACGCTGACTCAGGAATTTCCTGACTGGCAGCAGGACATCTTTTGCGTGTGCATAGCTCAGGAAACGAGTGATGCTGACTTTGTCGACCGCCAGCGCTTCGGCGTCGATTTGTGCCCGGCGATTCTCTGCTTCCTTCTTCAGCGTTTCAACGGTTGCGATGCGCAGTACGTTTCCATCCAGTTGACGAGAGAGGTCGTTGTTCTTGAGAACGATGTCCAGCGCCTGATCCCACGGTACGTCATCGAGCACGATCGTCAAGTTGCCATGAACCATAGGATCGAGGACAACGTTCAGTCCGCTGATCTCGTGAATCAGCCGGAAGAAGTCTTTCAGATCAACATCCTTCAGATTGACCGAGATCGGTTCGCCGGTGTATTTCGCCCCGCGCTCCGCCGGCTTCTGTTCCATCTGTACTTTTTGCTCAGCCGCCAGGTTCACCGCCGGAGTAATCGTCGGCGTGGTGGCCGCAGCCTGCCCGATTGCGGCATTGGTATTGGTCGCAACCAGTTCGGCCGCGGTCTTGTCGGCAAACCGTCCAGCCGCTTCCTGGGCCTTCACCGCTGGCTCAGCTGCTTTGTCGTCTTTTACTGAATACTTGGGTTCGACGAAAGCGAAAGCGGTTGGTTTTGAGGTGTTGTCGGAAGCCACAGTGGCAGGAGTCGTTGTCGTCGATGCGACCGGAGCCGGAGTTGCCGGAGCCGAAATCGTCGCAGCCGAGATCGTCGAGATTGAGGTGGTTGAAGCGGGAGAGACCGAAGTGGTCGTAGCTGAAGCCAGCGTCAGTTTTGGCGCGGCGCTCACAGCTGCCGATTTCGCGGCCGTCACTGGTTGGCGACGAACCACGACGGCGTCTTTGGTCGCCTCAGGATGGATCCGGAGCACGAAGCCGCCGCCCTCTCGACCGGCCATCAGCCCATGCTGGCGATTGTCGGTGAGGTCGACCACGACGCGCGTGGTCGGAGGATTTTGCCCGTCCATGCCGACGCGGATGTCCTTGACGCCGTCACGGCCGACGCTGATTCGGCTCTGCCCCGTCGCCATTACGGTGTTGGGAAAGTCGACGACAATGCGCGACGGAGATTCGAGCGTCGTCATTTTAGGCGCCAGCGTCCCTGTCGCCTTGAACTCGACTCGTAATCCGTCCTGGCTGTTGGCAACCTCGAGCCGCTGCAATGCAGCGCTCGCCGTCCCCTTGCCCGTCACGTCAGCCGCCGATGCGATCAGTACGAACGCCATCAGCGGAACCAAGATGCCCAGCAGTTGCTTTCGCATTTCCCTGTCTCCCC
>Ga0209006_10002985_pt1 | contig 15368 bp, 14 predicted proteins | sample JacPin_JW_Ref_O2_FD_188567 | JGI IMG/M metagenome (GOLD analysis project Ga0209006, IMG submission 188567) | Forest soil microbial communities from Algoma, Ontario, Canada - Jack Pine, Ontario site 1_JW_Ref_O2 (SPAdes) (version 2) | ecosystem: Environmental > Terrestrial > Soil > Boreal... | reverse complement strand
GCCGCTTCATCTGCGGCGAGCGCGAGCGCTTTCGCGTGACGCTCAAGGCATAAAAAATAATTCGCACCGACTTGATCCTCATCAGCCTTTTCAGCCTTTTCAGCCTTAGCCCTGAGTGCCAATTTCTCAACTTGCGCCGCAACCTCGCTCGGTCTGGTCTCTTTCGATCCCATGGTGAAACCGCTATCAAACCGCCGCGATGAATGACAGCGCCAACCAATCCGCCAAGCCCCCCGTAATGCCGAGCTGGTGGCAGCGGCTCGCATCCGGGCTCAAGCGCACGTCGGCGTCGATCGGCGGCGCGATCGCGGACATCGTCACCAAGCGCAAGCTCGACGCCGCCACGGTCGAGGAGCTCGAGGAGGTGCTGATCCGCGCCGACCTCGGCGTCGCCACGGCGGGCAAGATCGCGGCGGCGGTGGCGGAAGGCCGCTACGACAAGAGCGTGACGACCGACGAGGTGAAGCAGATCCTGGCGGCCGAGGTCGAGAAGATCATGGCACCGGTCGCGCAGCCACTGGTGATCGACGCGAACGTGCGGCCATTCGTGATCCTGGTGGTCGGCGTCAACGGCTCGGGCAAGACCACGACCATCGGCAAGCTCGCCGCGCGCTTTCGCGCCGAGGGCCGCAACATCATGCTGGCGGCGGGCGACACGTTCCGCGCCGCCGCGATCGAGCAGCTCAAGGTCTGGGGCCAGCGGACCGGCAGCCCGGTCATTGCCAGCACCCAGGGCGCCGATTCGGCCGCGCTCGCCTTCCAGGCGCTGGAAGCCGCGCGCGCGCAGGGCGCCGACGTGCTGATCGTCGACACCGCCGGGCGGCTGCAGAACAAGGCCGCGCTGATGGGTGAGCTCGAAAAGATCACGCGCGTCATGAAGAAGCTCGATGCGGGCGCGCCGCACGCGGTGCTGCTCGTGCTCGACGCAACCGTCGGCCAGAACGCGTTGTCGCAGGTCGAGGTATTCGCCAGGATCGCGGGCGTCACCGGTCTCGTCATGACCAAGCTCGACGGCACCGCGCGCGGCGGCATCCTGGTGGCGATCGCGGCGAAGCACCGGATTCCGGTGCATTTCATCGGCGTCGGCGAGAGCGTCGAGGATCTGAGCCCCTTCGCGGCGAAGGATTTTGCCGCAGCCATCGCGGGCCTCGGCGCATGACAAGGCGCTGAGGTCCGGCTAGAGCATGTTCCGTTCCTGCGGAACCGGACCATGCCCTAGATTCTTTCTTTGGCGCATGTCCTTATCGGCGAACCGGTATCCACTTCGCCGGGACATGCGCTACACAGACCGCCATGAACGACCAGCCCGCCAAGCCCACCAAACCCAAGCTCAACCCGTATATCAAGCTCGTGCTCGATATGGGGCCGCTGGTCGTATTCGTGATCGGTTATGCGCGCTTTGGCATTTTCGCGGCCACCGCGGCGTTCATGGTGGCGATCGTCGCGGCGCTCGCCGTGTCCTACGCGCTCACCCGGCACGTCACGGTGATGCTGGTGGTCACCGCGCTCGTCGTGCTGGTGTTCGGCTCGCTCACGCTGTTCCTGCATGACGAGACCTTCATCAAGCTCAAGCCGACCATCATTTATGTGCTGTTCGGATTGACGCTGCTCGGCGGCTACGTGCTCAACAAGCCGCTGCTGGCGATCGTGTTCGACGCCATGTTCCACCTCTCCGAGGAGGGCTGGCGCAAGCTGACGCTGCGCTGGGCGGCGTTCTTCCTGGTGATGGCGGTGGTCAACGAGCTCGTCTGGCGTACGCAGACGACGCAGTTCTGGGTCAACTTCAAGCTGTTCGGTTTTCCGCCGCTGACCTTCGTGTTTGCGGCGCTGCAGTACCGCCTGCTGGTACGCTACGCCACGGACACGCCCAACCCGGAAGCCGAGGCCGAGCGGGAAGAGGTGTAAAGCCTCTCCGCGTCATGGCCGGGCCTTGTCCCGGCCCTGACAAAATCCCCTACTTCGCCGCCGTCGCATTCGCCGCGAGCGCCTTCTCGATCTCGGGCCGAAAGATGCCGTCGAGATTGTCCGGCGTGAGCGGCCCGACCAGCTTGTAGGCGATCCTGCCGTCGCGGCCGATGATGAAGTTCTCCGGCACGCCGTAGACGCCCCATTCGATCGCGGCACGCCCGTTCTGGTCGGCGCCGACCGCGGCGTAGGGGTTGCCGTAGCGGCCGAGGAATCGCCGGGCATTGTCGGCCTCGTCTTTTTGATTCATGCCGACCACGCGGATGCGCTTGTCGTCGGCGAGCCGCATGAGCAACGGCGCCTCGTCGTGGCACGGGATGCACCAGGAGGCCCACACGTTCAGCACCGTCACGGCGCCGGCGAAGTCCGCGGGCGCGAGCCCGGGCACCGGCTGGCCGTCGCGCACGAGACCCGCCACGGGCGGCAGCGCCGTCTGCGGCGCCGGATGGCCGATCAGGACGGAGGGGAGCAGCGAGGGGTCACGCCCCACGATCAGGCGGGACATGAACAGCGCCGCGACCACCAGGAACAGGATCAGCGGCACCAGCACCGTGAGGCGGAGCCGGCGCGGCTGTTGGTCTTGCGGCAGAGCGGTCATGCGGGCTCCTTGATATCGCTCGAGCGGCGCGTGACGCCGTGCGCCTCGAGATCGCCGAGCGCGCGGCGCTGGGCGCGGAAGTCGAAATAGACCCAGGCGATCAGGCCCGCCACCACGACGAACGCGGCCGCGTAGGACGCGACGATGAACACGGCATGCGGTCCGAGATTCATCTCAAGCCTTCTCTCAACCCTCTTGCGCGCGCGCCTGCAGCATCCGCATGCCGCGTACGCGCCGGCGCAGGATCTCGTTGCGCATGGCGGCGACGTGCAGCGTCACGAACAAAAGCGTGAAGGCGATCGCCATGGCGAACAGCGGCACCAGGATGCTCTTGTCGATGGTCGACCCGCCGAGCCGGAAGACGGAGGCCGGCTGGTGCAGCGTGTTCCACCAGTCGACCGAGAATTTGATGATCGGCAGGTCGACGGCGCCGACCAGCGTGAGCACGGCGGCGGCGCGGCCGGCGCGGCCCGGATCCTCGACGCTGCGCCACAGCGCGATCACGCCGAGATACATGATGAGCAGCACGAGCTCCGAGGTGAGGCGCGCGTCCCACACCCAGTAGGTGCCCCACATCGGCCGGCCCCACATCGAGCCGGTGAACAGGCAGAGAAACGTGAACGCCGCGCCGATCGGCGCCGCCGCCTTGGCGGCGACGTCGGCAAGCGGATGGCGCCACACCAGCGTGCCCAGCGCCGCAATGCTCATCAGTCCCCAGCCGAACATGCCGAGCCAGGCCGACGGCACGTGCAGGAACATGATCTTGACGGTCGCACCCTGCTGATAGTCGTCGGGGGCAACGAACAAGGCCTGCTCGAGCCCGATCGCGAAGGCGAACACGGTCGCGGCCACGAGCCAGGGCATGGCGCGCTCGGCGAAACCGAGGAAGCGCGTCGGATTGGCAAGATCGATCAGAGCCATGAGCGTCTCTTAGCAGACCCCGAATAGCGGCGGAATGCGGCGCCAATACGCGAAAATGCGCAGGTCGCGTTTGCGCCAGGTCAATACAAGTCAATCCAGGTCAATCCAGCCCGTGGCGCAGCGTCGCGGCAGCCGCGAATGGGCCGATCACCAGGCTCGCAAGCGTCAAGGCGCACAGGATCGTGAACGGGGTGCCGAACGGAACCGGGCCGACGATCGCGGCTTCGGCGGCCGACACGCCGAAGATCAGCACCGGCACGGTGAGCGGCAGCACCAGGACCGGAAGCAGCAAGCCGCCGCGGCGCAGCGCGACCGCGAGCGCCGCCCCGATCAGGCCGATGAAGGTCAGCGCCGGCGTGCCGACCAAGAGCGTGAGCGCAACGACACCCATGGCGGCCGGATCGAGGTCGAGCAGCAGCCCGAGCACCGGAACCGCGACGACCAGCGGGAGGCCGGTGGTGATCCAGTGGGCAAAACCCTTGGCGGCGACGGTAAGCTCGAGCGGTGCCGCGCCCATCAGGATGAGATCGAGCGAGCCGTCCTCGTGATCCGCCGCGAACAGCCGGTCGAGCGCGAGCAGCGAGGCGAGCAGGGCCCCAAGCCAAAGAATGGCGGGACCGATCCGCTTGAGCAGTGCGAGGTCCGGTCCGATCGCGAACGGAATGAGTGTCACGACGACGAGAAAGAACAGGACGCCCATCAGCGCGCCGCCGCCGATGCGTACCGCGATGCGCATGTCACGCAACAGGATCGCGCGCAGGGCCATCATGCGGCGCCCAGGCGCAATTCGCCCGCCCCTTCCAGCCCCAGCGGGCCGTGCGTCGCGGCGACGATCATGCCGCCGCCGGCGAGGTGGGACCGCATCAGCTCGGCGAGGCGCCGCTGGCTCGCGGCATCCAGTGCCGCGGTCGGCTCGTCGAGCAGCCAGATCGGCCGGGGCGCGGCGACCAGGCGCGCGATGGCGAGGCGGCGGCGCTGGCCGGCCGACAAATAGGCAGCGGGCAGGCCGGCGAGCGCGCCGAGGCCGACCGTCTCGAGAGCCGATGTCGTGGCCGATGCGGTCGATGCGGTGGACGCATCGCGATCGCCCAGAAACGCATACCAGAATTCGAGGTTCTCACGGACCGAGAGGGCAGGCTTGAGGGCATCGCGGTGGCCGAGGTAGTGCGCCTGTTCGGCCAGCGTCGCATCAGCCTCCCCGCCGCTTAGCTCCAGGCGGCCTCCCGCCACCTCCAGGAGACCGGCAATGAGCCGCAACAACGTGGTTTTTCCGGCACCATTGCGGCCGGTCACGGCCAGAGCCTCGCCCGCCGCGACGGAGAAATTCACCCCGGTGAAGACCTCCCGGCCGCCCCGGATGCAGCCGAGCTCGTGCCCCATGAGCCGCATCAGCCACGCTCCCAAGCGATGATTTTTGCAGGTGCCCGGCGTGCCTCTTTTTCGGGCACCGCCCTCACCATCTGCAAAACTGCGATTCGGCTCATGTTCATGTGGCAGGAAACGGAAAAAGCCCTTATAAGCGCGCGTATTAACGCGGCCTGGCGAACACGCGCAGTATACGCGCGGGGGGAAGAAAGTTCAGTATCGGTATCAACGTACCGAATAAGCAGCCCGGTGTCGTCGCCCACCGGCATGGAACCCAAAGTCATGACCTCGCTCGACAGCTTCAAATGTGCCCGGCAACTCAAGGTCGGCGCGAAGACCTATGCGTATTACAGCCTCCCAGCGGCTGAAAAGAACGGTCTCAAGGGCATCTCGCGACTACCCTTCTCATTGAAGGTCCTGCTGGAGAACCTGCTGCGCAACGAAGACGGCCGCTCCGTCACCAAGGAGGACCTGCTTGCCTTCGTGCAGTGGCTCAAGAACAAGACCTCCGAGCGCGAGGTCGCGTTCCGCCCGGCGCGGGTGCTGATGCAGGACTTCACCGGCGTGCCGGCGGTGGTCGATCTCGCCGCCATGCGCGACGCCATGGACCATCTCGACGGCGATGCCAAGAAGATCAACCCGCTGGTACCGGTCGACCTCGTCATCGACCACTCGGTGGCGGTCAACTACTTCGGCCACAGCGACTCGTTCAAGAAGAACGTCGAGGACGAGTACAAGCAGAACCAGGAGCGCTACCGCTTTCTCAAGTGGGCGCAGCGCAGCTTCGAGAATTTCCGCGTGGTGCCGCCCGGCACCGGCATCTGCCACCAGGTCAACCTCGAATACTTGGCGCAGACGGTGTGGATCGGCAAGGACAAGGTGAAGATCGACGGCAAGGAAATCACGACCGAGATCGCCTATCCGGACACGGTGGTCGGCACCGACTCGCATACCACGATGGTCAACGGCCTCTCGGTGCTCGGCTGGGGCGTCGGCGGCATCGAGGCGGAGGCCGCGATGCTGGGCCAGCCCTACTCGATGGTGCTGCCCGAGGTCATCGGCGTAAAGCTCTCCGGCAAGCTCAAGGAAGGCATGACGGCGACCGACCTCGTGCTCACCGTCACGCAGATTCTGCGCAAGCGCGGCGTGGTCGGCAAGTTCGTCGAATATTTCGGCCCCGGCCTCGCCAGCCTGTCGATCGCCGACCGCGCGACGCTCGGCAACATGGCGCCCGAATACGGCGCGACCTGCGGCTACTTTCCGGTCGACGACGACACGCTCAAATATCTGCGCGAGACCGGGCGGGCCGAGGCGCGCATCGCCCTCGTTGCCGCCTACGCCAAGGCGCAGGGCATGTATCGCACCAAGAGCACGCCCGATCCGGTGTTCACCGACGTGATCAAGCTCGAGCTCGGCTCGATCGAGCCGTCGCTTGCCGGCCCGAAGCGCCCGCAGGACCGCGTCGCGCTGCGCGACGTGAAGCTCGGCTTCGCCCAGTCGATGGACAGGGAATTCGGCAAGGCGAACGAGATGGACAAGCGCGTGCCGGTCGAAGGGCGCGACTTCACGCTCGGCAACGGCGACGTGGTGATCGCCGCCATCACGTCCTGCACCAACACCTCGAACCCGAGCGTGATGGTGGCAGCCGGCCTCGTCGCCAAGAAGGCGGTGGAGAAGGGCCTCAAGGTCAAGCCGTGGGTGAAGACCTCGCTTGCGCCCGGCTCGCAGGTGGTCGCCGAATATTACGAGAAGTCGGGGCTGCAGAAGTCGCTCGATGCGCTCGGCTTCAACCTGGTCGGCTTCGGCTGCACCACCTGCATCGGCAATTCCGGGCCGCTGCCGGAGGAGATCTCCGAAGCGATCAACAAGAACGACCTCGTCGCCGCAGCCGTGCTCTCCGGCAACCGCAACTTCGAGGGCCGCGTCAACGCCGACGTGCGGGCGAACTATCTCGCCTCGCCGCCGCTCGTCGTCGCCTACGCGATCGCCGGCTCGATGCAGATCGACATCGCCAAGGCGCCGCTCGGCGTCGACCAGAAGGGCAAGAAGGTCTACCTGCGCGACATCTGGCCGACCAGCCGCGAGATCGCGACGGTGATCAACAAGAGCATCAGCCGGCAGATGTTCACCCGCAAATACGGCGACGTGTTCAAGGGCGACGCCAACTGGCGCAAGATCGCGGTCAAGGGCGGGCTGACCTACAAGTGGGACGACCGCTCCACCTACGTGCAGAATCCGCCCTATTTCGAAGGCATGCAGAAGCGCAGCCAGCCGATCGAGGACATCGTCGACGCCCGCGTTCTCGGCCTCTTCCTCGACTCGATCACGACCGACCACATCTCGCCGGCCGGATCGATCAAGGAGGCGAGCCCGGCCGGCGAATATCTGCGCGATCACCAGGTCCGGCCGAAGGACTTCAACCAATACGGCACGCGGCGCGGCAATCACCAAGTAATGATGCGCGGCACCTTCGCCAACATCCGCATCAAGAACCAGATGGTGCCGGGCGTGGAAGGCGGCATGACCGTCCACTACCCGTCGCGCGAGCGGATGACGATCTACGACGCCGCGATGCGCTACAAGAAGGACGGCATCCCGCTGGTCGTGTTCGCGGGCAAAGAATACGGCACCGGCTCCTCGCGCGACTGGGCCGCCAAGGGCACGGCGCTGCTCGGCATCCGCGCCGTGATCTGCCAGTCGTTCGAGCGCATCCACCGCTCGAACCTGATCGGCATGGGCATCGTGCCGCTCGTCTTCGAGGAAGGCACCTCGTGGCAGACGCTCGGGCTCAAGGGCTCGGAGCAGGTGACGATCCGCGGCCTGCACGGCGAGATGAAACCGCGCCAGCGGCTGATCGCCGAGATCGTCGCGGCGGACGGAAGGCTGACCCGCGTTCCGCTGATCTCGCGCATCGATACGCTCGACGAGCTGGAATACTTCAAGAACGGCGGCATCCTGCAATACGTGCTGCGCCATCTCGCTGCGTAGCGATTGCGGGTTCCGGAGAACGCACGACACTGACGATAGAGACCACCGGGCGCCCTCCCGGCGGTCTTTTCGTTTGCGCGGGCGCCATAAAGCATGAGCATGATCTTGCCCGAAGACCGGTCTCCACTTTTCGGGATCATGCTCTTTATCTGGCGCATGTTCTTGTCGGCGAACCGGCGTCCACTTCGCCGGAACATGCGCTTGGGTTAACCTCACCTCGAAGTGAGTGGCGAGTGATCTTGCCGGCGCTTATGAGAGGCTGCGACACGGGGGCGTGGGCGTTGCAAGGGAGAACGGCATGAGGGGTCGCCGCTACCTGGCTTTGGCCGCCGTCGCGACCGTGCTGACCGCGGGTCATTCCGCCTTGGCGGCAGGGCCGCGCGCCGTGATCGAGCTCTTCACCAGCCAGGGCTGCTCGTCCTGTCCGCCCGCCGATCGGTTGATTGCCGAGATGGCCCAGGATCCGACCGTGATCCCGCTCAGCCTGCCGATCGACTATTGGGATTATCTCGGCTGGAAGGACACGCTGGCGCTGGCCGGCCACGCCAGCCGGCAGAAGGCCTATTCGCGCGTGCGCGGCGATCACGACGTCTATACGCCCCAGGCGGTGATCAACGGCGCGGTGCAGGCGCTCGGCAGCGATCGCACGGCGATCGAGCATGCGATCACGCAAAGCCGGAGCAATGCCGGCACGCTGTCGTTGCCGCTGACGCTGTCGATCGCGGACGGCCGGCTCACGGTTGCGGCTCCGGCCGCGAGGGACGAAGGCGCGCAGGCCGAGGTGTGGCTCTGCTCGCTCGCCAGATCGGTGGAGGTTGCGATCGGCCGCGGCGAGAACAGCGGACAGACGTTCACGTATCACAACGTGGTGCGGCGCTGGGTCAAGCTCGGCGACTGGAACGGGCAGGCCGCGACCTGGAGCATTCCGGTCGCCAATTTCAAGTCTGATGGCGTCGACGCCGTTGCGGTGGTGCTGCAGAGCGGCGTGGCCGCAGCGCCGGGCGCGATGCTGGGCGCGGCGATGACCTCGCTCGACCCGAATGACGCGGCCGCCAAGCCCGCCAAGCCCTGACGGCACGGCCGCGCGCCAAGTTCTCCTGCGCCAAATCTTGCTGCGCCAAGTCCTTGCTGCGCAATGATCTTCCCGCGCCAAGTCTTCCCGCGCCAAGTCTTCCCGCTTTTGTCTCCGGCAATTCGTGAACGGAACAAAAAAAGGGCCGGCTTGCGCCGGCCCGAAGCGTAGGGGGATTGAACCTTACACAGAACAAAAAACGAAGAGTCGGCCGGCACAAGCTCCGGGGGGCTGGGGGGCTGAGGAATCCGGAGCCCGTACCGAGCCGAACCCTATGACGTCGTTATCCCAGGTCAGGTTGACCCCGGCGGGGCTGAATTCGGGCAGCATTATGAATTGCTTAACGAACGCGTGATTGCCACGGCGGTCATCGTTTCAAACGGCCGCGCGACTGCGGCAACGCTGACCGAACGCTGACTTGGCGAACCCCTTGCCGCCGCAGGCGTTCGGCGCGATCATGACGTTTTGATTGCGCATGTTTTCACGGGCGAACCGGTAATCCACCGCTCCCCGGAACATGCGCCCCGACACAAGGAGGCGCCGCATGAGCTTCGGGCCCGGCGAAACCGATCCCAGCCAGAATCTCCGGGGCGACGGCTTGGCTGCCGCCCCGCACGCCGCCTGCGTCACCTTCGATCGGCGCGAGCTCGACCGCATTCTCGGGCTCTACGGCCGGATGGTGGCAGCGGGCGAATGGCGCGACTATGCGATCGACTTCCTGCGCGACCGTGCCGTGTTCTCGGTGTTTCGCCACGCCGCCGAAGTGCCGATCTACCGCATCGAAAAAAATCCCAAGCTGGCGCGCCGCCAGGGCGCCTACAGCGTGATCACGGCAACCGGCCTGATCATGCGGCGCGGCCATGAGCTCGATCGCGTGCTGCGCGTGCTCGACAAGCCGGAAAAGCAGATTAAGCTGGTGGTGAACTGAAGAGGGGGCGAATAGCGAATAGCGAATAGCTCGCGCGGTCTTCCCCTATTCGCTACTCCCTATTCGCTTGTCTCAACCCGGCGGCACCGTCGCCCCGGGCCCAAGCGCGCGCTGCATCAGGACGGTGTCGAGCCAGCGGCCGAGCTTGAAGCCGACGCTCTCGACGGCCCCGATTTGCCGGAAACCCAAAGCTCGGTGCAGAGCAATTGACGGCGTCTGCGCCGAATCCCCGATCACGGCGATCATCTGGCGGAAACCGCGTTGCTCCGCCGCGGCAATCAGGTGGCCAAGCAGTGCGGTGCCGATGCCGCGCCGGTGCATCGACGGCGCAACATAGACCGAATCCTCGACGCTCCAGCGATAGGCCGGGCGCGGCCGATAGGCGCCCGCATAGGCATAACCGGCGATCTCTCCCGGGGCTTCGGCCACCAGATATGGGTAGCCGCCGTCGAGCAATGCTTTCTGCCGGCGCGCCATGTCGGCCGCATCGGGCGGCTCGAGCTCGAAGGAGGCAGTGCCGTGGCGCACCGCATGGTCGTAGATCGCCGTGATAGCCGGGATATCGGCCGCCGTCGCGGCGCGGATCGCGAGCCTCATGGATCACGCGATAGCGTCAGCGTGCGATCGTGGCCACAAAAAAAGCGCCCCGGACGGGCCGGGGCGCTCGCAGCTTGCAGTTCCCGCGCGCCTAGGTTTTGCGCATATCCTGATCGGCGAACCGGCATCCGCTTCGCCGGGATATACGCGTCAGCGGCGGTCGCCGAACAGGCGGAGCATGAACAGGAACATGTTGATGAAGTCGAGATAGAGCGTGAGCGCGCCCATCACGACCTTGCGGCCCGCGATCGACCCGTCATCCATCGGGCTGTACATGTCCTTGATCTTCTGGGTGTCCCAGGCGGTCAGCCCGGCGAAGACCAGGACGCCGATGACCGAGATCGCCCAATCGAGGCCGCTCGATTGCAGGAAGAAGTTCACCAGCATCGCGATCATGAGGCCGAACAGGCCCATGATCAGGAACGAGCCCATGGCGTCGAGGCTGCGCTGGGTCGTGTAGCCCCACAGCGAGAGCGCTCCGAACGAGGCCGCCGAGATGAAGAAGACGCGCGTGATCGATGCCCCGGTGAAGACGAGGAAGATCGACGACAGCATCACGCCGAGCATGCCCGCATAGACGAAGAACAGGAGGCGCGCGGTCGAGGCCTGCAGATAGCCGATGCGGAAGCTCAGGAACATCACCAGCGCGAGCGGCGCGAGCAGGATGACGTAGCGGAGCGGGCTCGCGTAGAGCGCGTGCGCGACGTCGGGATTGGCCATGGCGTACTGGGCGGTGAAGAACGCAATCACGCCGGTCAGCGCGACACCGAACGCCATGTAGTTGTAGACGCGAATCATGTGGGCGCGCAGGCCCGCATCGATCGCGACGGCACGGTCGGCGCCGCCGAAACCGCGCTGGGCCGCGTAATTACGGTCGAAGTCCGACATCGAAGCTTCCTTTCTGTCGCCCGGTCGATGGGATGGGCGCTCAAGGCATCAGGCTGTCCGGCCCGAATGCCAACTGCAGGCCAAATCTAATGATTGTCGGGGGCAAGTGGAAGACACCTGCGACGCTTTCTTGGCTTACTTGACAGCCTCGGCAGCCCTCCGCCCGGCTCCGGCCATGGGCAAAGATTACCAAAGCTTAAGGTCCGGCCGCCTCCGGGCCCTCCGGCGGCCGGCGCGGTTCACTCCTCCCGCTGCCCCAACAGCTGCAGCAGCATCGTGAACAGGTTAATAAAGTCGAGATAGAGGGAGAGCGCGCCGAGGATCGCGGATCGTTCCGCGGCTTCGCGATCCAACTCGCGATCCATGGCGCCGTAGAGATATTCGCTCTTGAGCCGCTGGGTGTCCCAGGCGGTCAGCCCGGAAAACACCGCAACCCCGATCAGCGACACCGCCCATTGCAGCGGTGAGCTCGCGAAAAGCAGATTGACCATGGCGGCGATGACGATGCCGATCAGCCCCATGGCGGCGAAGGCGCCGAGCCCGCTCAGGTCGCGCCGCGTCGTATAGCCCCACAGCGACAGCGCGCCGAATGCTGCGGCCGCGATGAAGAACACCCGCGCGATCGAGGTGTGGGTATAGAGCAGGAAGATCGACGCCAACGAGAGCCCGACGAGCGCGGCGTAGAGCCAGAACAGCAGTTGCGCGGTCGCCGGGCGCAGGCGCCCCGCCGTGAAGCTCAGCGCGAACACGAGCGCGAGCGGGGCAAGGATGATCGCCCACTTGAGCGGGCTCACGAACACGGCGTAACCGAAATTGGTGAGCAGGATGTCGCGGCTCTGGACGGCGACGCCGGCCGGAATCGGGATCACCCGTCCGGCGCGCACCAGGTAGGATGCATCCGCGACATTGTCGCGCACCGACAGAAGGTAGACGCCGATTGCCGAAAGCCCGGTAAGCGCGAGCCCCAGGCTCATGTAGTTGTAGACGCGCAACATATAGGCGCGCAGGCCGGCATCAATCACGGCCGTCTCGGACGGCGTCATCGCGGCAGGAAAGCCGGTGACGTTGCGATCAATGTCCGACATGTCGAACGCCGATGGGCGGGTGAGAGGGGGCGGCAGAGCCACCTTGCGCTGGCTCGCATCATGGCGGGAATCGCGGCGCCGACAAGGCCGCGCGCCCCGCATAAGCCGTTGGAATGGCGGCAAAAAGTCGCGAGCCGACGAGCCAGGTCGATTGATTCGGCTACAGATTCCGCAACACCGCGGCGGGCTTGCGACCAAGCGCCGCAAAGGTGCCGATCAAACCGAACAGCAAGGTGATCGCCAGCGCGACGAGCGCGGCCGCGACCGCCGGCCCGCCCTCCCAGGCGAAAGGCAGCGTCATGATGTCGGCGACCACGCGCCAAGCGGCGATCGAGCCGGCCGCAACGCCGAACAGCACGGTGGCGAACCCGATGAGCAGGTACTCGAGCGCATAAGCGGTGATGAGCTGGCGCCGGGTCGCGCCCAGCGTCTTGAGAATGACCGCATCATAGACGCGATGGCGATGCCCGGCCGCGAGCGCGCCGCCGAGCACCAGCACGGCGGCGACAAGGGTCACGCCACTCGCGACGCGGATCGCCAGGACGAGGTTCATCACCATCTGCCCGACCGCATCGAGCGCGTCCTTGACGGGAACCGCCGTTACCGACGGAAACGCGTCGCCGACCGCCTTGAGCAGCGCCGCCTCCTCGCCCGGCGTGCCGCCGCCCGGGTAGGTGACGGTGGCGATGTCGGTCACGGGCGCGCCCGCGAAGGCGCCCGGGGAAAACACCAGCACGAAGTTGATGCCGAGCGACTCCCAGTCGACCGTGCGTAGATTGGCGATTCTTGCCGTGACGTTGCGCCCGAGCACGTTGACGGTCACGTCGTCGCCGATTTTCAGTCCGAGCCCCTCGGCGATCTTCTTCTCGAAGGAGATGAGCGGCGGGCCCACATAGTCGCGGCCCCACCACTGGCCCTCGACCACGCGCGAGCCCTGCGGGACGTCGCCCGTGAAGGTGATGCCGCGGTCGCTGTGCAGCACCCATTGGGCGTCGGGGTGGGCTTTCAGATCCTCCGCCTTGACGCCGCGCGCCGCGACGATGCGTCCGCGCAACATGGGCACGCGATCGAGGCCCGCGCGCGGCGCCTGCGCATGCACGAAGGCGTCGAAGCGGTCCGCATCCGCGCCCTGGATGTCGAGGAAGTAGAACGAGGGCGCCTTTTCGGGCAGCGCCTGCATGAACTCGAGGCGCAGATTGGCGTCGATCTCCAGCACCGTGACGAGCAGCGCCAGGCCGAGGCCGAGCGACAGCACCACGGTCGGCGTGAGCGCGCCGGGACGATGGATATTGGCGATGGCGAGCCGCCACATGGTCGAGCGCGGCCGCGGCGCGCGGCGGGCGAGGCCCATCAGCGCGGCGGCGACGAGACGCAGCAGCGCGAAGACCGCCAGCGCCGCCACGACGAAGATCACCGCCATCCGGTAGTCATAGGCCGCCATGACGGCGAGCATCGTCAGCGTCAGCGCGGCGAGCGCCGCGGCGAGCGCGTAGCGCAGGCGCGGGAAGCGGCGTAGCGGCGCGATCTCGTCGCGAAACAGCGCCGAGACCGGCACGTCATGGGCGCGGCCGAGCGGCCAGAGCGAGAATGCCGCCGCGGTGAGCAGGCCGTAGGCGAGCGCCGAGGCAAGCTCGCCCGGATGCACCGCGGGCGCGAGCGGCAACGGCAACAGGGTCCGCAGCGCGGCCGCGACCGCGAAGGGCAGGAGCGCGCCGAGCACAAGCCCGATCGCAACGCCGATCGCGGCAAGCAGCATCACCTGGGTGAAATAGATGACGAAGACGCGCGTGCCGGTCGCGCCGAGCGCCTTCATGGTCGCGATCACGTCGCGCTTGCGCTCGAGATAGTGCCGCGCCGAATTGGCGACGCCGACGCCGCCGACGAGCAGCGCGGTCAGCCCGACGAGGGTCAAGTACTGGGTGAAGCGCTCGACATTGCGGGCGATCTGCGGGGTCGCGTTGGTGCGGGTGCGGATGTCCCAGCCGGCGTCCGGCAACTGCGCCGCGGCCGCGTCAGTGACGCGCTTCACCGCGTCCTCGCCGGCGCCAGGGGCGAGGCGAACGCGATAGTGCCAGCGCACCAGGCTGCCGGGCTGCAAGAGCCCGGTCGCGCGCAGCGCCTGCTCGCTCAGCATGAGGCGCGGGCCGAAGCCGATGCCGCCCGCGAGCTTGTCGGGCTCGGCGACTAGCGCCGCGCGCAGCTCGAGCGTCGCCTGGCCGAGGGTGATGCGGGCGCCGGGCTTGAGATCGAGGCGGGCGAGCAGGGCCGGGTCGACGATCGCGCCGAAGGCGTCGCCGCGCCGCGCCAGGAGATCGGCGAGCGGCGCCGCCGGATCGGTCGCGACCGTGCCGTAGAGCGGGTAGGCGTCATCGACCGCCTTGACCTCGACGAGGGTCGCGCGGCCGTCGGCGGTGCGCGCCATGGCGCGCAGCGTGGCGGCGACCGAGACCTCGCCTTGCGCGGCGAGAAACGCACGCTCGGGCGCCGTCGCTTCGCGCTGGATCAGCGTGAAGGCAAGATCGCCGCCGAGGATCGCGCGGCCTTCGCGCGCGAGCCCGTCCACCAGGCTTTGCGCGAACGAGCCGACGCCGGCGATGGCGGTGACGCCGAGCGCGATGCAGGCGATGAACACGCCGAACCCGCGCACGCCGCCGCGCAATTCGCGCAAGGCGAGCCGCAGCGCGAGCGCGCGCCCAGGGACCGCCGGGGTGCCGGCCGCAATCGACGTCACAGCGTCACCTCGCTTGTCGCCTTGGCGGCCACCGGCTCGACGCGGCCGGAGCGCATCCGCACCACGCGGTCGCAGCGTGCCGCGAGATTGGCGTCGTGGGTGACGAGCACGAAGGTGGTGTGGCGCTCGCCATGACGGGCGAACATCAGGTCGACGATCTCGCGCCCGGTCGCCTCGTCGAGATTGCCGGTCGGCTCGTCGGCGACGAGGATCGCGGGGCGCGGCACGAG
>Ga0209006_10002983_pt1 | contig 15376 bp, 11 predicted proteins | sample JacPin_JW_Ref_O2_FD_188567 | JGI IMG/M metagenome (GOLD analysis project Ga0209006, IMG submission 188567) | Forest soil microbial communities from Algoma, Ontario, Canada - Jack Pine, Ontario site 1_JW_Ref_O2 (SPAdes) (version 2) | ecosystem: Environmental > Terrestrial > Soil > Boreal... | reverse complement strand
ACAGACGTTCCGGTCAATCAAGACATCGTCCTTTCAGGAAACAGTGTGCGTGATGTTCCCGGCCCAGCAGTCTTCATAGGTTCCGCGAGCAAGGTCTCGGTGAGCGGAACTCAAGTTGAAGACTCCAACCGGAGGGCTGAGCATTACTTCCTGGGAACTGCGAGCACAGAGGGATCAATCGTAGTGAGTCAGTCTCATGACGTGACAATAGCCGGCACTGAAATGACAGGCGCCAAGACTGGACCCGTTTCCATCGATCGCCATTCGACGAGCGAAATCGAGGTGGAGAAACGGGACCGGTAATGACCGGTAACACTCATTCACTTGACCCTAAACTCTGCTGCAGGCATGTTTCGACCCGGCGCGTCTTGTCCGCCGGCGCGTTCGGTTTTTCTTGGGAGAAATTTGAAGATGAAACCAATTTCCTTGAGGGTTCTCGTTACCCGGAGAGTTGGCACAGTCAAAGTTGCGGCCTGCTCATGGAACACTTTACTGCAACATTCTTTTCGAGGGCTCAACCGCGCAGATAAAGGTTCCCTTTTGTCCGAACTGTGAAGGAATTTCGCCTCCGACCGAAAAGGGCGGCAGACCGAACTAACCGACGTGCGAGATTGAACCGGGCACCTCTCAAGTTTCTTGTTTTCGACTTTGCCTTGACTGCCCCGAACATTGGTCCACCGGGTCAAGAGGCCTACCGGCGACCGGAACTGATGTGGGTCTTCGCTGAGTCGCCGCTCAAAGCTCGGCGACTCAAAACAACGCTACTCGCCCTTTCTCTGCAAAATTACTGGTTCAAGTGCTGAACCGGCGCTGCCCTGAAGGCTTCCGGTACCGAGTGCCGAAAGAAAAAAAAGAAAAAGAAGAGGAGCAGCCAACTTCCCACGCCGGGCGAACGATCTTGGCTCACCTCCACCGGTCTACAGCGCTCCACCATAGCAGCCGCAGCCATTCGTCCACGCAGGTCTTAGCCCATTGACGATGGATCCACCAGCGCGTACCAAATTGCGTGGCGTCGCGAGCGGCGGCAACCGAAAACGACTTTCCGTGAATCTCATGTCGAAAGATACTGAGCGAGCGACGGGTGTGATAGTCCGAAGTAACGATCAAGACGCGTGGTCCGTCTTCACCGCGCAAGCATTTTGCCGCGTCGTGCGATTCCTCGCGGGTTGAGAGCCCCTCGATCGGACAGATCCGGATCGATGCGGCCTCCGGGAGATCCTGAATGTATTTCTGCGCCAGCTGGATTTGAGTGAATCCGAAGACCCTGGAATCCGCAGGAACGTCCATGACCAGGAGCCGTCCATAGCCTTGATCCAGAAGCTCGACCGCGCGAGCAGGACGATGATCGGTCTCCCCCGCAAGAACCAAGATCACGTCCGACGGTTGTGGCGCATCCACCACCAGTAGCCTTCCCGCATTCGCCGCGAACACCACGAGCGCCGCGGTCAGTAGGGCGCAAACCATCCAAATTCGTCCTGTTGTGATCGTCCTTTTCAGCAATGGACTCGTCCGTCGAAGTTCCTGTGTGCTTTGCATTTTTGCGCAAGCTGCGCGCGAAGGTTGCGCAGTCCTCTGTGCTAGAATTGGAGCGTTTTCATGCTACCCATCCCCGATTCATCCCGGAAAATCTAATGACAACCTACTCTGCTGCAGACACCTCTGTCGACCAACTCAAGACCCGAATCCAGAACCACCAGGCCCGCGTGGGCATCATTGGACTGGGTTATGTCGGCCTTCCGCTGGCCCTGTTGTACAGCGAGCAGAAATTCCGGGTGACCGGGTTCGATATCGACGCCCGCAAGGTGGATACGCTGGCCAAGGGCGGTTCCTACATCTATCGCATCGCGGCAGAAGAGGTTCAGGCCGCCAAGACGAACGGATTTGAGGCCACCGCCGACTTTTCGCAGCTCACCGCGATGGATGCCATTATTATCTGCGTCCCCACGCCATTGAATGAATACCACGAGCCCGACTTAAGCTACATCACCGACACTACGCATTCCATTGCGCCTCACTTGCGCGCGGGGCAATTGGTCGTGCTTGAGAGTACGACGTATCCCGGTACAACCGAAGAAGTAATGATCCCGATCCTCGAAAAGGAAAATAAATCCGGCCTCAAAGCCGCTCGCAATGAGGCTTTTACGGGAAAGGAGTTTTTCGTCGCATTCTCGCCGGAACGCGAGGATCCCGGCAACACGACGGTCGCGCGCCGGGACATTCCGAAGGTCGTGGGAGGGTTAAATCCACAAGCCTCAGAACTCGCTGGCGCCCTGTACGGCTCCATCTTCAATCGAACCGTTCCCGTGTCCTCTCCAGCGGTTGCGGAAATGACCAAGCTTCTCGAGAACATCTACCGCTGCGTCAACATCGCTTTGGTGAACGAACTCAAGCTGTTGTGCCTGCGGATGGGCATCGATATCTGGGAGGTGATCGAAGCGGCCTCGACCAAGCCTTTCGGCTTTCATCCCTTCTATCCGGGGCCGGGTCTCGGTGGACACTGCATTCCCGTCGACCCCTTTTATCTGTCCTGGAAAGCCAAAGAGTGGGATTTCCGCACGCGTTTTATCGAACTGGCGGGAGAGATCAATACCAACATGCCCTACCACGTTCTGGCCTCGGTGGCCAGCGCCCTCAATCGCCACAAGAAGTCGCTGAATGGCTCGCGGGTGCTCGTCTTAGGGGTGGCTTACAAGAAAGATATTGACGATCTGCGAGAGTCCCCCTCGCTCACCATCATCGAACTCTTGCAGAAAGATGGAGCTCAGGTCAGCTACCACGATCCCTATTTTCCTTTTATCGGCAAAGGCCGGAAATATGATCTGCAAATGAAATGCGCGGAACTGAAGGATCTGGGTCAATATGACTGCGTTCTCATCGTCACCGACCACTCCGACTATGACTTTCCGACGATCGTTCGCGAGGCCAAACTGGTGGTCGACACCCGCAATGCAACCCGCGGTATCGAAAATGCCAAGATTGTGCGCTGCTAACTAGACTCTTAGATCGACCGGGGAAGCCCGTCTCTTGGGGAAACTATCGCTACAATCATGTAGTTTTTTGCATGATCTGTTTGGAGCCGCCGCCACCGCCGCTCGCTCTTTCCTTAACTCCTTGATACAAATAGCCTTATCAGGTTTACAGCCCTTTGCGTATGGCCTTTGCCGTGCATAAGAAAGTGAGGAATAGTACACTTTGTTTGAGCCTTAGCTCGGAAGTTTCCATCGTTGAAAAGACAGGGAAAACCTGCCGAGTCGTAGCTGGCATCCGAACAGGAACGAGCAGAATTCATTATGGCGCCACGGTCTTCCGAATTAAACCTGTTTACCCCGCTCCCGCCCTGGCAGATGCCGTGGCGAGACTTTTTCCTGAGCTATGGCGCCCAGATCATTGTTATCGCGATTTTTGTTTGGATCCCCGTCCTTCACCCGGAGATTCTTGATCGCCCCAAGCGTGACTATCACGCGATCGCACTCGTTCCTACGCCGGTCCCGGTAAATCACGAGCCACAGAGGCAGCTTCCAAAACCGGTTCTGGTAGCAGAGCTCGATCCGCCACCCGCGACGTTGCACCTCGCCGCTCCCCGGCCTGACCCTAAGCCGAAGGTGGAAGAGGCAGCCGCTCCCGATCCCAAGATCGCCGCCAAGAAGCTTGATCCCCTACCGGCTACGGCTCCCTTGATTCCCAAGCAAGCCGTAAAAACCAACGTTTTTTCGACAGGAAGTTCGGCGCCACAGACCATACAGCGCCCCCCGCAACAGGTTCAGACTGGGGGTTTCGGCGATCCCAACGGCGTGCCCGCCAAGGCGAGTCAGACGCAAGCCGTCAACATCGCGCGCGCGGGCGGATTTGATATGCCTGCCGGACCGGGCTATGGCAACGGAACGGGCGGAGCCAAGGGGGCCCGCGGCGTGGTGGCCAGCACCGGTTTCGGCGGCGGCGTTGCCACTGAAACTGCTCCCTCATCCCGGGGAGCGGTTCGGCAGGCGGGTTTCGGCGACGCTGATGTTCCGGCTCCTCCGACCGTTCAGTCGCGACCAGCCGCACAAGCAGCGCAGAAGGTAGTTCCGGCGGAAATCCTTTCGAAGCCGGTCCCCATCTACACTGACGAAGCTCGTTCCAAGCGAATTGAAGGTGAAGTGCTTCTGGAAGTCGTACTGGAAGCTACCGGCAAGCTGCGTGTATTGAAAGTAGTTCGCGGACTGGGGCACGGTCTGGACGACGCGGCGGTACACGCCGCGGAACAGATTCGATTCAAGCCGGCCCTGAAGGACGGCCAACCTTCGGACTCAACGGCCGTTTTGCACATCATTTTTCAGCTAGCGTGATTCACTTCCAGAGGGTTCTTATGCGAATGCTTGGTTCGGGCTCGATATTAGTTCTTATTTTAACCTGCGCATTCTCGGCCAGCGCTCAGGATCCTCCCTCCACTCCAGCCCAACCACCCGCGAGTGTGACCGAGACGCCTCCGGTTGCGGCCTCTCCAAGCTCCGAATCCCAGCCTCCTCCTGCCGCTATAACCCTCAATGACGTGCTTGACCGCGTAGTGCAGCGCGAGCACATGTTCATGGCCCAGATGCGTCATATGCATCCCATGGTCGAAACCTACCTCCAGGATCTCAAAAACGACAGCGGAGGAATTCCGGTGCCGGTGAACGATAAGTATTTCCTCGGCCGGCTCGACTTGAGCGACGGGGCGGAGGACGTTTCTTTCGTGGGCCAGCCGGGATTCGGACATCGCATGGCGAGCAAGATGACGGGCTTGTTCTCCCTGCACTACTTGCCCATGGGCTTCGCCCAGATGGTGTTGCTCGACACCGATTTCCAAAAGAGGTCTTACAACTTCAACTTTGTTCGGCGCGAGTTTCTGGGCGAGCTCCGCTGTCTCGTAATCGATGTGCATCCTAAAGAGGATCAAAAAACCTCACATTTCCTGGGCAGGATCTGGGTCGAAGATCAGGATTACAACATTGTTCGTTTCAACGGCACGTACTATCCGCAGCCGAAAAGCAATTTCTTCTTCCACTTCGACAGTTGGCGCCTGAACATGCGCCCGGGAATATGGCTGCCGGCGTATGTCTATACGGAAGAATCGAACATGAAGACAGGGTTCACGAAAGCTCTGCACTTCAAAGCGCAGACTCGGCTCTGGGGCTACGACCTCAAAGGTCTGGGCAAAAATGAGGAGTTCACTCAGATCCTGATCGACTCGCCCCAGTCGGTGAAGGACCAGTCGGATACCGCGTCTGACGCAACTCCGGTTGTCGCCGAGCGTATGTGGGAGAAGCAGGCCGAAGACAACGCTGTCGAGCGGCTTCAGAAGATTGGCTTGCTCGCTCCTCCCGGAGAGGTCGACAAGGTCTTGTCGACAGTGGTCAACAATCTGCTCGTCACCAACAACATCGACCTGCAGGGTGATATCCATTGCCGGATCCTGCTGACCGCCCCTCTGGAGTCTTTTACCATCGGCCATACGATTGTCATCAGTCGTGGACTGCTCGACGTTCTTCCAGACGAAGCTTCCCTGGCCATGGTGCTGGGCCATGAACTCAGCCACATCGTTCTTGGACATCACTTCGACACCAAGCTTGCCTTCAACGACAAGCTGTTTTTCCCCGACGAAGAATCCTTCCGCCGACTCGACTTCAAGCGCAGTTCTGCGGACGAGGAAGCGGCTGACGCTAAAGCGCTGGAGCTTCTGAAAAACTCACCGTACAAGGACAAGATGGGCAACGCAGGTCTGTTCCTGAAGGCTTTGCAGCAGAAGTCCCCCGAACTCCCGAATTTGATTCGGCCTCACTTGGGAAACAGCTTTGCCGGCAGCAAAACCATTCGCATGTCGAGTCTGATGTCCTCGACTCCGGAGCTCGATAACAAAAAGCTTGATCAAATCGCGGCGCTGCCGCTGGGTGGCCGCATCAAAGTCGATCCCTGGTCCGATCGCGTGGAATTGTCCAAGGCCAAGCCGGTGGCGTTGACTTCGGCAAAAGAGAAATTGGAATTTGAGATCACGCCATTCTTTCCCTACCTCACCCGATTTTCGTCGGGAGGCTCGGAGAAAGTGGCGGAGAACACGCAGAAGTGATTCGTCGAACCAACAGCCTCAGGAGGTTGATTCACTTGATAGCCGCACCGATAGGCAGGCGTAGGAGCGCCTGGGCGGCGCTCTCGTCACGAACTGTAGCTTGGCTTACTGAATCGCGCTGCCGACTTGAGAAAACACGGTGTTGGCATTGGAGCCGATGAGTCGAATGGTCCCCACGACGATTACCAGAATGACAGCCAACATCACTGCGTATTCGGCAATGTCCTGGCCTTGATCATCGTTCCACAGCTGCTTTAGGCGTTTTGCCACGGGGCTCCTCATTTCTTATTCTCATTCGTTACTACCAATCAGCTTCACCGGGACCTCATCGATTACACAAAATCCGGCGGTGGTCCCCAAGCTGCTGTGTTCAAAATCCTAATCCCACGTCCATCCTTAGCCAATGGCACCAAAGTGCCACTAGACTCAGTGCCACTGAATTCGACCGGCTCGATGGTAACGCAACCGGCTTCAGGCGATGCTCTTGATAGGCAGGGCCTGATTCACGGCAAACAGAGCAAGTTCCAGTCGGGTCGAGACGCCTAGCTTGTCGAAGATGTTGCTGAGATGGTGCTTGACCGTATCTTCGCTGATCTTGAAGTATTCGGCTATTTCCTTGTTAGAGTACCCTGCCACTACCGCCGAAACGATTTCCAGTTCTCGCGGCGTCAAGCCGAATTTCTTCTGTCGTGCCTCGTCATGGGAAGACTGCATCAGGGTGCGGAGATACTGCACCAGGTTAGAGACGCTTTCCCGCCCGACCCAGTATTCACCCGCCATCACCGTGTGAATCGCCTTCAGCAAGAGTTGAGTCGCGGAATCCTTAAGCACCACCCCGCGGGCCCCAAGCTGGAGCGCTTCCACGATTTGGCTTTTTTCCGCCGCTGCAGTCAGCAAAATGACTCGCACGGGAGTAGCCGTGGTAGGCATGCTCAGCTCCCGCAACGCCTCCAGACCCGGATGCTTCGGCATCGCCAGATCGAGCAGGAGAATGTCGGGCTTCAACTGCCTCGCCAGTTTTACGGCTTCGGCGCCGTCCGAGGCTTCGCCGAGAACCTTAAGATCGGCTTCAGCCTCGAGCAATCGCCTGAGACCATCGCGAAAGATCGGGTGATCATCGGCAATCACGAGGCGAACTGTTTGGGCTTTTCTAAAATTCATGAGGCACTTCTCCGTCGCGAGGTACGGTGACTTCCAGGCGCGTTCCCTGTCCGGGATTTGATTCTACCGTGAGTTCGCCAGCAATCAAACCTACGCGCTCCATAATGATCATCGGCCCATTCCCCGTCTCATCCATCTGATCCCGGTTATAGCGGCCATCGAAGGGAAATCCTTTCCCGTCGTCTTCCATCGTCAGGTTCCACTTCGTCTGGCTGGAGTCCAGTCGCACCAGCACGTGGCGCGCTCCACTATGCTTCCGCACATTGACTAATCCTTCCTGCACAATGCGAAGAATCTCACGACAGACACGCTGCGGCATGTCGAGATCGTCGAGATCGGTGACGAATCGGGCGCTGATCCCGGTCTCCCGTTGAAATCGTTCGACCGTGTCGTGCAAGACTCCGAGCAGCCGTTCGGCATCCACGTCGATCGCTTTCATCTGCTGCATCAGTTCCCGCAGCTTAAGCACCTCTTCGCGAAGCAGGCTCTGAATTCGGCCTAACTCCGCTCCGATCGGCTTACCGGCATCGGCCTGTCGACGCAGGACGTCTACTTGCATTTCGACAGCAATCAGCGACTGGACCGCGCCGTCATGCAATTCCCGCGCAAATCGAGCGCGTTCTGCGGCTCCCGCCCGCCGTCGTAACCGGTGCAGAAGGTAAACATTGTAGATCGCCGGCCCCACCTGGCGAACCAGATCGAGCAGAAAGCGGAGTTCCTCTTGCTTCTCGCCCCGCCAGGAGGGGTTGAACAGGAATACCCGGCCTCTCCACTCGCGGCCAAAGAGAAAAGACACCGCAATCAGCCCCCCGAACGGGCGCACCTGCTGCAATTGAGAAAATTGCTCAACTTGCTCCACCGGCACCTTACGGCCAGTGTCATCCAATGCAAGCGTGGTCCATCGATCCCCGTCGCGGGCGGCGTAGCAAACGCTCCCTGGAAAATCGTCCAGATAAATTTTGGCGTCCCGGGAGGCTGATTCCAACCAGCGGAATTCGGACGGCGCAGGGCCGCTGTCCTTGTTCAACTCTCCGACGAACACGCGTTTGCTGTGGGATTCCTGAGAAGCGACGATCACTCCCGACGCGCCATACATGGTCAGCGCTTCGCCGAATATCTGCTCGATGGTTCTGGTCAGGCCAGCTTCCACCCGGATTCGCGATAGAGTTCCGGTTACCACCGCTTTCTCCGCCCGCAGGTGCTTTTGCTGCTCGGCCAGATATCCTAACAACAAGCCCATCACCAACAGATAAACCGATTGCATGAACAGGCGGTTAGGTTCGAACTCGGGAACATTCACATGCAGTCCGGCGAAGACCGGCCAGGGCAGGGTCCCGCCATGCCCCAGGTGCGAATGGAGAACAACGAAGCTCCCCGCCCACAGCAGCGCTACTTCAGCCGCGGCGGTGGCCAGGGTCTCCCACAATCCCCAGCGGTAGGCAGCAGCCGCAAGAACGAAAACAAAGAAAAGAAAGAAAGGAGCTCTTGGCCCCTCGGAGAAGACCGAAATGACGGCCGGCCACAAGATATCTCCCGCATGCACCATGAGCCGAAAGGCAGCCGTCGACTGCTCGCGCCTGCGCAGCAACATGAGAATGAGAACTCCATTCGCCATGTAGAAAACGAACAGGCCGTAAGCCGCCCAGGAATGGCCCAGTTCTGTGGGATCCATCTGGATCGCCACCAAGGCCGAAACCGCCAGGAACAGGCGAGCCGTCGCCAGCCAGCGCTCGATCCGACGGGTCTCGCCGGGATCAGGCGGAATTCTCAGTCTCCAGGATTGGCGGTAGTCCTCAACGCGAGCATTCAATCGGGTCTGTCTCCACGGGAGTGGCGGCTTTGCGGCATATTATTGAATAAGATAAGCTTACCGGCAAGTGACAGCCCGGGGTATCCCGGGGCATCGGTTTTGACCCATTTTCAGCTTTCCGCGCCTAGATTACTACAGTAACCAGTAGGGCGCTGGCAGCCGATCTAGAATGGGGTCGCAGAGGAGCGTCTTGAGGAAGCCTTCTTACTTCTGGTTGGCAGCAGTCGGCGGAGTGTTTACCGCCTTCGTTGTCGCCACGCTCGTGTTGCCCAGATCTTTCGGGCTGACGGCCATCAGTGACATCGTCCAGTGCTTTTTCCTCTTTTCGGGAGCGGCTGCGTTCGTTCCGCTTGCGCTTGCTGCCCGGGGACGCATGCGCCTGTTCTGGTCGCTGATTGCACTCGGCATTTCTTTCTGGCTTTTGTACCAGTTGCTTTGGACCTACATCGAAGTGGTTCTGCGGCGCGACGTTCCGGATCTTTTTGCGGGGGACGTAATCCTGTTCCTGCACATCGTTCCGTTAATGGCCGCTATCGCCCTGCGGCCTCACGTTGCCCGGGACGAGTATGCCGCGCGCGTGGGGCGGCTTGATTTCGCACTTTTGCTGGTGTGGTGGTTCTATCTCTATGTCTTGGTCGTCATCCCTTGGCAGTACGTCGTGGCCGACGTCGCAGCCTATAACAAACACCTCAATGCTGTGTATGTCAGCGAGGAGATCGCATTTCTGGCTGGCCTGGCGCTTTGCTGGATGACGAGCAAAGGGCTGTGGAGAAATCTCTACGCCGGTCTGTTCGGGATGAGCCTTTGTTATGCGGCAAGTTCCACGGTCATGAACTGGGCAATCGGCCGGCAGCTTTACTACAGCGGCAGCCTTTACGACATTCCCTATGTCGCTGCCATGGCATGGCTCACCTGGATTGGTCTGCGCACAAACGTTGAGAAACCAGCCCCCGACGCCCGCAAAGCATCCACCCTCTACGGAGTTTGGATTGCACGGTGCAGCATGATTGCCGTATTTTCGCTGCCCTTGTTCGCCGCCTGGGCTATGTCGGATGGGGTCGTTCCCTCTCGCGTCCGCCTGTTTCGTCTCGCACTGACTCTGATTGCCGCGTTCTTCATGGGCGTGATGGTACTCGTGCGACAACACCTGCTTGATCGAGAACTGACTCAACTACTGCAGAATTCCACCCAATCGTTCGACAGTCTGAAACAACTGCAAGCCCAACTCCTGCAATCGGAAAAACTGGCTTCAATTGGTCAGCTGGTCGGCGGCGTAGCGCACGAACTCAACAATCCCATTACCGCCATGCTCGGCTACTCGGACCTGCTCCTCAGCACCTCGCTTACCGAGGCGCAGCGGCCCCTCGCTACCAAGATCGGCCAGTATGTCCGCCGTACGAAGTCGCTGGTCGCCAGCTTGATCAGCTTCGCAAAGCATGCTCCGGCGCCCAAAAGTCCTATCGATCTCAACACCTTGGCGCGCACCGCCGTCAAGTTGACCCAAACTCAATGGGAAACGCTCGCCATCGAAGTGCGCACCCAGTTCGATCCGGCATTGCCCAAAGTTTTGGGGGATTCCAATCAGTTGCTTCAAGTCTGTCTTCAGCTGGTGGCAAACTGCCTGCACGTGCTCAGCGAACGCGGCGGCCGAGTCCTAACCTTGAGCACCGAAAGACAAGCGGACACATCTGTACTTCATATCGTCACCGAACCCGTCCCTCGCCTTTCGTCGGCCGGCCCGCCACCATTTTCGACAGTCGAAGGGGAAGACGCCCTAGGTCTGAGTGCTTGTCAGGGAATCCTGCAGGAGCATCGAGGTAAGATTTCTTGGGAGCACCGGGAAGACGGCGCTATGTTGCTCCGAATAGAACTCCCCATCATTGAGTCGGCCCCGGCGACGACCAACGATTCTACGGTGTCGGCATTGTGGCAATCTCGACCGTACGCTTGAGTTGGCCGCAGGCGGCATAAATATCGCGTCCTCTGGGACGCCGTATAAATGCCGGAACGCCAGATTCCCGCAGAATGGTCTGGAATTGCGTCACGCGTTCTCCGTCGGGGGTCGTAAACTCTATTCCTGGCCCCGGATTCAGCGCAATCAGATTCACTTTGCAGCGCATGCCGCGCAGCAATTCCACCACTTCTTTCGCATTTTCGGGCCCATCGTTCACGCCGCCGAGCAGCACGTACTCGAAGGTGATCCACTCCCGGTTACGCAGCGGGTAGGCCTTTGCCGCCGCCATCAGAATTTCCAAATTCCATTTCTTATTCAGCGGCATCAGCCGCGTGCGCAGTTCATTGTTCGAAGCGTTCAAAGAAATGGCCAGCTTGGGCCGGATCGTCTCCTTGCCAAAGTCATGAATCCGCGGCACGATTCCCGCCGTCGATACCGTCATCCTGCGCTCCGCAATGCCGACTTCGTCAACCAGCAGACGCGCAGCCTTCACGAAATTATCGTAGTTCAGAAACGGCTCGCCCATGCCCATGAAAACCAAGTTGATGCGATCCTCGGGCGGCGAAACTTTCTGGTCTTTGAGCACCGCGCAGACCTGCCCCACAATCTCGCCCGCGGTGAGATTGCGCTTGACTCCAAGCAAGGCCGTCAGGCAGAACTGGCAGTCCACGGCACAACCTACTTGGCTCGAAATGCAAATCGTCGACCGGCCCTGATTCTGTCCCTGCTTGTGCCTTTGCGTTGCGGTAGCGCGGGTTTTCAGGCTCGCGCTTGGGTCATTCTTTTCGAACGTGCCAGTCGAGTCATTCAGGCTGCCGCTTTGTGCGAACCGTTCCGCCAACTCCCCAGCCTCGCTCCCATCCCCGGCTTCCCCGCCATCGCCCTCCGGCATCCATACGGTCTCAACGCTCTGCCCGTCAGCGAATCCAATCAGATACCTCACCGTGCCGTCCTGCGAAACGAATCGCTTTTCGATCCGTGGCAGACCGATTGAGACGCCATTCTCTGTTAGCTTTCCTCGAAGTTGTTGCGATAGGGTCGAAATCTGCTCAACCGACTCCACCCGTTGACGGTAAACCGCTTCCATGATCTGCTTGGTGCGATAAGGCGGCTCGCCGAAGAGATCGACCACCGAGTCGATTTCAGATCGATCCAGCCCCAGAAGCGAGATTGGTGAAAACTCAGCCAGGGATTCGATCATAAAGGTTTAGATTCCCACCTTATCGAGAATCCTCAAGTTCTTTTGCGGTACTATCCTAACTAACTGATTCTAAGGCACTAAACTATTCTCGCACGGTAATCGTGCCTATGTCAGAATAGTACAGATAGTTCCGCAATGCGATCCTTGGTATTTACGACGCCCCTCAATGCAGAAAGCCATGACTAAAGAAGTCCGCAATATTCGTCGGCAAAAGCTGCCGAACGGTTTAACGATCATCACCGAGCAGATGCAGCACATCCGTTCCGCCTCCATTGGCATTTGGTTGCAGACCGGTTCGCGAGACGAAGACGCCGAATGGAACGGGATATCCCATTTCCTCGAGCACATGGTCTTCAAGGGGACGAAGAACCGCACGGCGGAAGAAATCGCCCGCCAGGTCGACTCCATTGGCGGAAACATGGACGCCTTTACCGCCAAGGAATGCATCTGCTTCAACGTTAAGGTGCTTGACGAGCATGTTCCCATCGCGCTCGACATTCTGAGCGATCTCGTGCTGAATCCTACCTTTGATACCGCCGACATCGCCCGCGAACGCGGCGTGATCATGGAAGAGATCAAAATGGACGAGGATAATCCCGATTATCTGGTCCACGAAATCTTTACTCAGAACTTCTGGAAGGATCATCCGCTGGGCAAGCCGATCCTGGGCACGAAAGAAACTGTAAAGCGCTTCGAACGGGCACCGGTGGTCGAAGCTTACGGTCACCGCTTCGCACCTGGGAACATCATCGTATCCGCGGCTGGCAATCTTGACCATGACCGCCTCGTCGAACTGGTCACCGGGCACTTCGAACACATGAAGCCCATGAAAAATGGCTTCCATTCGTCTGCACCGAAGATCGTGTCGCGCATCATCCTGCGGAACAAGAAAGCCCTGGAGCAGGTACAGCTATGCCTGGGCGTGCCCGCGCATCCCATCGCGCACGAGAAGCGGCACGCCGGCTACATTCTGAACACTTTGCTCGGCGGAGGCATGAGCTCGCGGCTCTTTCAGAATATCCGCGAGCGCCAGGGCCTGGCCTATTCCATCTACAGCGATCTGAATCCCTACCGCGATACTGGATGCCTCGCGGTCTATGCGGGGACTTCCCTGGCCTCGGCTTCCAAGGTTGTGCAATCGGTGGTCAGCGAATTCCGCAAACTCAAGGCAGAGCCGGTGCCCGAAGAAGAACTGCGCCGCTCGAAAGCCCAGCTCAAAGGGAGCCTGATGCTTTCGCTCGAGTCGAGTAGCGCGCGTATGTCGAACCTGGCACGTCAGGAAATGTATTTCGACCGCTTCTACGATCTCGACGAACTCATTGAGAAAATCGAAGCCGTGACCACAGAGGACATCACCAGCCTGGCTAACGAGTTCTTCAAGACCGAATCGGTAGCGTTAACCGCGCTTGGAAATCTGCCGGGCCTGAAGATCAAACGCGATCAACTGGCCTGCTAGGCGAAAACATCTCCTCCTTCCGTATTCATGATTCGGGCATGATGTTTATGTATGTACATATATATCAGTACATGCTCTGAGAAACATTCTCGAAGCGACAATTCCCGCGCCTGCCACCTCGTAAAACGCCCCGTCTTGAGGCGGCCCCCCGTCAGCAACGATCTTCCTCGCGAACAAGGAAAACATCGTGCGAATCTCGCGCGTGCATGACAGGCCGGCAACCCGCATCTTCCGCCTTCCGCCCCCGGATTCGCGCCGGCCGCTGTGCCAGGGCCACGATCCGATCATGAGTCAGTGTTCCGTCTGATCGTACTCAGTATGGGAAGGGATGCTTGACTTTAGATTTAGACTCGATAATGCAGAGCATTTTTAGCAAAGGACGCTATCGCCAACTTGATTGTGGACGCGGGAAGCGGCTCCCCTTGAATATCTCAAGCGTCTCGATTTCGTGGGAAACTCTGCACAATTGAGGCGATGTCAACGTAACAATTCCGAATCCTAAAGGTTCCTGATGTTAACGTCCTTTATCATTCGCTATCTGGGTTGGCAAGCGGGCATTCGGGTCGTTTGGCCCAGACAGCGACTATCCGCCCACTCGGTTGCTCCCGCAAAATGCGCCCATTGGCATTCTAGCTAGACCCTAGCGCGTTTCCCGTTACCTACCGTTGCATCACCTACTCGGCGAATCGGTCGATCAGAAACTCACCGGTGAGTTGGAGAGCCTCGTCGGAAGCTGTGAGGCGTCCCACGCTTCCAGGAAATCCGTGGACCATGCCTTCCCATACATCGAGGCGAGCATCGGCTGCTGCCGCGACCGCGCGCTCAACAAAGCGAACGGAATCATCGAGCAGAACTTCGTCGTTGCCGACATGTACACGGATCGGGGCCAAGCCCTTCAGATCAGCGTAGAGCGGCGAGGCGAGCGGATCTGCTGAATCATGGCCGTCCAGATACGCGCGCAGCAGATCGGTCGCTTGAGGCCCTGTAAAGTAGGGGTCAGCAACGGCGCGCGTCGACCAGCTTTCTCCGGAAAGGGTAAGATCTGTCACGGGTGAGAGGACCACTCCACCCACCAGAGCTTTGCTGCCAGCGTCCATGTTTGCTGCTAGATGCACGAGCAAACCAAGCGCCAGGTTGCCGCCAGCGGAATCGCCGGTGACGGCGATCTTCGAGAAGCCGCGCCCGACCAGACCAATGTAGCAGGCCCGAACGTCTTCGGACGCAGCAGGAAACGGATGTTCCGGTGCAAGCCGGTAGTCTGGGACGAACGCAGCCACGCCAGCCCGAGCTGCGATATGGCCTGCCAGATGGCGAAAGGCGTTGGCAGAGCCCCAGTTGAACCACCCGCCGTGAAGATGTATGACAGCCTGGCCATGTCGGGCATTTGCATGGCGGCACCACCATCCTGGAACACCACCAACGTGGTCAGCTTCGTATACGACGTCAGCGGGAGCTGCGACGCGCTCCATGATAGCGTCGAACGGGGCTCGGGCCGCCGTTCCCTGGAGCTTCCCCTTGTTTGGTTCGACAATGACTCGCATGGCAAGCATCGCGGCCTGATCTTCTGTGCTGAATGGATGGAGCACGGACCAAGTGGCCGTAACGTGATTCTCAAGAAGTGTTGTCATGATGTTCTCCCGTTTGCCTCGTTTTCTGACTCTAGGTTGTCCGCTAGCAAGCTGTCTGAGCTAGAGTGACCAGCTTCGCTGGGT
>Ga0209006_10002981_pt1 | contig 15380 bp, 11 predicted proteins | sample JacPin_JW_Ref_O2_FD_188567 | JGI IMG/M metagenome (GOLD analysis project Ga0209006, IMG submission 188567) | Forest soil microbial communities from Algoma, Ontario, Canada - Jack Pine, Ontario site 1_JW_Ref_O2 (SPAdes) (version 2) | ecosystem: Environmental > Terrestrial > Soil > Boreal... | reverse complement strand
GCGAACCGGCGAGGCCAGCTATAACTACTCTTCGAGCCAGACCGTGCAGGAACTCACCAGTCTGATGCAGAGCCTCTCCACGACTTTAGAATTTGGACATCGCCTGAAGTACTATCACCACTACCAGAAGCTGGCGCTGGACGAAGAACTGAAGCGCATGGAGGAACTTGCGCGCAGCAACGAACTGGTCGAAGTCGCCGCCATCCAGCCGATTCTGGATCAGATCGTGGCTGACTCGTCGGTGATCAACGTGACCCGGGCCCGGGCCCAACGGCTGTTGGCGAGGGCTGGCGGTCATTGAGATTGACCTTGACCTGCGATGTTCCAGGTCCCAAAAACCAGAGGCGTGGATACCATTTTGCGGATGTTTTACGCCGGGTCGAGGCTGGGCAACTCACGAACTATCCTGTGGCTCTAACATTCAAGTCCCCACAAAAGATTAGATTTCATGCCAGATCGACAGCGAACGGGTTTAGTATCGGGTTCAACGTCCGGCGATGAAGTTCGTAAGGCAATTAGCGCGAGCGCCCTTTTAGGGGCTCGGCAAGGTCTCAGGAGAAACTTATGACGACTGCGAAACGAAGACTCGGAACCAAGCTGACAACCTCCTTCCTTCTAGCCACGGTCTTTGCGGCAGCGTCGGCATCCGCCCAGTCGAAGGCGCGCATCGTCCGCTTGAGCGAAGTGGAGGGGACGGTCCAGATCGATCGAGCCGCCGGCGACGGTTTTGATAAGGCGTTCATGAACCTGCCAGTGATCGAGGGTTCCAAAATAAAGACCGGCAAAGATGGACGCGCGGAGATCGAATTCGAAGACGGCAGCGCGCTGCGCCTGGCTCCAAGCTCGGAAGTGGCCTTCACCACGCTTTCGCTAGGGAACGACGGCCAGAAGATGAGCACGGTGCAACTTATCTCCGGCACCGTGTACGCGAATCTCCACCCGAAGAACGCTTACGGAAAAGAAAAAGCTGGCGACCAGTTTGTGCTTAATTTTGGACAGGAGAGTATTGCGGTTCCCGATCCCGCGCATTTCCGCGTGCAACTCGATGGCGAGAGCAAAGCGGTTGTGGCCGTATTCAAAGGAAAAGTGAACGCGAGCGCGCCCTCAGGGCAGATTGAAGTTGCGGAACGGCACAGCGCCACCATCGATCTTGCCGAGGCCGAGTCGAAGGATAGTGATGCGAAAAATGACGAGTCCAAGAAAGACGCATTCGTGGTCGCCAAGAACTACGAGACCGAGCCCTCCGATGCCTGGGATCACCAACAATCTGACTATCACGATCGTTACGCTTCGGCGGGTGGATCCAGTATTGCCTCGCCCTACGCTTATGGCATGAGCGACCTGAATTACTACGGCAACTTTATGACCGTGCCGGGCTATGGGAACGTCTGGCAGCCCTACTTCATCGGCGCCAACTGGAGCCCGTTCCAAGACGGCGGCTGGGCTTACTATCCGGGCGCCGGTTACGTTTTCGCCTCGGGCTATCCCTGGGGATGGATGCCCTATCGCTACGGCAACTGGGCTTTCGTACCTGGCTTCGGGTGGATCTGGCAACCTGGCTACGCGAACTCGTGGAATGCGGTTCCGAGGGTCACGGGCACCGGTTTCGCGTCGAAAGTGCCGACGGTTCCGGCCAGCGGTCATCAGACTGTGATGGTGGGACGCGGTCTATCAGCAAATCCGTCGGGAGGACTGCCGCGTCACGTGACCATCAATCCGAATTCGGCTGGCTATGGAGTGCCGCGCGGATCCATCAACCATCTCGATCATCTTGCAAGAACGATGAATAAGACGGATCGTCCGGTGGTAGCAGCTACCGCACCGCCGCCGACGGCGATGCCGACGACCGGGTCAGGCAGCGCATTTGGCGCTGCTCCGACGACCGCAACCGGCACCATGTCATCGCACCGGGCAACGGGCACGTCGATGCGGCCTCACTGAAGGCCGGTTTTCTCAGGCGACGACGATCCCCGCGTATCCGACGACCGAATCGTAATCGCCCGAGACCTCTCCTGAAGTAGCGTACTTAACCAGCGTTGCGGAAGTTGCTCCCAGAAGCTTGGCTGCGGTGAGCATGACAATTGCCGGACCGAATCCGCACATACTGATGTCTTCGCGCATCACGACATCCCAGAGTCCCTGAGCGTCAAGCGCGAGCACGCGGTCGATGGCTTTGCGATCTTTGACGCGAGTAATGGCGTCGGGCTCATAGTGATTCATATCGCTGGAGGCGATGATCAAAGTCTCGCCACCGCCAATTACATCCGCCAGCGCCTCGCCCAGTCCACGGAGCACATCAAAGTCGCGGGTACCGATAGCAATCGGGACGATCTTTAGTTGCGGCTGAAGGGTTTGCAGGAAGGGAAGCTGGACTTCAATCGCGTGTTCTGCGCGATGGGCGGCGCTGTCCTCTTGCAAGCGGGGAAAACGCTCGATCAACCTTGTGGCAGTAGCTGAATCGGGAGCAACCTCGCCGAGCGGCGTCTGCCAGGTTGTGTTGGCCATGATCGACAACGGACGACCCTTGCCGGTGTGATTCGGGCAGAGGATCACGCATCTAGCAGGAATGTTCGTTCGCGAATACACGGCGCCGGCAACGCTTCCGGAATAGACATATCCCGCGTGCGGAGCGACGCACCCGATGGCGGAGATTCGATCGGCAGACTTGGTCTGGTTGGCCGGAGCGTAGTGGTGAAGGTCGCGCAGCAGTTCGTCAGGACGAGTGGGATAAAATCGCCCAGCAACGGCGGGAATGCGCAAAGCGCTAGCCATGAAAAACTCGAGTAGGGTAGGGGTCGCGCCCGCTAAAAGTCAGCAACGCGACCGACCCAGGCAATTAAGTGGCGCCGTCACTCAGCGCACGAAACAATGCCGCAGTGCGTTCGAGCGGCAGCGCCTCAGCGCGAATCGCTGGCTTCACACCACTTTTGGCCATGGCGGCGCGCAGCAAATCCTCGTCATAGCGCGTCTTAAGATTGTTCCAGAGCGTCTTGCGTTTCTGTCCAAAGCAAAGTTTCAGGAAATTTATGAACTCAGTCTCCGAGACTCGAAGCGCCTCCAGCCGAGGCTTGATGGTGATCCGAATGACGCTCGAGTGCACTTTTGGCGGCGGAGTGAACGCCGATGGCGGGAGGGTGAACAGCATCTCCACCCGGCCATATAGCTGTGCTGTGGCTGAAAGCAGGCCATAGTCGCGGCTTCCAGCCGAGGCTGCGAGCCGGTCGGCAACTTCTTTCTGGACCATGATCACGATGGTCGAAAAGTATCGGTGATACTCCAGCAAGCGCAGCAGAATGTCGGAGGTAATGTAATACGGCAGATTGCCGACCACGCGGGCCGGTTCAGGCGAGAAGCTGAGTCCAGTGTGCAGCATGCCAGGCTTCAAGCCGAACACGGTGTCGAGTTCGATTTTCAAAATGTCGCCTTCGATGATTTCGACATTCGAATGCATGTTGAATTTCATGCGCAGCTGGGCTGACATCACGCGGTCCAGTTCCACCGCAATCAGACGCCGCGCGCGCCGGGCCAGCAAATCGGTAATCGCTCCGCGACCAGGGCCGATCTCCAGCACGGTCGACTGTGAAACATCACCCAGAGCTTCGACGATGCGCAGAGCCGCGCCTTCGCTGGCCAAAAAATGCTGGCCGAGTTTCGGCTTGCGTGAAGGCTTGTTAATGCTGGCGCCCTGAGGCACGTTGACCCTCTTTCTCTGCGGCTTTAGACTGGCAGGTTCTCGCAGCCGGTCTGGCTAACTATATTGAATGTAGAGACACGGCTTGCCGCGTCTTCCCGCACCATCATCATAACGTGAGCGAGGCCGTCGAGTTCTCGCTCAGGAGGCTCCATCGCAATGCATATCGCTTTCGCGGCATCCGAGTGCGTGCCTTTTTCTAAAACTGGAGGTCTCGCGGATGTCGTCGGCGCTCTGCCGCGCGCGCTGGCGGCTCTCGGACACCAGGTGAGCGTCTATGTTCCGCGCTACCGCCAAACCAAATTGACGGATCCGCAAACAGTTGTGCGGAGCATTACTATCCCGTTCGACGACGAGTACCGCTTCTGTTCGATAGTGACGGCGGGATCGAGCGCTGGAGTTCGGTTCTATTTTGTCGACTATCCACCTTACTTCGACCGCGACGCACTGTACGGTGGTCCGGCTGGTGATTACCCCGATAATGCGGAGCGTTTTGCGCTCTTTTCTCGGGCTGTGCTCGAAGGCTCAAAGATACTAGGAGTCCCGCATGTGTTTCACTGTCACGACTGGCAGTCGGCGCTGGTGCCGGTGATGTTGCGCACGCTTTATGCGGACGATCCCGCCTTTCGCGAGGTGGCCACGGTTTTCACCATCCACAACATGGGATACCAGGGAATGTTCCCGCCCGACATTTTGCCGCTGCTCACCTTACCATGGGATCTGTTTACGATTTCAAAGATGGAGTTTTTTGGCCAGGTGAATTTCCTGAAGGGCGCGCTGGTGCACTCCGATTTCATCACCACGGTCAGTAAGAAATACAGCCAAGAAATTCAAACGACGGAATACGGTTTTGGGCTCGAAGGAGTGCTGCGCAATCGAGCTGCAACTGTGAGTGGAATCCTGAACGGTGTCGACTACGACGAATGGAGCCCGCAGACTGACAAACTCATCGCCGCGAAATATTCTCCACTCGATTTGGCCGGCAAGCAGAAAGATAAACAAGACTTGCTGAACGCTTTCGGAATCACGAACGCCGACACGAGACTGCCGGTGATTGGAATTGTCTCCAGATTTGCGGCGCAAAAAGGTTTCGACCTCATCGCACAGGTCATTGATCGATTAGCGCGCGAAGAAATGATCATGGTGGTCCTCGGATCGGGCGACCGCCTGTTTGAAGAAAGGTTCCAGCGGATCAATAAACTTTTCCCCAACAAAATTGTTGCGAAGGTCGCGTTCGATAACGCCATTGCCCACAAGATTGAAGCGGGGGCGGATATGTTCCTGATGCCTTCGCGCTACGAACCGTGCGGCTTGAACCAAATTTACAGCTTGAAATACGGCACAGTTCCCATCGTGCGCGCGACGGGTGGTCTCGACGACACCATCGAGCCGTGGGACGCGCGCACCGGCAAGGGCACGGGTTTTAAGTTCTCCGATTACACGGGCGAGGCTCTGCTGGCGACGATCAAACAAGCTTTGCTCGCTTATCAGGATCCGTCGTCATGGCAAACGCTGATGCGCAACGGAATGGCTCGTGATTTTTCCTGGGGAGCATCAGCTCGGGAGTACGGGAAAATTTATGACCGGGCTCGACATTTACGCGCTGAAAACGAGCCCAAAAAAGAGTTGGTGCAGGGTTAGCGATTCTGCGGGGGTGCACAAAGTGGGTGAGGGCTTGCGACCGGTCGCGGTGATCCAATTCTTTTCCGGATTTGTGATGGGGTGGTGACCTCGAATTCTGCATGGGCCAGGGCAAGATGCATACCAGCCTGAGTCCCCGGGGCAGATCAAAGTAAACGGTGGATTGTGGTGGAGTCAGTTTCGCGTGGGTCAGTTTGGAGGACGGCAAGGCAGGGATGGGCTTAGAGCACGGGGAGAACTCCCTGCATCTTCGTGGGCGGACGAGGTAGTGTTGGGGTCCTTCGACTCCGCAGGGACTTCACTTCATGAAGTCTCCGCTCCGCTCAGGATGACAGGGTGTTTGGATGGGGTACACTCTTGGCTGGCATCTTCTTAAGTTTTGCCCCGCATCTTCTTGGTCTGACCGGCACTCCGATGAGCGGCTCTTCTTCATCTTCAACTTTATCGTCCACTCTATCCTCTACTTCGTCTCGGTCCGTGAGTACGGAAAGATTTGTGACCGGGCGCGACATTTGCGCGCTGAAGGTGAATCCAAAAAAGAGCTGATGCAGGGTTAACGATTCTGCCTGACAGCACAAGTGGGTGAGGGCTACGAGGGCTTGCGGCCGGTCGCGGTGATCCAGTTTTTTCCGGATTTGTGATGGGTGGTGACCTCGGTGAATCCTGCCTGGGCCAAGAGATCGCGATGCTCCTCGTCGGTGAGGAACGCGGCGCGTAGCAGCGGCATGATCAACCCGTAGAGCAAGCGAAAGGGGCCGCCGCGGTAGGTTTCGGCGATCAGGGCGAAGGTGCCGCCTGGTTTTAGAACTCTCAGGACCTCTCGCACGTTGGCGGGCAGATCGGGCCAGTAATAGTGCGTCTCGACTGCCGTGACGATATCGAATGTGCGATCCGGGAAGGGCAAAGCGGCGACCGAACCCTGCTCGATTCGGACCCGGCCTGCTGCGATATCGGTGGCATTGGTGTCGCGTGAGACGGCGACGCTGGCGGGAGAGTAATCCAACCCGACGACTTCACCTTCGGGTGCCAAGGCTGCGAGAGTGTGCACGGTCTGGCCGCCTCCACAACCTATGTCTAGGATCGACGAGTTCTTTGGCACGTTGAGCAACTGCAGGCCCCAAGTGGTCATCGTCGCGTGACTGAGATTCATCGCCCGTACGACACGCCGGCCGAGTGGGCCACTGGGTTTCCTAACCTGCTGGAACATCCACGCAGCGAAGAGGATGGGCACTGCCAGTCGGATTGCTAGGTACATGCGAGCCTGAGTTCCCCGGAGAGATCAAGGTAAACGGTGGGTTGTGGTGGAGTCAATTTCGGCGGAGGGTGAGTTTGAAGGACGGCAAGACGGGATGGGTTTAGAGCACGGGGAGAACTCCCTGCGTCTTCGTGGGCGGACGAGGGAGTGTTGGGGTCCTTCGACTCCGCAGGGACTTCACTTTGTGAAGTCTCCGCTCCGCTCAGGATGACATTGTTTTCTTTGTTCGGCTCAGGATGGCAGGGTTTTAGATGAGGTACACTTTTGCCTGGCATCCTCTTAGTCTGACCGTTAGTCTGACCGGCACTCCGATGAGCAGTTCTTCTTCGTCTTCAACGTTATCGTCCACTCTATCTTCTACTTCGTCGCGGACGATTTTCCATGTCGATATGGATGCGTTCTTTGTTTCGGTGGAGGAATTGTTTGATCCTTCATTGAAAGGCAAACCAGTGGTGGTGGGCGGACAACGCGATGAACGCGGCGTGGTCTCGGCTGCTTCTTATGCGGCTCGGAAGTTTGGCGTGCATTCGGCTATGCCTTTGCGGACTGCGGCGAAACTTTGTCCGCAGGCAATTTTTGTGAACGGACATCCGGAGCGCTATCGCGAATATTCGGGGAAGGTGCACGAGGTGCTGGGGGACTTTTCTCCACTAGTGGAGATGGCTTCGGTGGACGAGGCTTATCTGGATATGACGGGGACGGAGCGGCTGCATGGGCGTCCGCTGCGTTCGGCGCACCGGCTGCATGATGAAATGAAGTCAGCAACGAAGTTGAATTGCTCGATTGGGATTGGGACATCGCGGCTGATTGCCAAGGTTTCGTCGGCCAAGGCGAAGCCGAACGGAGTGCTGTGGGTGCTGCCGGGGCAGGAGGCGAAATTTCTGGCTCCGCTGGATGTGGGCGATATTCCGGGGGTGGGGAAGGTGATGGAACAGAAGCTGCATTCGATCGGCGTTCAAAAAGTTGGCGATCTGGCGCGGCTCGAGGAGCGGGATCTGGAGCAGCGGTTCGGCAAATGGGGATTAGCCCTGGCCGGGAAGTCGCATGGTTTGGATGCGGGCGGATGGTTCGATAGCGAAGTTGGAGAGAATGTCGATCCGAAATCGATCAGCCATGAGCACACGTTTAATGAAGACACGGGCGATGCGGAGCGGTTGCAGTCGACGCTGATGCGGCTTAGCGAGATGGTCGGACGGCGTCTGCGAGAGGGTGGATATTTTGCGCGCACTCTGCAATTGAAATTGCGTTACAAAGATTTCACGACCATCACTCGGGCGCATTCTTTGGAGCAGCCTACACAGATGGACAACCAGATTTTCGAAGAAGCGCGACGGCTGTTTTTCTCTAATTGGAAAACGGGGGCTCCGGTGCGGTTGTTGGGAGTGCAGGCGTCGAATTTCGAAGCGGGGTCGGGGCAGCTTGATTTACTCGAGCCTTCGCGGGATGCGCGATGGCAGAAGGCGTTGGCGGCGGCGGATCATCTGCGGGACAAGTTTGGTGAGTCGGCGATTGGGCTGGCGAGAGGGATGAAGGGCGGGTTCCGTGAACGGACGCATGAGAATCCGGTGGGTTTGCCGGGCAGGGGTCCGGGGAAGAAAAACGACGGGAAGGTGTGAAAGATGGTGAGTGGGTTGCGTCCCTAACGGGACTCATGCGCCCGCCGGGTTTTCCCGGCACTGACGTGCCGGGCTTTCTTGTGGCGCCGCTTCGCGGCTTGAGTCAGGCTTCCATCTTCTTACGAATTAAGAAGTTCTGCGCTGTTGCTGGGTCCGCTGATGGGTTACGAGATGTATTCGCGGATGTAGTCGTCTTTGGATGCGGCTAGCTGGTGGGCGTCTCCGTCGAAGATTACTTTGCAGTCGCGGAGGATTAGAAAACTCATGGGCACATCGCAATTTTTGCCTTTGGGTAGAAGGACCATTTGGTTGGTGGCTTGGTCGAATTGATGCGTGGCCATGGTGAAGGCATCCTGCAGGCGATGGGTGACCATGAGCGCGCTGGTTTTATATACATCGCGCTGCTTCATGATCAGTTCGACGATGGTGTTGGAAGTGACGGGATCCAGTCCTCCGGTGGGGGAGTCGTAGAGCAGGACTTCCGGTTCGGTGATGATGGCGCGGGCGATGGCTACGCGGCGGCGCATGCCTCCGGAGAGTTCGGAGGGATACATATCGTAGGTGCGTTCCAGTTCCACGAAACGCAAGACCTCGCGGACTCTGCGCTCGATTTCTTCGGGTGATGTCTTTTCTTCCAGCAGACGGTAGCCCACATTTTCGTAGACTTTGAGGGAGTCGAACAGAGCGCTCTCCTGGAAGACGATACCCACGCGACGGCGCAGTTCGAACAGTTGCTGTTCGTTCATGCTAGTAATTTCTTCGCCCAGCACGGAGATGCGGCCGGAATCGGGTTTCAGTAATCCGACGGCCATTTTGAGCAAAGTGCTCTTGCCCGATCCGGCGACTCCGAAGACGGCTTTGGTTTCTCCGTGGTTTAAGCGGAAAGAGACGTCGTTGAGCACCTCATGTTCGTCGAATGCAATGGACACATTTTCGAACTCGATGGCGTAGTTCGACATGCTGGTGATGGCGGAAGCCGATTTCTCGATGGGTAGAGTGGGAGCCGACATTCGCTTATCTGTAGCCAAAAATCGCGAAAATCAATTTCGTGACGAAGAAATCTACGATCAGAATCAATACCGAGGCCGCCACTACGGCCTGGGTGGTAGAGCGTCCGACTCCTTGGGTGCCGCCGCGGGTGGAGATGCCGTAGTAGCAGCCGACGGTGGAGATGATGAAGCCGAAGAGGACGGGCTTGATGAGTCCGGTAAAAACGTCGCGGAACACGAGGATCTGCCAGACCGACGTCCAATATTGCCGGGTGTTCAGGCCGAAAATCAGATGAGCCACTGCGTAGCCGCCGATGAGGCCGAGCAGGTCGGCGATGATGGTCAGGAAAAAGAGCATGAAGGCGGTTGCGCCGATGCGGGGCGTGATGAGCTTCTTGGTGGGATCGGTGCCAAGGGCGCGCATGGCGTCGATCTGTTCGGTCACGATCATGGAGCCGAGTTCGCTGGCCATACCTGAGGCGTTGCGTCCGGCAACCATCAATCCGGTGATGAGCGGGCCGAGTTCGGTGACCATGCCGATGGAAACGAGCTGGCCGATGAGGGTGATACCGCCGAAACGCTGCAGGGTGCTGGCGGCATTGAGTGCCAGCAGCGCGCCTACGGAGAGTCCGGTGAGAATAACGATGGGTAGCGAGCCTACGCCAATGAGATCGGCTTGCTGCACCATGTCGGCCATGTAAAGGGGCCGGCGGAAGAAGTTTGCAACCGATTGACCGGCCAGCAGGGTGTATTCCTGGACCGCGGCTGCGAAATCCTTGGCGACATCAAAGGGTGAGACGAACTCGATTTCGAGCGCCATATCTGAACAGAAACTATAGCAGAGGCGCACAGCATTCAATCATTGACTCATTGAAGCTTTGAGCCACTCAAAACCATGTGAAATATTTTGCTTATAATCCTTGTCCATGTCTGAGCTTAAGCGGCTCTTGCTTGCACAAATCGGCTACACGGAATTTGCGACTCGACGATTGCTCGAAGCCTGTTCGCGACTCACGCCCGAGCAGCTTGATCGCGAGGCCGGAGCTTCGCATTCCAGTATTCTCCGGACGCTGCGCCATATCCACGATGGCGACAGAGTCTGGCTGGAACGCTGCCTGGAAACGGAGGTTTGGACTTTGCCGCAGGGGCCGGCTCCCGAGCCTTCGTTTGAGTTCCTGGTGCAGTCGTGGCCCGGAATCTGGCGTGGTTACAGGCAATGGTTGGAGGGGGCGACGGATGCAGATCTGGCCTTGGAGTGCTCGACGCTGTTGCCGAGTGACTCCAAGCTTTGTGGTCCCCGCTGGCAGGTTGTGCTTCATTCGGTGAATCACGCCACCTTGCATCGGGGACAGATCATTACCATGCTGCGGGGCTTGGGACTGCAGCCGCCTAACGTCGATTTGATTGGCTACTACGTAACGCGCTAGAAATTGAAGGGCGCCACCGGGAGTTCCTGGGGGCGCCCTTTATTTTTTCAGCAATTTGTTAATGCGATGGCTTGATCAGCTGATCTGGTCCCGATGATTGGCCTTCTTTTTGATTTCGATGGCCAAACGCTTGATCTTCTGATTCAGGGTGGAGAGCGGGACGTGGAAGCGTTCGGCTGCTTCGGTCTGGTTCCAGCCACATTTTTCCAGCATGTCGACGATGATTCGGCGCTCACAGTCTTCCATGATGCCGAAAAGCGTGGTGCCCGCGCTGGCGTCCATGGCAGGAACGGCGGTGCCGCGGCCTACGATGTGATCGGGGAGCAGATCGGGTCCGATATCGGTGTCAGAGGAGAGAACCACGGCGCGCTCGATGGTGTTCTCCAGTTCGCGGACGTTACCTGGCCATGAGTAGGTGACCAGCGGGCGCAACGCTTCGGTGCTCATGCGACGGCGTGGGCGCTCGTTTTCGTCGGAATATTTCTGCAGGAAGTGCTGCACCAGCATGGGAATGTCTTCGCGACGCTGGCGGAGCGGCGGGAGATCGACGCTGATTACATTGAGGCGATAGAAAAGGTCTTCGCGGAACTTGCCTTCGCGCACGAGCTGGCGCAGATCGACATTGGTGGCGGCGATGATGCGGACATCGACCTGAATCTCCTGGATTCCGCCGAGATGCATGAATCTGCGGTCTTGCAGCACGCGCAGGATTTTGCTCTGCGTGTCCATGGTCATGGTTCCAATTTCGTCGAGGAAGAGCGTGCCTCGGTCGGCGACTTCGAAGAGACCTTTCTTGGACGCGACGGCGCTGGTGAAAGCGCCTTTGACATGTCCGAAGAGTGTGGATTCGAGCAAGTCAGGCGGTGTGGATCCGGAGTTAACGGGTACGAATGGACGATCGCGGCGGGTCGAGTTTAGGTGGATGGCTTTCGCGATCAGTTCTTTGCCGGTTCCGCTTTCGCCCTGCAGAAGCACGGTGGAGCGGCTGGGCGCGACCTGGGCGACCAAGTCGAAGATCTTGAGCATGGGCTCGCTCTTGCCCACTATGTTCTCGAAATTGTAGCGCTGCTTCAGGGCGCGCTTCAGCTGGATGTTTTCTTCTTCCGCTTTCTGGCGGGCTACGGCGGCGCGCACATCGGCGAGGAGTTTTTCGTTATCCCACGGCTTCTGAATGAAGTTGGTGGCGCCGGATTGCATGGCGCGAACGGCATTCTCCACGGTGCCATAGGCGGTGATCATGATGACGGCCTGATCGGGGTGCAGCATGCGAATTTCGGCGAGCACGTCCATGCCGTTCTTATCGGGCAATGCGAGGTCGAGCAGGACGACGTCGAAAGTTCGTTGTCCGATCTCGGCCAGGCCTTCGCGGCCGCTGCCGGCGATGACCACGGTGTAACCCTCCATTTGCAGAAGGGTCTCCAAGGACTCACGGATCTCGGCCTCGTCGTCGATGATCAGAATTCGGCCCGCGCTGGGGGATGTGTTTTCCGTGGGGATGCTCCGTCGCGTAATTGTGGGTGGTTCCGACACTAATAGCTCAGACATGGACTGCCTTCCTGATGAGCGGGAAATCCAGGGTGAAGGTGGTGCCTTCGCCCGGGCGGCTCTCCACGCGGATGCTGCCCGCGTGTTCCTGGATGATGCCGTAGGTTACAGAGAGCCCAAGACCGGTGCCGCGGCTCTGGCCTTCCGCGGGAGCGTTCTTGGTCGTAAAGAATGGATCGTAGATGCGTTGAATGTTCTCTTGCGCAATGCCGGAGCCGCTGTCGGTGACGCGGACGCTAACGAATTCTCCATTCGTCGTCGCGACCTTCAGAGTCCCGCCTCCGGAGGAGGCCATGGCATCTTTCGCGTTCAAGAACAAATTCAAAAACACCTGCTGCAGGCGCCCGGCATTCCCTTGAATAAGCGGAAGGTTGTCATAGAGCTCGGGCTGCACCTGGATATGCGCCACTTTGAATTGGTGTTCGAGTAATGCCAAGGTGTCAGCAATTACTTTGTTCAGGTTCAGTTCAGTTAACTCCGCACCGGTGGTGCGAGAGAAGTTCAGCAGGTTGTTGACGATTTCCGAGGCGCGGAAGGTCTGCTTGGTGATTTTGTCGAGCAGTGCGGCCTTTTGCGGATCGGATTGCAACTGCTTCGCGAGCATCTGGGTGTAGCTGGAGATGACGGCCAGCGGTGTGTTGACTTCGTGGGCTACACCAGCCGCCATCAATCCGATGGAAGAAAGTTTGTCGGCCTGGGTGAGCTGGACTTCGAGTTCGATGCGCTCGGTGATGTCGTCCATGATCACGAGGCGGCCGACCACGCTGAACTTACGGGTGACGAGGGGAGCCATGGCAACGTTGACGACGCGTGATTCACCGGTGGGCGTGGTCAAGCGAAACTTATAGAGATTGTGGATGCCCGGATTCTGGCGAACGCGGTAGAACTCCTCGACGAAGGAGGCGGGAAAGACTTCGCTCAAGGAGCGGCCGACGACCTGCCAGCGGGGCTGGGCGTACATCACTTCCATCTGCGAGTTCCAGGACTCGATGCGGTCCTGTAAATCGACTGCCATCACGCCGACATTGATGGATTCGACGATGTTCTCGTTGAAGTCTTTCAGGCGCTCGTATTCACTGACTTTTTGTTCGAGCGAGGCATAGAGACGTCCATTTTGGATGGCGATGCCGATGTATCCGGCGAGCGCTTCGAGCAACTCGACGTCTTCGCTGGAGAGGAAGTCGCCTTCTTTGGTTTTGCCGAGGCCGAGGAAGGCGATGGTCTTCTGCCGAGCGTGGCAGGGAATGTAGTAGTTGAGATCGAGGCGCGCGATTGCGTCTTGAGCGGGGCCATTCTCCCGGGGCAGTTGGCGGGTGTTCTCGAAGAAGATGTGCCCGGCAGTATCTTCGATACGCGGTTTGGCCAGAAACGAAAGATCGAGGCCGGTGACGTGAGCTAGGCCAAAGGATTTCGATAGTTCAAAGCGCGACGAATCGCTGTTGGCTAAGAAAATCGCGATGCGATCGACCAGCAAAGTGCGGGCGAGCCGATCGACCAGCGAGGACAACATTTTGTCCAGGTCTGTTTCCGAGCTGAGTTCGCGTCCGAACTCGATCAGGGTGCGGCGATAGTCGTAGCCGGTGCGGTAGAAAAACTTATCGAGCTTTTCCTGAATCCAGCGACGGACCGGGTCAAACAGCAGGGCTGTAACGACGATGGCGACCATCAGGCCGTATGGTCCGGAGCTGGGCACCCGGGTGTGTACTAGTTCCGCGATGGCGGCTACTCCGGCAAAATACGCGCCGACAATGGCGGCAGCGGCCAGGGTGTAGGCCATACCGCGCTTGAAAATCAGATCCACGTCCATCAAGCGGTAGCGGAAGATGGCGTAGCCGAAGGTCAGCGGCAGTAATCCGAGTGACAAGACCGACACCTTCATGGCCAGGGAAGGCATCACTCCGAAGAGATAGGGCAGCACGTAGAAGAGCGTGAACGGAGTGATGGCGAGAACGGTGCCGCGGGTGATCCACTTCAGCTGCTGGCGCAGGATGGGCGTAGTCGCCTGGCGATAGTTGTTCCACAGAACGGCGGCTGCCGAGAAAAAGAACACGGTCAGATAGGCCCAGTGGATGCGATTCAGATTGAAGAGCAATGAAGAGCTGGCTTTCAAGAACTGCAGGGCCAGGATCTGAATGCCGAGAAGGACTGCGCCCGGCAGGTAAAGCACTGGAATCGACCAGCGGTGCTTGCTGACGAATTCGCGCCGCTCGGGGAAGGTCAGGACGAAATGAAGGAAGAGGGCCGGCTGCAGGATCCACGCCACTTCGTTGGCCCAGAGAACCATCCAGTCAAAAGTGTTGAACTTGCCGATGTAATGCAGCGAGTAGAAGACAAATGAGACCAGGCAGAAGATATAGAAATGGGTTGAGCCGACGGCCGTCCAGCGTCGCAGGAGAACGTAGAGGCCGATTCCAAGGTAGATAAGGGCAATCAAGCGCAGCCAGTCGTTCATGGAGCGCTCGGCCGGTACCAGGACAACTTCAACATCCAGCGGGACGTTGCCGCGAATGAGCGAGTAGGTAGCTTTTGACCAGACGCCGGAATAGTAGAGTTGGCGGGTAAGGGCGGCCGCCGTATCAACCGAACGGCCGTTAACGCTGACTACTTCGTCGCCGCGGCGAACGCCGGCTCGTTCGGCGGGGCCGTCGGTCTCGAGGCGGTGAGCGACCAAGTGGCCATTTTGTTCTGTCCACCAAGCGCCGTCGTAGGGAATGGCGGACTGATGCTCAATTTTGTAGTTGAATCCGGCGAATAGCACGGCGGCCACTGTCAGAAGGGTCAGCAGTATGGCAGTAAACCGAGCCTCAAATTCGCGGTTCATGGGCTGGGACAGCTGTTTGGCGGCGGGGCCAGACACTCGTCGCCGATCTTGCTTAAGCAACTTCACTGCCACCTTGTCCTCGCGCCGGGCGTTAGTAAGTCGCTACAGGACAGCGACTTCCATAATTATAAAGACGCTTTGGAATAGCGGCTATGAATTATGGAAGGCTGCTTCTTCTTTTTGGGATGTCTTGTTCTGCTCCGGAGATGGCTTAGAGGGCTGAAAAGCCAGGCGGGAAGAAGGGTTTGGGAGTTAGGTATGCTTGAGGGAGCTGAGCGGATTTTAGGAATGGCGTGTTTCTGAGATGCAGATGGCTGACGTGCCCAAACCCTAATTTTGGTTTTGAGGGGTCCGGGAACCTTCCCCGTTTCCCGAACCCCTCACTTACTGGTCTC
>Ga0209006_10002980_pt1 | contig 15380 bp, 11 predicted proteins | sample JacPin_JW_Ref_O2_FD_188567 | JGI IMG/M metagenome (GOLD analysis project Ga0209006, IMG submission 188567) | Forest soil microbial communities from Algoma, Ontario, Canada - Jack Pine, Ontario site 1_JW_Ref_O2 (SPAdes) (version 2) | ecosystem: Environmental > Terrestrial > Soil > Boreal... | reverse complement strand
GAGGTGGGGGAGCAGGTGATGCAGTCCGTGTAGCTTGGTGCAGGGTACTGTTGCTGGTAGGTAGTGTTGGAGTCTGGGGAGGTGATTCGACAACTTTGCCTGGGCCCGGTGGATCGGAAGAATCTTCGGGAGGGTTGGAATTGGATGCTTGATTGGGGAAGGACGTCAACTCTTCCGATGGCGTCGAGAATTTTCCGCCATCCGATTCGGTGCTAGTCGTCGTAGGGGTTGAGATTCTTGGGGCACCCAGACCAGGGTTCTCGTCCGTGATTTGCGTATCATCAACAAGTGGTTCGTTCACTTTAATCGTACCAATCGCAACGGGTGATAAAGGTACCGAAATAACGACCGGAGCAGGGTCCGGGGGTAGGTTCTTCCCCCTCCCTTCACTTCTTTTCGGGAGAGGTGGCGGGGCAGCCGATGGGTTTTTTTTCGTGGACGGATGGAAGGGCGGTGGCGGAGGTAGAACTTTATTGTCCTTTGTTCGCTCTTTATCACCTTCACTCCAACTTGCTGCTCTCTCGCTAAGTGCTGAAGCCATACCCCATAGCCCTCTTCTCCTTGGCGGCACAGGCGGCTTCCCACCTGTTTGCTTACTTGCGTCTTTTTCTCCCGCATTAGACTTCGACTGTGGCGGACTGGGAAGAACAGGAACGTCCTCTTCCCAAATCTTGTCCACCACACCGGTACGTACGAATGCCCACAGACTGCAGGTCGCCCGCAAGCGCGTCAAACACCACCCATGATTACACAGCGGATAAATTGTGGATTGGCTGCGACTCGGGGCGGGTTGGTGATTGATTTGCTTTGAGGTGGACTGGGGCTGTGATGTGCCTGGAGTGGCAAATGGGACTGGTGGAAAGGGGATGGACTGGGAGGGCGTAGGAGTCACAACAGAGAGCCGAAAAATGTGTACTTGTTGTGGAAGAGGAGAGGGTATATTATGTGACGTTTGTTGAATGGGTAATTTGACCTGGGGGTCACTAGACGTACTCATCGAGTAGGATAAGGGGGTTTTGAATAGGGCCGAGGCGGACCAAGAGCTTGCACTGGTGTGAGTGCTGGTGCTGCTCCACGAACGTGACAATGTGAGGGGATGCGTGGAGGAACGAGAGTAGGTATGTGTCTTGGATTGGCTGTCCAAAGAAGGAAAAATAGGGCTACCGCATAGGGCACAAGAAACATTGGTATTGCTGCTGTTTATTCCAGGGATAACTAGTGAAGAGTTGGAGAATGAGGGCGAGGATAACTCCTTTAAAAGTGTCGCCGATGACATAGGTTCTATCACAAGTTGGCCAGTATAGATTGCAGAAAGAACAGATCTACGTGATAGCCAGTTGAGAGAGGGTGCAAGGTCTAGTCGGACAGTAGGATCACTAGATGTTGACGGAGGAGAGGTCGATATAGGGTCATTATCACAATGCTTGAGAAGATACGTACGAATCTTCTGTTAGGAGCCGTGCCAAAAACGGCAACGGCAATAACGTGGACATGGCGGGTGACGTGAGTGAAACTTGGTGAATTGACCGCAAATGAGCGACGAAGAGGAGAAACTCCTGGTAGGGTAGATGAGAGCTCAACAAACGCAAGGTTGGAACGCCTTGAGGACTCCTTTCGATCCATTTCCCCTTTCCCATGATGACCCTCATGTCTTCTGCTTGACGATCTGAGTCCTCTTTTTCTCTCTGGAGTGCTTGCATGTGTTGCTGCATGGTTGCGACCGCGTCTTCGGCACCTTTCAGAGCCAACTCTGCTTGTTCCACTTTTCGTTCGCTCTGAGCCTGCGCGAGTCTTGCTTCGGCCACCATAGTATTCGCTTGGCTGAACAAACTGGCACTCAGGTCATCGAGATCCTTTTCAATATCGGCACGGGCACTTTCGGCTTGACCACGCTGGGAAGCTTCTTCCGAAGCCTTTTCCATTAGACGAGTCAATTCTGCTGTGACCTGGGATTTTTCGACGAGAAGACCGGTGTTGAGAGCAGAGAGGTGCTGGGTCCGTTCCAGTTCGAGCTGTGATATCTGCAGAGATGTGGATCGAATGGTAGACGAGGCTTCGTGGAGGTCATCTTCCAAAGTGGAGACGCGATCGTACGATTGCACAAGTTTAGAATTCAACTGTGTGACTTGAGAAAATAGATCCTGTACTTGAGAGCGTAATGATTCGATGACCAAGGCTTGCGGGTCGGGCTCAGAGGTTGGTTCGTTATGGCCTGAGGTTTCATTGTCCGTGCCGTTGGTTACTACTCCATTCAGGAGAGGTGTGTCTTGAGTAACTTGAGCCATGGTTATGATTCAGGCCAGGTGGCCACGATTCAAAAAAGTGCTTGTCACATTGTCACATCAATGATGTCATACCAAGTTTTGGTCATCGAATTCCATTAATATTATGGCACCTGCATGGTCGTACATCGGTAACTCTCCAACTGCGGTCATAGCGCTATTACTACTTTCAAGGAAATTACCTTTCATTTCCCGCAGCCGGGTTAGGATGACAACCAAGGAATTCGAAATGTATGTACATACATAGTGATCGTGCCCGATACATAGTTATGACATGCTACCAGACCTAAGCGCCAGTGCTGGCTATTTTTGGTGGCAAGGGTGAAGGATTGTAGCTAGCTGAATAAGACTAACGATCGTTCTGAGCGGCGCCCGGGTCGGCGCCCGAGGCATCAGACGCCTTGATCTTCGTAACCAAGTGTCAGAACAGCGCCCCAAGAGTTCGTATCATTATGGAGGGTCCAGTATCTACAACAGTATAACGACCTAAAAGTTCCAGGTAACCAAGACTCCACTACCTTATAAGATATGCAGGACTAATTGTCCATTAAAAGTAACCTAGTCCGTGAAAACAAAGCGAAAACCAATTAATGTCCCTTCCTCAATGAAACAATAACACAGTTAAGAAAGCGCAAGCTGCAGCCACTCGATGTCCGTTCGCAGATAATGTCCAACCTGAACCACTAGCCGGCTTGGAAGCTTGAGCACTAGCAGTGGAGCTCGTAGAAGTTGTTGTCGACGTGGCCGTTGATGAGGCCGATATCGTCGTCGACAATACTGCCACGGCAGTTTCGCAATTCCCTACACACCCTGCCCCTGGTCCAGGTGCACCGTCACATGTCCACGAAGACTATCAAATCAAGAGGGATGAGGCAACGTAAAAGTAGGATAAGTGTGGACGCACGTTTTGAGTCCCGGGAGTCCCTATTGCTACGTATGGGTCCATGTCCAGGCATTCGGCAAGGGTGACAAGCTTAGTTATCGGCATGAGCATTTCACGCTACCTGAGACAAGGAGTTTGAGCGAACCTGATAACCGTTCTCTTGTAACAGCTTGATTGCGAATGGAAGAACCTCGAACCTGGAAGCAATGTGACATCAGGAAATCGGTCAGCCGGAATGGAATACGATCATTTACGCCGTCGTTTCTGTCATGGGAGGAAATAAGGTAAGAAAAAACACGAAATAAAACATTCATACTATAGGTTTCGTGGTTCAACACATTCATCGTTGTGGCCTTACTTTTTACAGCCGCGGTATACACAGCCTCGCTTTGGGCGGGAGTATTTCCATCTGCGTCCCCGGTATCCTGGTCCCACATAGCCTATCTCGCATCCTATGTCAGCGACTTGCATTGTAGTTGATTGTTGGATAACTTACGACTGGTGGGAAAGCAATCAACACCGGTGGACAAACAATAGGATCTAAACTTACCGCTCTGATTATGGGCATAAGCAATTGCCCTGACGTTAACGCCGTAGTCTCCGTATGGAGGACGCATAAAAGCGGGCTTGACTCCGATAATGCGACCAAACGCCTCTGGAAGGATTCGAATAAATAGCGTTTAATAAAGAGAACATGAACTCACAGGACATTTTTAAGACTCACCTTCCATTCGGAACATGGCGTCATTAACTGCGGATTATTAAAAAAAAACGATGATTAGAAACTATTAGGCCCTTTCCAGAATGGGGAGGGGGACAGGAAGCTAACTTTGAGCGGTAGTTAGCTAGAAGAACAGACATTACCAGGTGTGATTCAATGAGGGTGAATGTGCGTACTGTGCTGAGATCAGCGTGAGCCCATGTGTGATCTCCGATCATATGGCCTGATGATCACAATTAATAATGACAGGAGAAGGCGTGTTAGTAGCTTGCCTGCGTTGTAAGCGTACTGAACACTGGAGATGTATTGCGGATCGTAGATGCAGGCCCAATTGTTGCTATTGGTGATATTTTTTAACGACGACACATACGGGACTTGATAAGAAAGAGTGGATACCCATTCATGAAGAAAGATCCCTTCGCACCAGCAGCCGTAAGCATATCGGAAATGTTCGTAAGGTAGTCGTAAGGTCCATCATCCTGCCACGACAGGAAATTATTCACCAGGGATGACGGAGAGCGAAGGGGGGAGGGGGGGGGAGAAGAAACATACAAAGGTAAGTGCGACCGTGTTAGGAACGGTGCAAGAGGTATAAACTGTGGCCAAAGATGCATTCTGCGCGCTCTGTGTATCATAGTCACGGTGCGATCAGAACCCAATTTCGGATATGAAGAAAAACATACGGATATCGACAGAGAGGATATGAGGAAAGAAACCAAAAGAGTGAAGTGCAGCATCGTCGGTAGTGTCCAGTGCAGAGAACATCAAAATTACAATATGTCCTTTATGTATCCATTTAGACGGTGGTAGGGCAAAACTGCCCGTCCCACACTTGTCATTGTCACGTGGACAATATTTTAAATATAAACACATTTAATCTCAAAAATAGACTTGTAATTAAGATGGCCGACACGGCACAGGGACCATACTGGATGTCAGCACACGACAGTGATCCCAGTAAAGCTACATAAATCATTGCGCAGGTAGGGTCACCATTACGAACGATGTTGTATGCACAACAACCTTGGGAAGACGTCAGAGCGCAGATTTTGTCTATTACTTATCAGATGAACTAAAAGCTAGAGATCATCAAAAGCGCAAACATCGTTATTTATAAATTTTAAGGGATCTGAAGCAAAGGAACCGATTAGAACCGAAAGGCTCTACTTGGTATTACGGGCCGATTGAATTGAGTGCTCTGGTTTGCTAAAGACGATAGTGCTCCATGCTAGATACCAGAAGGGGACAAACGTACAAACAGCAACAGCAACTGATTGTTGAACTCTCAGCTATTATTTAAAACGTGACGCGGGCGTGTTCGTTGGTATGGTTGTTTGAGGTACCTGGGGGCGATGACGGGAGGGGCTGCGGGCGGGGCCAGCTAAGATGTGATATACATCGTCCTCGGCCGCATGTGGCATTTTCGTTGGGTACAATGTACCCATGCTCCTGTTTCACAGACAGGTGTAGAGTCTCCGAGCCAGCAGGGATGCCGAAGTCAGATGACATCCTCGGGGCCCATAGAGGCCACTTTGCGAATCACTGCCGCGACGCATGCGCTGGGGGTGGACATGGAAATAAAAGCCAGTGAATCTGACGGGGGACGTGATGTAGGCCGGTGTTTATGTATTTGATGCTTAGTAGCTAGTGTAGAAACGCAACATTACCACCAGGTACAGGGTCTTCCAGATAGCTGAGAGTATTTGGACGTAAGGGAAACGATCAAACGGTAAATGTAATGCGTGTGTGACCTTTTTTTATCCTGAATATCTGATGAACCTCATTCCTCCGTCATTCACCAATCCCATCGATTTCACTCCATTCCACCACTCTTTTGCGTCCATAAGCGCCCGACTTTCTTGTTTCACTTGTGGGACAGATAACACTGAATGGTCGGCGCAGCGAACAATAAGCGCACGTGAGGGTGCGTGGTATGTTGCGAAGCCCGTAGTAAATGATAGGGTGGGGACAGCAGTGTGAAAAACCGACGGAGAATGCAGCTGAAGTGCCTTGTGCGTGGGTATGTAGGTAGTTAGCGGTCTCTGTTTCCAGACCGTCATTCACATCGTCGTGAAAGTACAAGTGAGTTACACACCTGATGAGATATGGCGCGGTACCGTCGAACGATTTCCTCTGCGTTCATGATGGTAAAGTCGATAATGGAGTCTATAGCGGTGATTGCAGGTGCGCGTGGGGAGGAAAGTGCAGCTTGTTGGGGTATGAATCTGGCCTATGCGGGCACACACATAAATCAGGAGAACAAGTCACGAACGCAGGCGGAAGGAAGGACACACGTTGCCGGTCAAGATCTCACGGAGAACTGACACCAACAACTTCCCACCATTCTTCGCCAGCGTATCCCTCAACGACACAAACATCGCATCCTCTGGGACTGACTGTTTCAACCAAATCGTATACACACTCAGAAGAGACACCAAGAAGTCGAATGATTACTCACAATCCTCCCAGATCCGAATACTCCACCGGCGTCGATACTGCCCCCTTCCATCATTTCTATAACACATACACCAGTCTCCTTCTCCCCATTGATGAGCGCGTGTTGTATAGGAGCTGCACCGCGGTAGGCCGGGAGGAGGGATGGGTGAACGTTTAGGCATCGTCTTGGAGCGAAGAGTCGCAGGACGGAGGACGGGAAGATACGTCCAAAGGAAGCTGAGATCAATAGATGGTGAGGGAATGGTTGTGAGAATGTTACTGGAGGCTAGGTGGAGAACTTGAAGATCAGTTTCGAAGGGGTATAGAGTTGTCTGGTACCTTCCAGAATTTGAACTCCCGTTTTTCGGGCGGGATAGTGTGGACTGAGATATCCAGGGACTGCCCTAGAAGTTTTAACGGTGCTAGGGATAGCCGTGTGAGCATTGATAATTGATAATAACCATCTTCCAACCAAGACTTACAAATGGATAGCACTGTCCCGCGTCGCCCAGTCTTTCGGTCGGGATAGGTGACAATGCTGATCGCCTCCCACACGTCTACGCGCAGAAAAAGCTCAAGTTATCCTATATTCCACCACAACGTTTGAAGGATGCTAGTGCAATAATATAGAGACAAACCTCGTGCAGCGTATAGTTCTTGCAGAACGAGACATGAAAATTGATCGCGACCGCAGAACAAGATGTTGAAGGGTCGCTGAAGCGTTTGGAAATTTCGAGGATATCTGTTGAGCGAAGCTTCCAAGTTTTTGGAGAGATTGGGCCTCCAGCAAGAACGATGATAGCGGGAAGATCGAAACATTTCATTACGTCAGAAGACAAACCGCTCCGTTAACTGGCACCGTTCAACCACAAGCTACTGCATACTGTACAATCCATAGGCTGTATACATGTCGACCGTGCGATTCAAAACCATTGTCCGTATCATGGAAACAACATTCAGCTTTTTGCTGTCCTATCCAGTGCTCCTACCCAGTACAATACTTACTCTACCGTGACAGATTTAGCACTAAGGGAATGCAAGTCAGCATGGATCAATGCACGATAAGAACACGTACAGATTCCTCGGGAAATCGACATCACATCCGTTGGTCACGGCCAAGTGGTAGCTGAGCAACTGGAGCGGAATGATGTTCAACAGGCCCTGAAGGCAGTCAACAGTCCTCGGCAGGCGGATGGTCTTCGCGCCCTTAGGGATGCCTTCGTCTCCCTCATTACAGATGATGATGGGTTGGGCTTTGCGAGCCGTGATCTGCGCAAACGCGGACTGCACCTTGGGATAGAGGGAATCCTGGGTCATGATGATGATGACGGGCATATTCTCGTCCACCAATGCAAGTGGTCCGTGCTTGAGCTCACCCGCAAGAATACCTTGAGAAATACAAGGCAAAAACGTGAGTTGCGGTGAGATATGGACATCAACGGGAATGGACTACCCTCAGAGTGCATGTAGCTAATTTCCTTGATTTTGAGTGCACCCTCGAGGCACGTGGCGTACCTGTCCAAGATTATATCAACGTCATCCCTCTAGGGCACCAAATATACTCACTGGTATCCCCTACCCATGAGAAGTAAACTCTTGTGGTTGGCTAACATGGTAGTGGCGAGCTGCTGGAGGGTGCTGTCCTGATCGAGTACTTTCTTAATTAATCCAGGCAAGGTGTGCAAACCCGCAATTATCTGGTTCCTACGCTCCGTGAGAGAGATACGATCGTCGGAAAGTTGAAGAGCCATCATCAAAAGTGCGATATACTGTGAAGTGTAGGCCTAAGGATGGCGTCAGCGTGTGTTGACTTCCATTCCCAAAGAAAATATCACCTTGGTCGATGCGACTCCTACTTCGGGGCCAGCATTGATGTGGACACCGCAGTGAGTCTCTCTGGATACAGTAGATCCAACAGTATTAACGACTCCAACACAAAGGGCACCACGCTCCAGGCAATATCTCAGCGCCAAAATCGTGTCCGCAGTCTCCCCGCTCTGACTCAAGAAGACGCAAACATCGTCTCTGAAAATCGGCGTCTTACGATCAAGGAAATCGGAGGCAAGCTCGACGCTGACAGGAATCTCCGTCAACTCTTCGAAAATTGCACGCGTGGCTATGCAAGAGTGGTAACTCGTTCCACACGCGCAAAATACGATCCTACGTCCACGTCGCATGATCGGAAGGTACGCCCTCAGACCGCCCAATTTAATCTGGTTCGTCTCAAAGTTGACACGCCCACGCATAGTATTGACGACGGACTCCGGCTGCTCGTAAATCTCCTTCTGCATGAAGGTGTCAAATTTGCCTTTCATGATGGCCGCGATCTCGAGTTCCAGAGTCTCGATACTGCGAGTGGAAGCGACCTGGCTAGGTGTTTCGCTTCCTTCTTGGGCACGCAACCGGTGGATGTGCAATCCGCCCCCAGAAACATGCGCAATGTCATCATCCTCGAGGTAGACGACGCGTTTGGTGTGTTCGACGACGGCAGCAGCGTCAGATGCGATGAAGAATTCGATAGGTTGCGGCAACCCATCCTCCGACATAAACGCGCGAGACTGAGTTCGTATAACCTTGGTGGACGGAGCAAGCAATGCCGTTGGCGACGTCGGCACTGGAATCATGTTGAAAAAAAATAGTCCGAGAGGCGAAAAACAAGCTCACAGGTCTCAACTGCGGTTTCGCCATCCTGACTAGCAAACTCGACATCGACGAAATCAGCTTTGAGTTTCTTGTCAGTTTTGACACCAATTAGGAGAGGTGAACCGCGACGAGCGGTGACGATTTCATTCGGGAAATGAGTTGATTTGAAGACGAACGCAAAGGAACCTTCGAGCTCTTTTAACACCGTCTTAATGAGTTCCGTGAATGTGATTCGCTTGTCGGGTTGCGAGTCCCAAATATATTTAGTGAGAATGGCAACAGATTCGGTATCCGTCTCAGTCTCGAACTTGTAGCCCCTCTTTTGAAGAACAAGCCGAAGGGCTGCACTATTGGTTACAATGCCGTTGTGGACGACCATGAACTCAGAAGTGGGATCGGAACGGACAGGATGGCAATTGATCTCAGAAGGAGGGCCATGGGTAGCCCATCTGGTGTGTGCGATGGAAACTTGAGATGAAAAGGTCTTGGTGACATCAACAGTGGAGGCAGAGATTTTCTTCCGTAAACCAGCGACTTTGCCTACTTCCTTGAAGAAAAAGACCTCGTTGGTCTTGTCGCCGTCGACGACGAGACCAGCTGAGTCATAACCACGGTATTCTTCGCGGGCAAGACCATTGCAGAGAATCTCAAGGAGCTCTTGCCTGCTCTGATAATGGGATAATAGATTGTTAATGATAACATCAAGATGAACTTGATGGACAGCACCTTCTCTTTCAAGTAGTTGCAATAAGCAAAAATGCCGCACATTTTCGATGGATTGATCTGAGGATAACTGGTCAAACGGCAGTGGTAACGTTAACGCTTAATCACACCTGAGGGAGGGCAGAAAAGTTTATGTTGCAAGGTGGTGACCTCGTTGCAATTAATATACCTTATTGGTCGGAACAAACATGGACAAACAATGTTTATTTCACCGGCTCTCCTGTCCGTATCGGAATAATGTGTCATAACATCAAGGCCATGCCAGCCCCATCACCGAAATAAATCAGAATGGAATCCAGTGGATCCAGGATCTTACCGTAAAGGGGCACATCATGGCTTTAGAGGGGCGGGAGCGGACGACATTTAATATTTATTACCTTATTACCAGGAAAGTATCAACTCACACCTCAAGTATTCAGTATTGTGGAGTAGGGATTCAAAAATATGTATATTATTATTATACGTACTATGCGGACGTATAGATGGTGGATGTGTGGAGGTTTCAAGCCTACGGCACCCAACGGGGTTTACGAGGGGATTGTTTAGGGGTGTGGGTGTGCCTAATGAAGATATTGAGACTTCGTATCCATCGAAACTGGGATATTTGCTGTGAAGTGGATGGCAAAGACCCTGTCGATGCATTAATCACCCGCCGAATGGGTTATAGCAACGAGTGATGACTCACTCTCACTGTTTTGAATTTCACCTCCGTTGCGTACGTATTTTCCTACCGACTTTGACCCTGGCTGGTGACTTTCTGCAGCTGATTGCTATACAGTTTTAACAACGCCTCCATGATTTCTTCCAGCGGCAATGTCGCATACTCGTGCACGTACTGAGGGAGTGAATCCTCCAAGTTGAATCCCGCCTTCTTCATGAAAAACGGGTGCATAACATCTGGGGTAGCTTCTCCCAGCTGTCGCATAGTCAGTCGCTCGATTTTTCTATTCCGCGGATTATAGACGATTCCGGAAGTCCTGCTCTTCTGTCCTGCATCAGTTGCCGGTGAGGGCGGCGACATTTCTACTCCATCTATGGCGCTTGACATTGCGAAAGGCGACAAGAGGGTGTCAGTCGACTTGGAGTGATGTGTGGGTTGCAAGTATAGATCGTCCCCTGATGCACTAAAAGAAGAGTACGCTGCCGATGCGGATTTTGACTGCTCCATACTGTGTGTCCTGACAATAGTACGAGGAGAGAGGAAGGCCGATGACGGTGGGTTGGAAAAGTAGGTGGATGCCGGGGATACTTCATCCCCTGTGAGCAGAATTGGATCTGGGACCCTCTTTCGAGGAGCGGACCCAACGTTGATCGCTGATCGCCAATCTGCTGAGGCCTTCACTTGGTTCATCTCCCTCGAAAAGTTTTTTCTGAGGAGGGTAAGCCAGGAGTACAGCGACATGTTGAGCGTGATGTAAATGTCCTCGAGATCCTTCGTACCCTCATGTCGAACAAATCGACTGTGAAAGTCGTACGCCAGGGTTTGCTTCAGGTCCTCCACAGTTTGCTCGCTTTCCATGCGCATTTGCGTGTGAGGCAATCCAACTATAATAGCTTCCACCGCATCCTTCAAAAGCAACGTCAACCAAACCTTGCCATCCGATTCCAAGGGTGCTACTGCTCCAGTATGGTTGAGCTGATTATATCTAGAAATGACCATGGACGAAAATGACAAATGGAGAGTCCTCTGGGTTGTACGTCTGTCTGTTTCAACAAGACGATCTAGACGAGCATGAACATCGCGCCCGACGAATTGTGCGATCTCCAGATCCGCCATCGTCCGCGGAAAGACTGCCAGGCGCAACTCGCTCAGCCGAAGACTCATTTGCTGTCGAATGACGTAACACAAGCCCGCCTCCGCTTCCTTTAACCGTGTTCGCGCAGAGTGCAACAAGGCGTTCGCAACAGCAGAGAGAGGATTGTCTGGTTTCGGTGAATGGGTGGTTCGAAATGCTTTGGATTCGCGACTAGCACCCTCTCGTTGGGCTTCGAGATTGGCTTTGAACTTCCTAATGTAGAAAAGGAGCTTTGGGAGGGTTCTGATGGTGGCTACGGCGACGATTTCCGAGCCGGACACTACGAAAGATAGCCGAAGGGGGCGGTCATCTATCTGAGCCTCTGAGGAAATCATGGACCAGTCGTCGAATATTTCGACCTTCAAAGGTTCCGCGCTAGCCAACAAAGTGTGCATTGGTATTAGACAACATCTGTGAGGAATGAAGACCAACCGATATTGAATAAGTTTCTGGTGTTCAGATTCCAGCATTGCATTAAGTGCTCCACTCGTCATGGTCAACTCAAGCAACGTGGGCTGCCGTGAGCTGGCCGTGGTTGGGCGGTCTGTCCTACGAATGGTCTGGAAGACAAAGTCCGGGAAATTGGCACTACCTGAAACATTGCCCTTGGCAACCACCAGGACATCCGCGACCGATAATGAGACCTCATTAAACCCCGCAGTCGCCTTAGTGCGCAATAATGCATCTTTGAGTTCCAGTGTGGCGGCACTTATTGATTGGCCAAGGTCTATGTCAAGTCTGATCTGGCGAATACGTATCAAAAAAGCGGTCGAGAATTTTGGGTCTGGCAAGGTTGGAGAAGGTTGAATTATAAGTTCTGGTGAGGGTTTGGCAGCGACGCCGTCTTGCCCCGCAAAAACAGGGATACGGTCTAACCAAACTGCCTTGAAACACAAGACATCTTGTAAGCGAGAGAATCTCACTCCTCCAGAGAGTTCAGTATCCATCACCACGGATATTGAACGCGCGGTATTGCCGTCGTCCATTTCGAGTTTTCCGAAGGTCACCGAGAACGCCAAATTTCGAGCGTCCAATCGCAGGCAGTCTTCGCTCAGGAACCCGTGTTTGAGGCCCATTGTGAGACCTCCGACACTCCCCGAAATTGTGACCTGTCTTGCTCCAGGATATATGTTCGCAACAAATCCACCGCTATCCCAGTGGAGACCCGCAATAACATTAACGTCCGGTTGACAGGTTAGTTCGAGCTTTGATTGATCGATACGCAAGCTCAAGTTGATCTGCATAACAGACATAGATTCAACCTGGTTGTTTTCATCTGGTGTAGCGGGCAGAACTGCAGTTGTCCGGGGAGATGCATGCCGCACGCTTCCTTCTCGCATACGCGTATCAATTTTACTGACAAGCTCGGTCAAGATTGGGAGTAGAGTCGGTCGCAACAAGTTCTGACTAGAATGTACCGTGCTTTTGAACATTAAAATCGACGGCTCTGCCTCGCCGCTCGCGCCGAATTTGGGAGGGGTGGAAGTTGCATGATATTCGCCCCACAGGGAGATGATCGGTAATTCAAATATTTCACCTCCAGCATCCGACAGTTGTTCGTCAAGTGGTTCATGAAAATTGCTCTGCGTTGATATTACTGAAGCCGCGCTGCTGAACATCCGCACCTTGCCGCTGAGAAATGTGAGCGACGCGATGACGTTCAAGTCTGGCAACATAGTGTCCGCTTTTTCGATATTGGCCGCTTGAAATCGAGGCGTGGAATCTACAGCGGATGGCCTGCGCGTGGTTAATCGAGCAACTCGGTCCTTCCCTTGATGGTAAACATCAATCAAAGAGAAAATGTAGTCCGTAATGGTTGGGGCGATGTCCAGGCCGAAGCCGCTCACGTTGGCTTCAATCCTGACTTGCCGAAATGAAGCCGATCGATGTGAACGAACATATGCCGTCATCTCTGGATAGACCAGTCGATTCCGGGTCCGGTGATTGGTTCCCGAAAAATCTGCCTCGATCGATTGCCTGAACCTATGGGAGATAAGATAATGGACACATAATAAACTTTGAATGACGATACCTAGATACAAATTGAAATGATAACTGATGCATAGTTGCTTGCCCACTTTCGCCGCGGTGACTGCCAAAGTCAAGGGACTTGATCGAGAATAGAAAGGCGCGGACTTCGCTGGAATCCGATCGGCTCCTCTGCGGCAAGCGAAAGTCCTGGTCAAGGGTGAGGGGGAAAGCTACGCCAATGTTCCTGATGGAGAACTTGAGGGTGTATTTGCTCAACAGTGATGAGCTTTCCTTGAAATCTGTGTCCTTGATATTGATTTCAAATGTTCTTATAACGCTCCTGGTTTTTTCGCGGAAGCCAGCCAATTCGATAGCTCTTTGTTCTTTTCGCTTGAGTATCTCCGCCTAAAAGGAAGTTCTGAAAAGGGATGAAAATATACACTATTTGGCGTGACACACCTGCATGTGGTCAAGAAAGTCGCCCACCTCTCCGATTGAGCTGGGTTGCATGATGGCGTGGATCTTTGTCACCAATACCTCAAGAACTTGAATGTTTGACTTTCGGCTTCGGCCACTTGTTTGAAAGTCAATAATTACAAATGCAGATCGATGAGATCGGTTGGAAAAAGGGTCTCGAATAGCAGGATAGGAAGCTAGGGAGAGGCCCAAGTCAGAAAATCGAACCTGCCATATGCGATTGGCATCTGGGTCAATCTCGCCGCGTATATCGGTGCACTCCAAGTACAAGGTGGAGGAAAGGCCTTCCAAGCCAATACGAAAGCCTCGCATCTTCAAAGATCCGCCAAATTTCCATGGTTGTCGCGTAAGCGATGGAGAAGACTTCTTGATCGATACTGCAGATCGTTGATGACGGCGAGTTTCGTCTACCAAAGTCATAAGGTCGTGAAAATCTTGTCCGAATTTTTGCTGCACCACAAGTAGGGTGTCCCAATGTGACGGTTTGACTTTGAAGTGGATGAACTCCACCAAAGCTATGGTTTGGATTCGTGACCCATCGTAATATCCGGTTATTGACAACGTTGGGAGATCGAGTTTTATCCGCATACTTCGTGTGGCGTCTATCAATGGGAGAGATCCGGAAGAGATACTAAAGGACTGTGATTCCAGCTGTAGGCCGAAATCTCGAAGGAGGTCTCGAGAGGGTGACGAGGATGGATCAAGGTACGCGAAGATTCGATATACATCCCATGAAAACCAGGTACCATGCATAATTTGCAGGGAGACACCGAACCTCGCAATAGCACCATGAATTTGTACATTCGGCAACTTTGGGATTGGTTGAGGGGCGGAATCGCCCCCTTTGATTGGACTCTTCTGAATTTCTGACAACAGCTCCTTCAGCGTGGCTTCGATTCCCGGAAGGAAGTCGGCTCTCCATTCTTGAATGAAATGGTATAGGCGAAGAGCACTACGTGGAACACTTAAAAGCACACTTTCCATTGACAACACAATCTGCGGTGTGGCGGATGATAAATCTTGACGCAGTGTGTAATTAGCTTTCCCTCCGCTACAAGCAAGACACGCAAGGGTGTCATGACCGCTCTGTCTGGCTGCGTCGCGAGGTGAAACCGCGCGGAGGTAGAACTTGTCGAAGAGGGTGGACAAGTTTGCTGATGTCAGATGGTTTAGAGACATGAAGCCCGACCCGAGTACAAAGGAAGAAGCGAAGCGCATACTATTTGCTCCGAATTCAAATGTCAGGTTTTCAGCGGCAGCTTGGATACGGAGGCAACGGAAAGATGATGTGAGATCGATGCCAGTTGGTTCTGTGGCTGTGTTGGAGGAGCTACGACCGCGTACCGACTGTCCATTTCTATTGAGGCTTGTCAGGTGGGCATGGTGTCTATGCACACGCAACACTTGCTGGGCAAAGCGCATTAAGTGCGGAGAAACCGCCAAGGTGA
>Ga0209006_10002979_pt1 | contig 15395 bp, 23 predicted proteins | sample JacPin_JW_Ref_O2_FD_188567 | JGI IMG/M metagenome (GOLD analysis project Ga0209006, IMG submission 188567) | Forest soil microbial communities from Algoma, Ontario, Canada - Jack Pine, Ontario site 1_JW_Ref_O2 (SPAdes) (version 2) | ecosystem: Environmental > Terrestrial > Soil > Boreal... | reverse complement strand
TGGGTAACATATAAAAGGTACAATAATCGCAGATCCCAGCAAGTATATTCCCTCTACAATGAACGATCCTCTCAGCCTCTCCGACAGTCTGATTGTACATATGAGCCCGACTGCAACCATCTACAAATTCAGAATCAATGACCGCGGCGATTGGGTACGTGCGCGACCACCGCCTTTGCTTGCTTCTATTATCGACCCATCCACTTCTGTGTCAGGTCGCTGTCAAACTTCTTAGGGCAATACCCGATGCGCGATGCAAGGTACTTTTGCTGGGATCATTTGACTTACCCATGTAAATCCTTGCACACTACAGATCATTGTCCGCCATTGTTCTTCCATGATCCAACTCGACAATATTTGTGCAGTGTTCATGCGAGAGGCACAAATCGGCAAGGTCACTGTACCTGTTATCGTATCAGAATGGTTCGAGAACATCAATGAATACGTACGGAACCATCCACATGTTGTGAACAAGTTACGTTTGGTAAGCTCGATTTTTTGTCGAGAAATTATTTCCATCAACGCTTCGTGACAGGTACAAGGTCTTGCAGCGACCTTATCATCTTTGCATTCCGCCGGAGTGGTGCATGGTAATATTCATCCAGTGAGAGATGTTCTACTTGATCATTCCTATTATTGACATATGTAACTGTGTTGTCATAGGGAAACGTTTTGGTGACGCCTGCTGGGCAGGTTCTTGTTTCGGACGTTGGATTGGACATTCACACAAGACAGTTGACCCTTGACTTGCAAGGGCGCATCCCCATTCCATATAATTGGAAGTATAAATCTCGAGAAGAACTAGGAAACTCCATCGACGGAGCGACTATCAGGCATACCACAGCTATGGATGTGTATACATTTGCCGTTACCGTTTATGAAGTGTGTGCTAGCCATGTCCTTTCATTCGTGGTTAACTGATGGACGATGAATTCCAAACCGCAGATTTTCAATGGGAACCCCCCTTTCCGTTCGCTTAACGCGTCGCAAGGGGTATTGTATATCAGGACGCATGGACATTCCCAGCTCAAGATTCCTGCAGGGATGAGTAGGCCTACGTGGGAACTTCTAGGACGATGTTGGGAATGGGAACCAAGTAATCGTCCGGACATGGCGGAGGTATCCAACGTTCTGGGAAATCTTTAAATATTTGTGTTATTTATTATTATGATAATAAATGATTTCTGGTAGTTGTCACATCATGAATTCAACATGTTTGATTTCCAGAGATCTCCCATGTCCCTACGATGCTAGCCGAAACCCGTACGCAGACAAGTTATACCATGTGCATGGGGACGACGGGTCAATTGATCTCGCTCGCAGTCACTGATTACATCCTTTCTGCGTCCACGTAGTCTTGCGACTACGCGGTCACCTAAATCGACGCGATGGGACGTGTTTAATGCGTCGTAAGACGCTCGGTCTTGGGGATACCATCATTGCAGTCGTCTTGGTTTTCGGACTTAGTGTTGACTCGACAATAAAAAAAGTGCTGTAAGTTATTTGAACAAGCGCCTAGAATTTGTCAGAACTTAAATAAAATGATTGGGGGTCCGTACCAGTTGTCTCACCTCGTGCAGAGCATAAGTCGTGGCGGTATGAAGAATGCGCATAATTCCCTGCCGACTTTCGTAAGCCCGATCCAATATTAAAATTTAAAAAAAGATGGACCCACACTATTATTTAAATAATAACTGTAGAAGTCGTCGTCAGGGATGCGCCACTACTATTAATGCTTATATACGGCGCCAAAACTGAGCTTCTTAGCACGTAACCTTACATGATGTGCCGCTGACCTGGGAATAGAATAAGAGGGGGTGGATATGGCGGCATCTGAGATGATATGGATCGGAGAAAGGTGGATTATGTAATGATGTACTGAACCTGCAGATAGTTCAAGGAATGCGCGCGAAAGATGAAGTATCTAGCCGCGATACTTAAACGCAGCATTCATCCAAATAGACTTGTACGAAAAAACACTAGGAACATCTCCACCGTGGACACGTTTCTGGAATCACTCCGTGCTGCAGGTCGCGAGCCTTCCCTTGTCGATATCGAACGCTGCCGGCCTGATAAACACAGCCATCCACACTCTCAGAAATACGCAGAAGAGTATACCTCACTCGTTGACAATCTATGTCAATCGTTCACCAAAATGCAGCTGCGTCATTTCGCGGAGCTCTACAATCTCCCCATGACGCGTTCAACGCGAAAACTCCAATACGCGGAAAAGATCGTCGAGAAGCAATGGAAGTGGCCTTCCTTGAAGGATATCGAGAGAGAGAAACGGGATATGACTGAGATATCTTCCAAATGTGCGTGAAGTATTTTTTATTGCGAGTGTAAACTACATATCTTTCCTCAGCTTTTAGCCTCAGTCCGAGCCAATTGTTTCTTCTACTTGGGAAGGGTGTGCAGTCCTCTCCTGTGACAATGATCAATCTTGACAAGGATGCTTTCAAAGATGGCGCGGATCTCCTTCAAATGTCATCACGACTTAATCTTCACATATCGTTAACTCCCGACCCTCTTACTCTACATGCAGTAGGCTTGGCGAGGTCTCTAACGAAGATGGGGGAACAGATAGCAAAGCTACAAGCGGTGCGTCAGGTTTGGGGTATTTTCGCACGAGTTTTCCCATCCCTCTATCCTGGAGACAGAATACCATTGAGGAGAATTTTGAATTGCCTACAAACGTTCCCATTAAGCAGGATTTGTTACGACGAATATCTCGAATATCCGACGCTTTCATCGAGAACGTAGGGGACAATGGAACGGCATGCCACTGTTTTCCTCTCGGGAGACAACGTTCACTGAATTGCCCACAGGTGCGTATATGCGTCAAAACCTCTCGCGATCTTGTTGCTGCAAAACGACTTGCGGTGCGTGCTGCATGTGAAGTATGTGATTTTTCTGGATACTCTCGCCCGGAGTTCGTTATATAATGATTTATACAGACCATGGACCCCCCACATCCTCTATTATCGTATATCCCGCTTGAACAGTCAAGTTCCACCCCGGTACCAACAAATTTGTTCCCACGTACTTACCATGCCTACCCGTTTCTTTCCCCATTCCCGTTACCGTGGACAATAAATACTAGTGGAACATTTAGAGTCCGGAGAGTGAGCGAATGGCTTGGAGTGGATGCTAGAGAGAATATTCAAGAATCTGGCGGCTTCAATAAAGGTCGTTTCGTAACGTTGTCTCGGTACGTCATCCCAGAAGAAGGAGATTTCTATATGCCAAGTCCCTCTCTTTGTGATTCTTCAGCGAGCCCGTTGATCTCCAGGAGCTGCTCTTTAACAACATGCCATGTGGCCCTGATTCAAGAATCGCTGTTAGCGCATCGTAAGAGGAGGGTTTTCACCGGAGAGAAATTGACTCACAACTCTCCTCTCATCCCAGATTTGGTCATGTGCTATTAACACCTTCCACGCAGAAACCACTTAATCTTTCGCCTATACCTGATCATGGGTCAATGGTTCAAATCCTAAATTGGCTTCGTAGTCGTTCTGTCAAAGCGAAATTCGTACCAAGGTAAAAGTCACGGCATAATATAGCGAACCGCTGTTTCACTGAAATCCCTCTCAGTTATCCTGTTTCTTCCCTAGACTCCACGCCTGCCCCACCGAGGTTATTTCATCGACTGGTATATCATGCCCTTCCCACCTCCTCTACCGCTACCACACTCGACACCCACTCGACGCTTGGCATGCAGTTCACTCGAGTCATCAAATGTGACATCCTGGTCCCGCATTCGAAAGGGTTACCTGACATCGATAGAACAAAATCTACCAACACTGGGATAAATCTTGACACAGGCAACAACCCAGTCGTAGAGCACCTTGACAAATATTTTCCTTTCTCAACAGACACACAGGAACCTCGTCAATCGGAAACTAGCGAACCAAAAATCAAATTAGAGCTCTTGAGTTTGTCGGGATTGGAAACCACCATAGATATCATGGTACCAGACCGGCGAGTGGAGAAAAGACTGATCCACAATCTTGTGCTTACGCTTGAAGTCTAGTTCATGGGACGTTCGACTGTCCGCTTTTCGCTCCCTGACGTTCCAACCTAGCCAGGGACCCGTGGAGTTGGTCACCTACTTGTCCGAATTGCAGGAGTAGTGCGTCAGCAGCTCTCTCTCTCTCTCTTCATATCGTCACTAACATCTCTAGTTTGGAATGCCGCGATACGGATTCCATGCAGCCTGCGCCTCCTCTGACTTTCAGTCACCAAGGGGATATTTACGTTCTCCATACGAATGCGAACGTACGACAGAGACTACACAGAGTTCCAACAGATCACTTAGATCTTGAGATCCCGCCTTGGAATCCGGTGGAAGTAATTAGTGAAGCAGTGATGGACCTTGAAAGCCACCACAAATCAACCATTTGCCAGGTAGGGCTGCGCGTTGAGTCGACTCTATGGACATAAACACTGAGTCACGATCACGCAGGTTGTGTGTAGTCCGGAAAGCTGGAAATCTCTCCTTCGTACATGTGACTACTTGACAATGTGCCATAGGGTAGTTAGCGAACCGGACTCTGGGCGTGGTGATGTTGCTTGACTTATGTATTCTGGCAGCAAGGTTCTGTGAAGCAGGTCACGTGTCGGATGGCAAAATCATATGCCAATCGTCACTGTGCTCTGATCAGCGTCTCACTCCGAAGTTCAACCTTCGACGTCCAGGACATTGAGGATTGCTAGGCTCTTCGAACAGCATCCAAATGTCCATTTTACCTAAACCGATCCGCTCCCTGACACTCCCAGCTCGAGAGTCCCTCATAGTTCTTTTGTCAGTTCTCCTCCTTCGTTCACGGATTCTCACTGCACCAAAAGATGCTCTTTCCAAGCTCAAGCTCGTTGCCCGAGGCAATCGTTTGACAGCTGCTGAACTTTCCGAGGCTCTACAGCAATTATACGTGAAGGAAAATGATGGGAGTAAGACACTCCTCGTCCCATATCGGGATCTCTATCTATCCAAAGTAAGTACGCGTCATTTTTACGAATTAACGGCCTAGCCTTGCCTGGGGTGCGAAATTTCGTGCAAGAGATCGTTGCCATGACTCTGATTGACACAAGCTGGTGCACAGCCAATGTTGTCCCCTCGTTATAGCATAGAGAGTTGAAGTTCACGCTTGTGTCGACATGACATGGCCCAGATTGCTACATTGAGTCATTCTACGAAGGCGTTTCTCATGGATCGCTCCGTCCATTCTGTGTGATCGAAGCCAGCATTGCTCGTCACTGTTTGAATGTCCTCTTCTTGCCTTTTATTCCCTATGCCACAGTTGGCCCTACCGCTGCAGTCGCATCTTACGCGAATTCCATCATATAAACGGATGCCTTTCTCCGTATCTTTCGCGAAACTTTCATAATTCTCATGCTGCTTAGGTTGCAATCCGTCCCACTCCCACCTCCAAACTCAAGTCCGACGCACCCTACTTCCCCTCTCTTTCAGCATTCTCCACGTCCAAACCAAATATCGATGTAACATTCCTCCGCCAGCTAAAGGCGATTCTCTTCCGCATCGCCATTCCTTCGTGGAGATCGAAGGAGGCACTTATCGTCATCTTTCATTCGTTCTTTCTGGTTCTGCGGACTGTGCTCAGTGTAGCCGTCGCACGACTCGACGGGCGGATTGTCAAGGATCTGGTGAGTAGGCCGGGTCTTTTCGTTGGTGTAAGAGGACTCATCGGGTCTAGATTTGCGCCAACGGCACAGGATTTATCAAAGGTCTCGGATTATGGTTTCTCCTCGCCATACCAAGCACATATACCAACTCCATGGTGAGAGCGTCTCAAACAACTTCAGTGTCATGTTATCATGAATTTTTCTGATAGATCCGGCACTTGCAAGCGAAGCTCGCATTCCGTTTACGTACCCGCATTACACGCTACACGCATGATCTTTACCTCTCCTCTGCTCCGAACCTTCGGTATTATCGATCTGGTCTTGTAGGCGTCGACCAATATATCACCGCCGACATCGAAGCCTTCTCAGAGGCACTGGCGGGTTTGTAGTGAGTCAACCATGGTAACCTTTTCACCCTATCCGTCTACTCAACTTTGTAATGCTTGCAGTGGAAACATTGCCAAGCCCTCGCTTGATATCCTGCTATTTACATCACAGTTATCACGTTCACTGGGATTGCGTGGCACTATCTTGCTCTTCGCGAACTACTACGCAACGGTGGCTATCCTAAGGGCAGTAACACCGGCCTTTGGGCGACTGGCAGCTGTAGAGGCGAGATTAGAGGGTGAGTATCGAGCAGGAATGGGGAGAGTTGGGAGAGAAAGCGAAGAGATCGCGTAAGCGTCCTTTGTTAGACCTGGCAGACGCTTGCTTAAGATATGTGGTGAAAGGTTTTATGACGGTGGAGCGAGAGAGAGAGATATCCTAACTAGGGCTTACCTTCGATTAATCAAACATGTCAATTCCATCTACAAGGTATGTTTCGGCCCTTGGCGGAACTCGTGCTGACGCTTGTTCATCTTTGTTCTAACCTCTAGATTAGAATTGCGTATGAGTGGACGGAAGACTATGTTATCAAGTACCTTTGGTCTGCGGCCGGATATGCTCTCATTGCTGTCCCTCTGTTGTTCACAAGGACAAGCCGTGCTCTGGGAGTGCAGACAAGTGAGAAGGACCGATTGAACAAAGATCAACTGAATGATGCAGTCGCTGATCGAACGGAGAGTGGGTGGCAGTGTCTCCTTACAGATAGCTATCAAACTGACGACAACTTGTCAATGTTTAGCCTATATATCTAACCGTCGTCTATTGTTATCACTTGCAGATGCCGGCGGAAGGTTGATGTTCGCTTATAAAGATCTCCTGGAATTGGCCGGCTTGACATCCCGCCTCTATATCCTTCTTTCGACATTGCATACTCTTGAACCTTTACCTTCGCATTACGGCGACGTGGACGGGGCAATCGAGCTGTCCCATGTTGACGTCGGAATCCCTCCGATTCATGGAGCCAATGGTGAGGTAATTTCCGCGGACAGCGAATTCGAATCGGATGTGGAGGACTATGAGAGGACTCCCCCACTTGTGAGGGATTTGTCTCTCATGGTGAAGGAAGGAGAGCATTTGATGATTACAGGGAGTAACGGAGTTGGGAAAACCGCCGTAGCGCGGGTTTTAGCGGGCTTGTGGGCTCCACAGGGGCCAGATGCAGATGTGAAACGACCGGCTATTGGCAAGCGGAAAAATATCGTCGTGGTTCCACAGAGAGCCTATATGGTGACAGGGAGTCTGCTGGATCAGATCATATACCCGCATTCATACCCTGAATTTGTGGAGTCCGGGAAGACGCTTGCAGATTTAACGGAGATTTTGGAAATGGTCCATTTAGCTTACTTGCCGGAGAGAGAGGGAGGGTGGTCGACGAGAAAAGAATGGAGAGATGTTTTAAGTGGAGGGGAGAAACAGCGAGTGCGTGATTTACTCTTGTTATATATTGGATCTCTTTCACACTGCTTTGGGCAGATGGGCATGGCTCGTGTATTCTATCACAAACCAAGATTCGCCGTCCTGGATGGTAAATAGGCCTTCCCTCAGATAACGCGTGGCATTGACTGTGCTCTCTTGTAGAATGTACCAGTGCAGTCTCTAGCGATGTCGAAGGTAGCATGTATGAACATGCGAAATCGCTCGGAATCACGCTTATCACCATTTCGTTACGGTGAGTTACTTCCTCTTTTGGAGTGGGCACGACTCATGTCTGCACTACTAGCCCTTCACTCACGAAATACCATACTCGTTTACTAACACTGACTGGTGACGGCACAGGCAGCTGGATGTTGTCGCGTGTCGGTACCGCTGAAGAGCGAATGAGCGTTGATCGTGAGATACTGACGCTGGAACGGAAATTGGCGGAGGTGGAGCAGTGGGATCAAAGGGTGCAGGAATTGAATACTTTATTGTCGAGTGGCGGTTTAATCGAGTAGCGCACTTACGAGAAGCTATCTGTAATCACGTGATACACGCGAAGTCGATCATTTAATGCTTAAGCGTCGAGTAGACTCTCGACCTGATGCATGATGTCTGGATGATGGAAGGTTGTTTAACTCGATCACAATGAGAGCGACGAGAAGGGTAATAGAGAGAAGTGGCCCAAGGAGAACCATTTGTTGTGGTCGAAGGACAAGCTCATCTCAACGACAGACTTCCCTTGGCAGAACGGACGGGTTTAGTTCGTTCGATCGTCATTGGTAAGCTGCATTGATTTTCATATTGTTTCAAATGGTGTTATTAATGGTTGATATTGATATTGTTTTACTCAATGTTCTTCAGAGAAGTAGAAACAGATTTGCTATATGGTCGACGAATTTTGCCATGGATGCATCCAGGGCCAGCACCAGGTGGTGATCGGTTAGTTGCGAAAATTCCGGCGGATTCATCTCATCATAAAAGTGCGCAAATCCTTCGCTGCCGAAATGGCGAAGGTGGGCAAGTTTTCCTTGGCCTTCAATTTTCCTGATTACTGATATGTGTTGGTTAACCAGGCCGCATGGGCGCATCCAATGCTGGTAGAAGTGTCTACTTGGTCAAACTCCGGCCATCGGCATTCCGTTCACCGAAACAGCTAAACGCACATGTAAGCTGTAACTAATTATACCTCGAATAGTCTGTTGTTGACATGTCCTCAAACGGCGTCTAGACATCCGGCTCTCCTCGACAACACGCGGTCAGGATCGAGAACGTCTTCGCATTATTCGTTACCCAGCAAGCCAAGCTCTGCTTCCGACACTTCCTCATCATTACCCATCCTTGGCAAAAGTTCCGCCACTTGCATTAACATCATCAACATGCTCTCTGTTTCGTCTTCCCGAAGAGAGATCATAGATAACTTCATTTCGATACTCCAAAACGCCTTGCTGTTCCAAGGATGTATCTTATCGCTTAGGACAAGGGTTTAATAACCTCCTTACTTGAGTTGGATCGCAGAGTTCTTATCTTCACGTCAAATAATATTTCTATTATGTACAGAGTTTGTTCCATGAGGGTGTTCTTTTGCCGAGAAACTTGGGACGGCGACCTGAGAAAGACTTCTTGACTGGAACTCGCCGCCGCCGCAAGTTCTTGGCAAAGTGACGCCGATGAGACAGGGTTCCGGCCTTGGAGGTTCGATCTTGAAGGTAAAAGTTTGCAAGCGAATTGAATAATACGTAAAAAAAAGTGTGTTTGTATCGGGATTCGATCACGCCATCCACACCGAACAAGGCTTGCGGTCAGGAGATGCTATTTTAATCATAAGAAAAAAGACGGGCTCACGATAGAAGTTATGGAGTCTATGTGGTGGCGGCGGCAAGGACAATTTGGCGCAACGATCATCGAATGTCACATGCCCAATGAAACACCTTCGTCGGAGGGCGAGAAGTTGTGTCTAGACTTGTGTTTATTTCTTCATTCAGCCTACAAGTCCGCCTGAAGACGTTGGGTTTTGCCAATTGGGGCACGTCCAAGATCGACGCCGGGCCATATCTATAGTCTGCCGAAATGACCAAGGTAAGCAACGCGTTGATCTGCCTGCATGAATGTATCCAAGGCTGGTTGGGAACTACGCACTTTCATGAACTCAGGAGTAGCTGTGTGATTGAGTTTGAGTTTGATCGATAACTTGGCAATCATGTCGTACGAACTCCGCGTTCTCAAAGATCTCAACGGTTGCCCTTGTCTCCTTTTCACTCACAGTTACCTTTGAGCTGGGACTCCTACACTCTTTTCATACGCTGGGCGTACTCAGATTCAACCTTGGTTTATCATGTCGGACACCTCAACAGTATTTCTTTTCCAGACAGTGAAGGTTTACGACGGGTTGGAGAGGAACGGCGTTACAGTGCGCTCAAATGACCTATCAACAGCGTTCTATTCCCCCTTATCTTTTTCTTATGTCTAGTGGATCTCTACAGCTGGTCTCCTTTCGCTATTCGCTATTCTCATTTTGCTAGTCGTAAGCAACGCCCAAGCAATAGATGAGATCAACCCAATTTTGACACTTTTGGTCAGGCTGCGAAACCGAAAAATGCATATCCACGAACCCACGTTATCGCTTACTACTTTTCTCTGCTTGCCGCCAACGCGATCCAGTCCGCGGGAACGGTCATGAATTTGCACTGGGTACTCAAGGGTGAAATCGATGCAGGATCGTTTTGCTCACTCCAAGGTGGGCTTACTACTCCCCCTGTCCTCCTACCGCCCCACACTCATCCCTTGTTGCAGGTGGCATCAAACAAACAGGAAACGTCGCCACCGCAATATGGTGAGTGCAAATGACCTGACCAAAGATGTGTTCACCAAGTGAGACCACAATACTAGGTCGTTCATCATTGCCTTGCACTTGTTCAACATCCTCTTCCTCCGGTTCCCTACCACGAAGGCTGGCCTTGTAGCGACCCTCTGCTTTGGTTGGGCTTCAGTTGCCACGATCGTCATCGTTGGGCCCGCAGTCATTCAGACACCGGAAAAGGGACCGTACTTCAGCATCTCTGGAAACTGGTGCGTTTGTATGCTAGCGCAAGCCCCTGGTCTTGATTACACCCCTACAGGTGTTGGATCACGGATAATTATCCCAAGGAGCAGACTTTCTTAGAGTACTTTTTCGTGAGTTTCAACCCTGGTCGGCGCTGTTGCTGATATTCACAACAAGACGACGGTAATTTCAGGAATTTTTTTCTGCTGGTGTTGGATTCCTCTTCTACATGGCGATATTGCTCCGTGTACGCGGGAACCTGTATCAAGTAGACGACAAATGGCGTTTCCGGTCCTTGCCAAAGGGCCAAAGCTGGCAGTTGGCGGTTGGTCGCGATCGGATAGACTCGGCGATGTTGAAGGCCGCTAAGAACATGGTCTGGTGAGTCTCGGATTCTATAGACTTCACGCTCGGTATGACTGAACGATGTGACAGGTATCCTGTGAGCGCCGGGTCATTTGATTGAGTTGGGATAGCCATCCTGATATGTTCTCCCCCACATAGGTTGCTTACACAGTGATATTGATCCCGATCTCACTGGCTCGTCTGGTCGAGTTCTCTGGTGGACAAGTGCCTGATTGGGCGCTCATCGCTACCGATGTCCTCTATAACCTCACAGGTGAAAATAAGCACACGGTTTGGTTGTACACTGAAATTGAGTTTGTTTTTGAATACAGGATTTGTAAACGTAATCATCTTCTTGGCTACACGCCGATTTTTCCCCGATGTGGGTTCTTTACCAGAATTCACGACGCCGAGGAAGCAATTCAGAGAATCATTTGTGGCGAGCGGTGGTGTTTTACCGTTCCCGTTGGGTCAGTCGGCGGAAAAGAAGGAAGAGAATGAAAGCGTGGGACAAGTACCTCAACAATCATTGCGGTCGTCACGACGTTTTAGTGTTTCGACGTTGGACACGACGAGTTCGCAGACTCCTTTGCGTTTACCTGAGCGGGTACTCACATTTTTTTCGAAACCTGAGAGGAGGTAATTGTACATGATTCGTTGTCGTCGTGATAATAAATAATGAAAAATGAAAAATGAAATCAAAAAAAAAAAAAAAAAAAAAAAAGAGATCTGGCAACGATCAAGTGTGCTCACGTGATTTATAAGTCCTTCGATCGTATCCAAGATTTCCATCTGTTCGGTCTCGGTCATTGCCTCAAAGCGTTGATGGCGAAATAAATAAATTCATTTTAATATTTTTCTTTTTCTTTAACCACCACCACGATGCCTTCAAAGGTTTCTCGTTTCAACGATGAAGATCCTCTCACCAAAGCTATTGCTCCACCTCCAGATGAAACTATACCACAACGTGAAGCTCGTCTCATCGCAGAACAAAATGCAAAGCGCGTCTCAGATGCTATCGATGAGGAACTCAACCGTCAAAGATTGGCTAACAAGAAAGCTACAAAACCTATAAAAATTCTTCTCTTAGGTCAGCTTCATTCATTCTTACTAACATTTCACTCTCCCTCACCATTGCCGCCCAGGTCAGAGCGAATCAGGTACTTTTTTTTTCCCCCTCGTTTTCCAACTTTACTCATGTCATCATCAAGGCAAATCGACAACTTTGAAGAGTATGTGCATTCCGTGTCCTCTTTCTCTATCTCACCTGACAAGTTCCCTTTCAGATTTCCAATTGATGAATTCCCCAAAGGTCAGGTTCGCCTTGTTTACACCACACGTCATCATCACTGAACTTGCCAAAAATAGGCATTTCTCGCAGAGAAACCGTCATGGAGGGCAGTCATACAACTCAACGTCGTCCGCTCTTTCCGTCTCATCCTCGACATCATGTCCGAGGCCGAACATCTAGCTCCAACAGACGATGACCCTGATTCTGATGTCCACACCCGCGAAAACACCCCAGAACTCACTCCAAACCATCACAGGCTCAAAGAGCGTCTCGAACCTCTCTTCCAGATCGAGAACATCCTTCTCAGCCGTCTCCATCTCAACTCCTATGGCCCGTCCGCAGTCGAGACCACAACCCATCCTCAAAACGGCTCCCACGGCGACTCCAACATCGGTTATCTTTCTGGAGAGGTCTCCGTTAATTCCACAGTCCCATGGAAACGTGCCTTCTCCCTCCTCCTCAAGAACGACAGGCAAAGTTTCGAGAAGGAGCTTCCAGTCGACCCAAACAACCCAAGCGATCCCCGTGCCATGCTCAACTCCTGCTCGCGGGACATGATCCGCTTGTGGAATGACCCCACCGTTAAAGCCTTGTTGAGAGCCCGAAAGTTGAGATTGGAGGATACGCCTGGATTGTCAGTCTTCCTTCTTTCGTAGAACTTATTCATCTGGACACTCTTCCTCTATCACAGCTTCTTGGATAGCCTGGAACGAGTCACCGCTCTCGATTATTCACCATCTGATGGTAAGCCAGTTCTTTTTCGTCCCCAAAACTTTGGAATTCATTGGGTTGTAGATGACATCCTTCGCGCGCGTCTGAAAACACTCGGTGTCTCGGAGCATCACTTCGTAATGAAAACTCGTCAGTTTCATCCCTTATTACCACCACCACTGCCATTGATCTATCACCTCCGCAGCGGCGAACTCGGTAACCAGGGACTGGAGGGTGTTTGACGTCGGCGGGCAGCGGTCACTAGTGAGTTTCCTTTCCTTGACACGCTCAGAGATGGGTCATTCATTCATTGCAGCGAGGTATGCATCCGCCTCCATCTCCAAGGAAGCTAACAAGTTATTCTAAACGGCATCAATAGCCGCATGGGTGCCTTACTTTGATGATATCGATGCAATCCTTTTCTTGGCCCCAATAAGCTGCTTTGACCAAGTTCTTGCAGAAGACGAAACCATCAACAGACTCGTACGTCGTCAGGCTGTTCTTACTTCTCCCGCTCATGGGAAACTCAAACTACCTGTGGTTTTTTTTTTACAGGAAGATTCTATCCTCCTCTGGAAAGCCATCGTCTCTCACACACTCCTCAAGGATACCAACCTAGTCCTCTTCCTCAACAAATGCGACATCCTCAAGGAGAAACTTGCATCAGGTACCCGGCTTGCAGACTACATACTCTCATACGGTGACCGGCCGAACGATTTCGACAACGCCTCGGCCTGTGGGTTCAATCTATCCCCTTCCTGTGCTTTTGTGTTCACTGACTGTGGATATACCTAGACCTGAAAAAGAAGTTCGCAAACATCCAAAAGGAGTATTCACCCGTCAAGCGGGTTTTTTATTGTCATCTCACATCAGTCATTGTGAGTGAATTCCCCCCGTTCTTATCTATCCATCCCGTCGTTCTGATATCACCCACTCCAGGATACTGCCTCAACCATGCTCGTTTTGACAAATGGTGAGGCTCCTTTTAGACCCCTATTGTCCGTTTTAGATGTTAACGTGTTCCCTCCACCCACAGTTCAAGACATGCTTCTTCGTCAACACCTGCGCGACGTATCCCTTATTCCATGATGAAAACTACTCCACCACAGAGTCTGCCCGTCCTTCAGATACCCAAGATAATAAGGATTTAATTTGCTACTTGATTTGGTTTATGCCTATCTAAAGCTACCCATGTATGTATGACGTTATCTCTTACTACCTTGAGATTCGATTGGACCTAGTTCATCACTCCCCAGATTTACCCCCGGTGATGCACATGTCCGACATCATTCCATACATACGGTTCTAAATACATGCACACTACATATCATACTTCATCCATGATTGAGACATGTGATACAAGATGGTTCGCGCGGTCCGATACCAATACAAAAAAAAAGATCAGGGCGATGCAAGATAAATCCATAGATAGTAGTGTTAGAATGAATAGATGTCGATTACTTGATGAAAAACCGTTGATAGAAACCTGCTGTCATTGTTTTAGATGGTCCGAGAGCATGGGCTGAATAAAAATTTGATCATCAAATCCTCGAGATCCAATATGTATAAGAATGTTTTACCTTTGATGGCACACAGCTCTCGCATCGCAACATCCCACGGGAAACGTGTCCATCCCGTTTTGGTCTTCTGAGAGTCATACAAGTACGCATACGACGCCCTCAATCGGCGAATCTGTGCTTCGTCCATCATCACGTCCTCCAAGCGCGGCTTCGACACAAACTCGTTCGATAATGCGCGCATCTTGTCTTGACGCACTTCGATCGGCAGATCCGAGAACGGGGCTCGTTTATCCCGCTTCGTCGGCGAATTCTTCACGTTCACTTGCTCCCGGTGCTTGTCGTACAACTCGTGCACGTGGTCCTCGATCTTCGTCAAGTCGAGCTTCATTCTATCGCATCCCTCCTCTTCCACGAAACGATCGGCTAGCTTGAGGGCATTCAGCCACGGCTCGGTTAGGTGGGCGTCGACCACGACTTTGTCAGACGAGTTGAAGGCAGCCATGACCGGAATCAGCTGTCGATCCCGTTCCTCTTTGGCGAAGTGACTGATCCGATCCATGATAAACCTGGGTAGGCCTTGTAACCGTGTCACATTCGACCTATTGTCCACCCTCCATTGGCCCTTATCCTTATCGTCCCCCGTCTTCTCCTTCCATTCAGGCGGAGATGTTCTCTCCCACTTGTCGCGATCCTCTTTCCAGACCCGTGGGTTTACTTTCAATCCGGTCTTGACGCCATCGAGAACTTTGCAGAACCTGTTCGTTGTTTAGTGGTATTCAGTAGATGGAATAGATGTTTCCCCTCACATGTAAGCCAGATGTATCGTTCGTTCGTGATCATAACCAAGATGATAGGCCGCACATTCGTGGAACGAAGAGTACTTCCCGACCACAGATCCGTCACGGATTGTGCTCAGGAGGACTTTCTGCAATGCTAAGATTTGTTCTTCAGCAGGTCGCGGTCCCATTCGGTTAAGGAATTCTGAGACAGTCCCCTGTTCACAATCAAAGCAGGCAGCTACATCCTCCGGCTCATGTGA
>Ga0209006_10002978_pt1 | contig 15396 bp, 17 predicted proteins | sample JacPin_JW_Ref_O2_FD_188567 | JGI IMG/M metagenome (GOLD analysis project Ga0209006, IMG submission 188567) | Forest soil microbial communities from Algoma, Ontario, Canada - Jack Pine, Ontario site 1_JW_Ref_O2 (SPAdes) (version 2) | ecosystem: Environmental > Terrestrial > Soil > Boreal... | reverse complement strand
GAAACGACGATGCGGTTCTTTAGTTCGATTTCGCGGATCTTCAATGGAGTGAAGAGTTTCATGTCTTCCCGTCTGGTACGAGGTGTATTGCGACGCGACTATTCGATGCTCGCAGCGGCATTATCGATAGCGTGAAATAAGTACGTCCAAAATGAAACGCGACGAGAAGACATCATTGCTTCTTGGTGAAAATAGATTTGGGAATCATGCAATGGACGCCTTTCCGAATGTCGACCACCTGAGAGACGCGACAATCGCCGATGATGGACGTGAGTGAGTAGGCTTCTTCGCGCGACATGGGCACCATCTTCTGTTCGGCCAGGAAATTCACGGTTTCGCGCACAGCGATTTTCATGGCTTCGTTTAAATCCTCGTCGAATCCCATGAAGACCCAATGGGTGGAGGTTTCCGCGCGGGGCCACTCGGTGTGGAGATCCTTGCGCACGATGGGCTGGATTTCGATGGCTTGGTAGGAGCATTCGAGAGCAGTCAGGTTCACTTCGCCATTGCCCTGCAGGCAGTGCGAATCTCCGGTCCAAATCAATCCGCCTTTCTGAAACACGGGAAGATAGAGTATCGAGCCGACATGAAGTTCGTTCACGTCCATGTTGGAACCGTTCTTCCAGGGGCGCAGAGTGCTGGTGCGGCCTTTGGCGTCGTGAATGGGAGGCCCGGCTTTCTCTTTTGGCTCGTTGGGATCGGGACCAACGGCGATAGTGCCGGGGAAGGGCTTGAGAGGAAGGACGATGCCCGGCTTGAATTCGGCGGTCATGGTTGCAGAGTTAAGTTTGAAATATTCCACGTGGCCTTCAGGAAACTCGGAGGCCAGCAAACCAACGGCGGGAAATTGTTTGCCGGGGAGATTGAAATTAAATCCGGAGTCCTTCATGACGATTTTGGTGATGCGGATTTCCAGGGTGTCGCCGGGTTCGGCGCCGTTCACGTAGATGGGGCCAGTAATGGAATGGGGTCCGCCGCCGTCATTGGCGAGCCGAAGCTTGATGATTTCGTCAATGGCGACTCCTGGCTTGACCTCGTCCATTCCGTGGCTCCAGGTTTCGATGGATACGGTGTCGCCGGAATTGACGACGAGCTTGGGCTTTTCCGTGGCGTCGTACCAGCCCCACTGCACGGTGTCTTTGTTCGCGGGGAGTACATAGTGCTTGCCGGTAGATTTTTGTGCGGGGGTTTTTTCCGAAGCTTTTTGGGCTTGGGCATGATGCGCGCAGAAGGAGACAGCGGAGATCAACAAGACAATGGAAAGAGTTCGATGCGGCGAGAGCATTGATCAGCTCCTTGTCATACAGGGTTCAAGCGAGACCTGAGAGTATAAACGGCGGGCGCCCAAGAAAGATGCCGAAAAAATGCTGCAATCTATCAATGAAGTCCCCCGGAGAGGAGCTAGATAGTGTTGCTCGAAGGAGTGACGGCCTGGCGGGCTGGCGACTCTATCCCAGTTTGAAACTTCCACTCCTGACGATGCTGAATTGGAACTAGCCTCAAGACACAAAACCAAAATGGCAATCGCTGACGCATTCGCGGGTTAGAAGCCCAGTCGGAAAATCAAATATACAGTTCGAATGATGTGAACCTACGACCAAGGCATCTCAACGTGGCACACCATCTGCTCATCGCTATGGAGTTGGGCTATGCAGCTTCCGCATACGTCGACAGAGCTTCGCGAATTGGTGGGCGGTTCAATTATTGGGGATCACACACTGTCACTGGTTCAGAACTGGGACGCATAAGATAGCTGAGGATAAATGAAGAAACTTAAAGTATTAATCGTTGATGACTCGTCGGTGATGCGAACAATCGTCGAGCGCGCACTTCGCTCAGCTGGTTTGGAGTTATCGGAGGTCCTGGAGGCAACCAACGGGGCAGAAGGCCTAATTGCGGCTGAAAAGGGCGGATTGGATTTGATTTTGAGTGATATCAACATGCCGGTTATGGATGGGCTGGAATTTTTGCGGAATCTAAGGACGATAGCAGCCGCCAAGGGAGTTCCGGTGGTGATGATTTCGACCGAAGGCAGCGAGGCGCATGTTGTGGAAGCTCTGTCTTTAGGGGCTCGAGGATATCTTCGCAAGCCATTCACCCCCGAACAGCTCAAGGAAAGAGTGATGGCACTTCTAGGAGTTCTGCAATGAGCGTGATGACCAAATCGGCGAGGCCCGTAACGGTGCAGTTCGACGAGAATTGGACGAATATCCTGGAACGCGCTGCAGGCGAAGTATTCGAGATGATGGCGGGTACGCACTTACCGCCTTATCCGGCGCCCCCGGAAGAACCAAAGAGCGAGCTGACTGCCATGGTCGGACTAGCCGGAGCACTCTGCGGAATGATGACCATACGCTGCTCTCATAAAACTTCGGTAAAACTTGCTTCGTTAATGCTGGGAGAAGGAGCGGCATCTGGTCCGTCCACCGCTCGCGATGCTATCGGAGAGTTGTGCAACATGGTTGCGGGCAACTTCAAAGCGAAGATTAGTACTCACTGCATGCTATCGGTACCGACGGTGATTAGCGGCGAGAGCTACTCACTGAATACCGCTGAGCCTACGCAAAACGCAACAATAGTTCTGTCATTTGAGGGCGACCCATTGTGGATTACGCTAGTGGTTCACAGTTAGGCAGGATGCACCGCACCGTAGATGGAAGCGCCGCGGGCCGCACTGCCACGGGGATTATCGGAGAACCGCCGTTAAAAACAAGCCAAAGCGGGAACCTGTGTCAGCCCAAGCGGTAACCCACACCGCGAATCGTTTGAATAAGAGAAAAATCGGATCCTAAGTCCACTTTACGACGCAGATAGTTGATGTACACATCCACCACGTTGGTGGTCGTTTCCTGGCTGGGAGCCCACACTTTCTCAATAATGGCCGCGCGCGAAAGAGGTAATCCTGCATTGCGCATGAGGAATTCCAACAGAGTGAATTCCTTGGGACTCAGCGGAATTTCACGGCTGCCGCGTCTCACAGCGTGACTGATACGGTCGAGTTGTAAGTCCCGAACCTGCAAACAGGGATGCGCGGATCTGTTCCCGCGGCGCAAGATCGCTCGAATGCGCGCCGAAAGCTCTGCAAACGAGAACGGTTTGAAGAAGTAACCGTCAGCGCCAGCTTCCAGGTTGCGAATACAGTCTCCTTCAATGGAAGGGTCAGCCAGCATAAAAATTGGCAGATCGGGATTCTTGAAGCGGAGGGCCCGCAAGACATCCAGCCCCGCGGGTCCGAGGTCGAGTAGCGCCAGATCGAATTCCTGTTCGCAGGCTATTTGTTGCGCTTGCTTTCCGTTTTCGGTGATTTGCGCGGAATATTGCTCTTCCTGTAGTTGCGTAGCTAGAAATTCAGCGAGCAAAGGATCGTCGGCGGCGATTAAAATGCGCATGGTTGCACGCTAACAATAAATAACATTCTGATTAGCTCTACCCGTTGGCTTGTTCCGATATTCATGAACTTTTCTTTTCCCCTTATGATTTCCCCTCGCATTTTGCGCGGGCCGCGGAGCGCCTGAGGCGGAAGCGATTTCTGAAAACGGGATATAGACGCGGACCGGCTCCCTAGCGGGTCAGCGGGGCGATTCCTTCGCCGGTTTTGTAGTCGGATTCTCAGGGGGCTTCACCACCGGCGCCTCGGTTGGATTCTTAGTTGGAGTCTCGCCGGGTTTCTCGGGCGCTGGCTTCTCAGCGGATTTATCGTAGTCTTTTTCGCCAGCCACGACCTTGGCGTCGGGCTTCTTGGTGAGATAAAGCACGATAAGGGAAATACGACGATTGGAGGGATCATCCGGAGCGTCGGGTTTCCTCAGTTTCTGGTCTGCGAAGCCCCGGACCTGTGTTACCTGGTCTTCCCGAATGCCGTTGGATTGCATGAGACGTCGGGCCGCGTTAGCTCGGTCGGAGGAAAGCTCCCAGTTGCCATAGGTGCTGGTTCCTGATCCATAAGGCCTCGAATCGGTATGACCTTCCATGGCGATTTTATTGCGCAGCTTACCGAGTTCTTGAGCGAGAACTTTCAGCAATTCGTCGGCGCCGCCGCTGATTTTAGCGCTACCACTCTCAAAGAATGTTCCGGTGGCGGATTCGGTAAGCTCAATGCGAAGTCCTTCGTTGGTGACGGTCATATCGATGTGGTTTTTCAATTCGTCCAATTTTGGAACTTCCTTGATGGCTTTCTGCAACTGTTCTTTTAGATCTTGCATGTTGTCTTTATTGACGACGAAATTCTCTTCGGAGCTGGGCATGGAGCTCCCCGAAAGTTTTGGCGTGCCGCTGGGATCCCGAAAATATCCGCCCACGGCCTCCTGAACCTTTTGGCTGCTACTGAGCAACCATAGAACAATAAAGAGCGACATCATGGCGGTAACAAAGTCTGCATACGCGACCTTCCAAGCACCGCCATGGTGCCCGGTGTGCGCACCTTTCTTCTTAATTACGATGGGAGGCAAAGATTTGGGAGTAGTCATGTTCATGGCTACAATCAGGCCGCCGCGGCAGCAGGTGGGACGGCGTCTCCAGATCTATTTTTGATGTGGTTTTCAGCGTCCTGAAAGCTAGGACGAAGGTGCCCGGGAATAGCGCGACGCGCGAACTCCACTGCCACGGTGGGAGCAATGCCTCTCATAAAGGAAACCATGGCTACGCGCAGAACGTGGTAGTAGGCGTGTTCGTCCTCTGCGGCTTTTGCCATGTTTCCGGCCATCGGTCCGACAAAGCCGTAGCACAATAAAATTCCAAGAAAAGTTCCCACCAGAGCAGCGGCGACCTTGTGGCCAATCTCTTCCGGCGGGCCGCCGAGCGCGCCCATAGTGACTACAATGCCGAGAACGGCAGCGACGATACCTAGGCCTGGCAACGCGTCAGCGACGGTGGAGAGGGCCCCAATGGGCGCGCCAGAATCGCGATGGTGCACTTCCATATCCAACTCCATCATCTGATCGACATCGAAAGGTTCCACACCCCCGCCAGCAGCCATACGAATGGTGTCGCACACGAAAGCGAGAGCGTGGTGATTCTTCAAGAATTTGGGATATTTGGAGAATACCGGACTCTTGTCTGGTTCATCGCTGTCGGTCTCCAAGGCCATCAAGCCATCTTTTCGGGCACGGCTGAAGAGTTCATACATCATTTTAAGAGTGTCGAGATACGTGTCCTTGCCATATTTCGCGCCACCGAACACGCCAATGATATTTCCCACCAGGGCTTTCAGGATGTGAAGAGGATTGGCGATCAGCACAGTGCCAATTGCGGCGCCACCGATGGTGAGGAGCTCAGCGGGCTGAAGGAGAACTTTCAGATTGCCATGTTCCATGAGATAGCCGCCCACGACCGCGCCGATGACGACCACAATGCCGATAATCACAAACATGGGGAACCATTTCCGTGCACTGCGATGTATTTGCTCACTGAGATAACTCGACTGGTATGTCGCCAGGCACGAGATTCGCGCGAAGATTTATTTCCGCGCGTTCCAACAGGGTTTTAGCTGTATCTCCGGGCCGGACGGAGGTCGAGCCCATGGAAAGTTCCAGTACCAGGGAATCTCCCCACCACTCGACTCTGGACTGCAGAGCGAGTCGTCGAACGCGGCGGGTGACAGTTTTTGCTTCTTCATCGTTGCACTCGGTCAAAATGGCAAGAAATTCGTTTTCCAGCCAACGGCCTACAAAATCTGTTGGACGCAAGCTGCATTCTATGGTCTGACCAACCACGCGCAGGACAGCATCAATGGCGGCCTGACCGTCACGGGCGCGAATCTTATCGAGGCCGTTAACCCCCACGCGGAGGACGGAAAGCGGGACGGGTTGCTCGGCGAAGGTTGCGAGTGCCTCGCGCAAGTGTGCTTGCACCATGCTGTGAGTCAGCACGCCGGAGACGGGGTCTAGGCAGCCGTAGCGCGCTAATTTACTTCGCCGCGGGTCAGCTTCCTGCGCAGCTGCATAGTCGGAGAAACTCTCGACAGCGGCAATAATGGCATGCTCGCCGTCCCTAAGCGGCATGGTATGCAGACGCGTGGGCGCTCGGTGACCATCCTTGTGGAGCAGAGAAACTTGTCTGGTATTCGGCTTGCCGTCGCGCAAGGCGATTGCTACTGGCGCGGCTTCGCCAAGTAGCTCGACATAATTGGCATCGGCTGTCACTACGACATCAACGGGAGAAAGATGACCCACAACATCCTGACGAAGGTAACCGGTCATGCGCTCGGCGGCGGAGTTCCAGAGCAGTACCTTTCCGTTTCTGTCCACGACGTACACGCCAGTGAGAAGACTGTCTAGAACCTTTCGCAGAAATTCGGGATCATCTACTTGAGACACGCAGGCCTCCATCGTTATCTGTGGGCAAGTTTAGTTCCACGAATCTGGTGGGCAGTTTGCGCAAGTTTAGACGGGTGAGGCTCGGATTATTGGAGAACACAAAGAAGGTCAGCACGACGTTGTTCAATTTGGGAACACAGAATTACTTCGGGCATTTAGTGAGTACTCGCCAAGGGAGCGCCCTGGGCTGGTTCACTCGAACCAAAAATAGAAGGATTCAAAATTACGATATCGACGCGGCGATTACTAGCGCGTCCTTCGGCGGTTTGGTTGGAAGCAACGGGATGAAACTCTGCAAATCCGGCTGCGGAAAGACGGGTGGGCGGAAATTGGTAACGAGTTATAAGAATTTTGACAAACTCAGAGGCTCTGGCGGTGGACAATTCCCAATTGGAATCGAACAGCGAGGTATGAATGGGCACATTGTCGGTGTGCCCTTCAATGCGCAGGGATTCCGCACGCGTTTTGAGAACCCCGACAAGCCGGTCAATAGCATCCTTGGAAGAGGATCGAAGATTCGCAGAAGCACTTTCGTAGAACCCTACTTCCCGCAAGCTGACGACCAGGCCTTCACGCCTTAAATTAATATCCACGATACGCTGTTGAATCTCTGGCGCCAAAGCTTTACGCAATTCGGCTGCAAAATCATCAAAAGGGGGTGCGCTTGATTTGGCATGGTGCAAACCCCTGACCGGCGCGATGAAGTGGCTTAAGTCGACAGTGCGGCCGACATCTTCTACGACCTGGGCCTTGGAAAAAAGGACAATCTCCGGGTCATTGAGAGGAATCTGGGAATTGGAGGTATCGAAGACACCGAGTTGCTGAAAAGCAACCTGGATGGAAAGAGCGAGCATGCTGACTTTGCGTTTATCGACGTGAGAGGAAGCATAAAGCACCACGAAAAACGCAAACAATAGAGTAACGAAGTCGGCGTATGAAACAAGCCAGCGATCGTGCGAAATGTGTTCTTCGCCCTTGCTCCGGCGTTGGCGCCTCATTGGGCGTTCCGTTTGCCAACATTGGCATGGGCTTCGGAGAAAAAACCCGCGAGTTTCGCTTCGATCATGCGGGGATTCATGCCTTCGAGGATAGAAATAACGCCTTCAAGCATCATTTCGCGGCGAGTTTGTTCCTGGCGCATGCGATCCTTGATTTTTCCAGCTACCGGAAGAAAGAAAAGGTTGGCGGCTCCGACGCCATAGATGGTAGCCACAAAGGCGACCGCGATCCCACGGCCGACTTCGTTGATGTCGTCGAGATGCTGCATGACCTGAATCAGGCCCAGGACGGCGCCGATGATGCCGATGGTGGGTGAAAAACCACCAGCGGATTCGAACACGCGAGGGATGTTATTTTCATGATGTTCCTGATTGTTGAGCTCCAGTTCCATCATGTTACGAATTTCCTGAGGCTCGGTACCGTCCACGGCCAGCATCAAGGATTTTTTAAGGAAAGGATCCTGAACGTCGTCCAATTCAGAGTCCAGCGAAACGATTCCGTCCTTGCGAGCTTTGCGAGCGAAATCGGCGATTTCCGCAATCAGGACTTGAGGATCCTGGGAAGAATCGTAGAAAATACAGCCCAGTCTGCGGAAAGCTTTGAAAATCACGCGAATTGGAAATTGCAGCATGACCGCGCCTAGCGTCCCGCCAAATACGATCAGAAATGCGGTTGGCTGTATCAGTTGGATGACTTGCCCGCCTTCTAGAATCAGGCCGAGAAGTATTCCACCGATACCAATTAAAATTCCGGCAAGGCTGCTCTTGTCCAGAGAGGAACGCGCCACTTCAGACCTGCTCTTCAGGAGTTGTCACAGGACGATTGGAGTGGCCCGGAGCAGATGGGGGCGGGCCGGGAGGCCGCGCAAGAGACGCGGCGATGGCGCGACGAAACTCTATAATTTTCGCGAGAATCTCTTGCGAAGATTCCCGCACGACGATTTTTTCGCCGGCAATCAGAGTAATCACTGTGTCAGGAGCTTCTTCGACAAATTTAATAAAGTCACAATTAACCATCAGACGTTCTTTGTTGAGACGAGTGAGTTCAATCATTGCATGCCGACCCTCCAAAGAAGCTAGGTTGGAACAGCGCTTGCGCGAATGCGGGCAAGAATGTGGATGACGTTCCGCATCCTGCCAACAAAAGGTAGAGCACCTCTTTAGCCACACTGAGATGTGTGAACGGTGCACATATTGCAGCCATATCTGCGAAGTGAATTTGTAACCAACAAGGTCGGGCCATAAATAAGTAAGTCGTGCAGTTTCACACGCGCGTGTGTGTGAATTATTAAGGTAAGCAAATCATTCGAACGACAAAGAACCATTAGGGGAACTAGTTCTTTTTTGGAACTAGGAAGGGGACGCGCGGGCCGATTTGCAGATACCTGGCGGTTGATCATGACGAAGAACAAAAACGAAAACGAGGACACAGCGGACAATGACTAAAGCTAAACAGCAACTGACTGCGACACCAACAGAAAAGCACCAACAAGGACTGGTCTTTTACAGTGCAGGACGTTTAGAAGAAGCATTAGACAAATTCAAGGCGGTTTTAACCGAAGAAGAAACGAGTGACCGTTGGAATGACTGGGCAGCCGTGCAATTTGCTCTTGGTTCTCAAGACAAAGCTGAGTCCGGGTTCCGGAAAGCGCTGGAGCTGGATAACAATAATCTGCAAGTGGCGGCAAATCTAGGGAGCCTCTTGGTCGGCCAGCACCGTTTTATCGAGGCAGCGCCCTATCTTCTCGCGGCATTAAAAACGCCGGATGGAGGGTTGCGATCCGCCCTGGAAGAAGTGATCGCAAGGTTTCCGAAACCGAGAACTACAACAGAAGCTACGGCCAGTTCGATCGCCACATCTGTGTAACTGGTAAGTCCATGTCCAAGAGATCGCAGTACTGAGTCTCTTGTGGATGATTAGTAAATTCACAGGATCGACAAAAACCACAGCGGTTCACAGCATCCTGACGCCAACCTTGGCTCAATTCTTCTTGTGCCCTCGACTTGTAGTTTGGCCCATCCTATTTCGGCCGAATGCATGGAATGAGTAAGTTAGCAGGCGGATTCAAGCTCTAGCATTACGGGCCGATAAACACACTGAGGTTGATCCAGAGCTGAGTGTGAGCCAAATCTGGCCAAACGGGTTTAACCCTACCACGCTCAAGGCTTCTGGAAGCCCGTAACAACGCAGGACGTAATTCGAAAATCGCATTGATAATAAAAGGAGCCTCAAATGGCCATCAGTCTTCTTAACAACATTGCATCATTGGAAGCACAGAACCAATTGCAGTCTACGCAAACTAAACTGCAGAACACACTTTTTCAACTGTCCTCAGGTTCACGAATTAACTCTGGCGCGGATGACGCGGCGGGTCTCGCAATCGCGAACGGCTTGCAAGCAAACATCACCGCGTTGACGCAGTCTTCGCAAAACGCGAACAGCGGCGTCGGCTCACTGCAAGTGGCCGATGGCGCGCTCGCTCAGGTGACCACGCTTCTCAATCGCGCAGTGACACTGGCGACGGAAGGCGCGACTGGTACGGTTTCGACGTCACAACGCCAGGCTCTGGACACCGAGTATCAACAAATCAATGCGGAAATTACGAGCATCGGCAGCTCAACAAACTTTAACGGCACTTCGGTATTCACGGCCTCAACACAAAACGTGTTCTTGAGCGATGGCGTTAGCAACAGCACCATCTCCACGACCACCGGCGCCTTGACCACTGCAAGTTTGGGTTTGACTGCTGGTAACTCAACGGCGACAACGGCTGCGATTTCGGCGACCGGGACCCTGAATCTTACCGCCACTCCAACCGCAGGCGATCAGGTTGTCGTCGGCGGCCAAACTTATACATTCAAGGCCAACAACGCAGCCGTAGCCGCAGCTGGCGACGTCAGCCTCGGTTCGAGCCCTTCAACTGCCGCCGCTAACCTCGAAAACGCTGTTAATGGCACAGCAGGCGGTGGCGCCGGAACCGCGTATTTTGCAGCAGCGACCGCCAACACCACGACCGCATCACTCAATGGTTCGGTCCTTACGTTTACGGCCAATACCGCCGGAGTTGCGGCGAACGGCGCAACATTCACGACTACCGGCAGCGGAACGATTACGGCATTTGCTGGCGGAGCAGCAGCGGCCTCCGTCACAACTGCCGTGACCAATACGTTGCTATCCTCCGCGGGAGCCAATCCAGGGTCCAACGCACAAGCGACCCTTGGGCTGATCAATGCGGCCATCGCCAGCGTAGCAGCTCTGCGCGGCACCATCGGCGCCAACATCAACCGGCTGCAAGCAGCCAGCAACGTGGAAAGCGTACAGGTTCAGAACCTGACCGCCGCGGAAGACCAGATCACAGCGGCGAACATTCCACAGCAAGTAACCAACCTGTCCGAGTACAGCATATTGAACCAGTCTGGTATTTCGGCACTGGCCCAGGCTAACTCGGCGCAACAGAGCATCCTAAAGCTGTTGCAGTAAAGCGGTGAAGTGGTAACAAGCGGCACAGGCGGAATTCCTTAGGGGATTTCGCCCAGGCTGCTGTCACGGAGGAAACGATGAAAATCGGACCCGTGCAAGACCAAGTCACAGCAGCAACGGAACCAAGTAGTCAAGAAAGCCAAGTAAAGAATCAACGAGGAACGTCGCCCGTGCCCACAAACCGTCGGGCAATCTACAACTGGCGAGTCTTCTGCAGCCAGCGCGTCCTCTCCTCCCGCGCTACTGACCGTGCGTCTAACAGATGTCAGCTTGCGGCGCGATAATAACAGCACAATTTATTATGTGATATCGGATGCGAAGACCGGCCAGGGAGTCCTCGAAGTACCGCCCAAGACGATTCGCGATATCAGCCAAGGTATCAAAGACTATCTAAAGGAAGCACAGTCGAAGGCCTCGCACGTAGAAGTGAAGGCTTAAGGAGCTTCATCATGGGCACTACCAACGCACTTTCTTCTCTGTCGGGGGCTGTCGGCGGAACGACTACGAGCGGTGGTCTCGGGGCGGGAATCAACGTATCGCAATTCGTTCAATTCGCGGTCGCCAATCAAACCGCGAGCATAACTGCGTTGCAGACACAGCAGACCACCCTAGGTTCGCAGTCCGGTGAAATTGCCACGATCACATCGCAACTTGCGGCGCTCAACAACGCGGCAGTGGCGCTGAACGACCCGCTTGGCGCGCTGAACTCAGAGGTCGCAACCTCTTCGAATTCGAGTGTATTGAGCGCGAATGCCGCGGGAACAGCAGTCGCCGGAGCGCACACCATCGCCATAGCCAACCTGGCAACCACATCTTCCTATTACACAGATGCAGTGACATCCAGTAGTACGGCGTTGGCGACGGGCGATACATTTTCCATTTCCGTGGGCGGCAAATCCGTCAGCTCGATTACCGTCGATTCGACCAACAATACTCTGGATCAGATTGCGGCTGCGATCAATCAAAGCACGACCGCGGTGCAAGCCAGCGTGATCAACGACGCTAACGGAGCGCGACTCGCGATTGTGAGTGCAACTTCCGGTGTCCCCGGAAATATCAGTGTTACGGGCGGCCTGCATCTCGCCGCCTCCCCCAACACTGCAATTAATTTCAATCAAGCTTCGGCCGGGCTGAATGCCTCTTTAACAGTAGATGGCGTCCCCATAAGCTCCACGGGTAATACAGTGACTGGAGTAATCAATGGAGTTACTCTGAACCTGGCCGCACCTACTGGGAATACACCAGTCACTCTTACGGTGGCCCCGGATAGCACTCAAGCAACCGCAGCCATAAACACCTTCGTGGCCGCCTATAATACAGTAGTTAACGAGATCAGTGGTCAGTTCAAAGTGAACCCCGATGGCAGCGGCGGCGGAGTGTTAGAGTCCGATAATACTTTACGGGAAGCGCAGAATTCGCTGCTGAGCGCAGCGTCGTTTTCCATCTCTGGAAATAATGGGGTTGTGAATCTGGCGAGTATCGGCGTCAACTTGCAAGACGATGGGACGCTTTCGGTGGCCACCAGTACCTTAGCGACGGCGCTCTCAACCAACTACACCGCAGTACAGAATCTTTTTCAAAACAGCACCGCCAGTTTTACTCAAAACCTTACGAGCGTCGTAAATAACCTGACATCGCCATCTAGTGGCGTGCTGACACTTGACGCCCAGAGCATAAAGAACACTACAACCGGGCTTACGCAACAAATCAGCGACCTGCAAGCTGCGCTTTCCGCCCAAGAGCTAAGCCTTACGAGCGTCTATGCCAAGGTAAACGCGACGTTGCAAGAGCTACCGCTCCTGGAAAACCAAATGACCCAGCAACTCGCGGGCATAGCATGAGCAATCCTGATTACGCTTCCCAGTATTTTCAAGGCACCGCGATGGGCGCTTCGGCGATGGGCCAGGTGGTGGCGCTGTATGACACCATTCTTCGCGATTTGCGTCGGGCCCTAGAGGCCATCGCATCAAAGCAGATCGAGAAGCGCATCAACGCAGCCAATCACGCAATTATTGTGATTGGAGAGTTACAAGGTGTGCTCGATTTCGAACGTGGCGGTGAAGTGGCGCGCACTCTGAGCAGTTTCTATTCGGTCTCGCGAGCAATGATTGCACAAGCCGCCACCCACGGTTCGCTTCAGACATTCGAGGAAGTTATCTCCATGTTCGCGCGCGTCCGGGCCGCATGGTCTCATGTCGAACGAACCGTGACGGCGTCGGAACCTACCAGTCAGCTTCGCGTATCTTCGCTGGTGCCCGCGATTGTCCCGCGCAGTGTGTCCGATCCGTCCTCCGACAAGCCTAAGGACTCTGCTCCGAGCCGTTGGAACGCGTAATGCAGGAACAAATCGGCCTGATCGTCGAGAGTGTGAGCGCCCAGCTTGCCGAACTGTTAGAGGAGAGCAAGCTCGCTCTTCTTGGGCAACGCGATTTTAGAGTTGAAAACGCTATCCAACTGCGGACCACAATGGACAAGATGGCTCCGATTTTGGCTCAGTCAGGCGAACTGCGGCGCACCCACCCAGAAATTGGCGCTCAACTCGATCGGTATAAGAGCCTGTTGCGGGAACTACAAGAAATAATTCGTCACCTGCGGGTTATGCTGCTGGCGAAGCAAGCCAGCCTCGGCCCAAGGCAGTCCCACAATGTCGCTGTTTCACGGTGGATTTCCGCGTTCCGGCAGACTCGCTGAGCCAGCTGCTGTTGGCAAACTGCCAGTGTCATCCCGCTTGAGAACATTGCCCTCTATCCATCGGCGTTAAACAATCTCTCGGCATTTGATATCGATCGGACGTAAATATTCTGGCCGTGGTTCGTAACACGCATTTAGCGTGGTGGGTAGTATCTATCATTGGCGGTAGCTCGAGGTCACTTGAGAAAAGCAAGAAGATTAGGCAGGCTCAGAATTCGTCCGGTAGCAGCGAGTACAGACTGATTGGCCAGCTGAGCCTGGGCGAAATTCGTGGCGGCTGCGGCTGGGTCAATACCGATGAGGGTGTTTTCCTGGGTACTGAGATTGATTTTGTCTTGATTGAGAAAGCTCTCGCTCTGGGTAATTTGATTCAGAGTATTACCGTAGAAAACCTGTTGTGCCCCTACCGCGCTGATAGCGCTCTGCACTTGGGTCACTGCGGCCGGAACATTATTCCCAGAGAGTAACGCGGCGTTCAGGCTTTGCAACGCACCAAAAGCGCTTCCGGAACCATTGAGAAAGAGCTGATTACCAGGCACATTGACGCTAACGGAATTCCCACTCGACAATTGCACCGTGGCAACTCCTGAGTTGCCGCTATAGGTGATAGCACCTGTAACTGGGTCAGCGGCAAACGGTTGAGTGTTTACGGCGGTGCCGGAAAAGATATACGCACCTTGAAAGTTAGTATTGCCAAGACTCTGTACTTGAGAAACCAGACCTTGCACTTCGGTTGCAAGGGCTTGGCGGTCCGCCGCGTTGAGCGTTCCGTTAGCGCCTTCAACCCCCAGTGAAAGCGCGCGTGTCAGCGCGGTCACGACGCTGCTGACGGTTGAGTCCGCGACCTGAAAACGGGATTGCAGCGTGCCGACGTTTTGCAGGTATTGATCATCCTGGCTGGCTTGATTATGGTTGCCGACCAAGGCTGCCACTGCTGCCGGACTGTCAGAAAGCTGATTCACGCCACGACCAGTGGAAAGTTGCTGGGTCGCGATGGTGAGATTTTGAGTGGACTGCTCGATTGCGGCCAAAAGATCTGGAAGAGTATTAGGATTCAATCTTATGGACATTACGGGATCACCATATTGATGGTCGCGAGCATCAGCGTATCGATCACTGAAGTGACTTGGGCTGACGTTGTGTAGGCATTCTGGAAGCGCACCAGGTTCGCGGCTTCCTCATTGATATCGACGCCAGAGACTCCGCCCTGGAGATTCTGCAGTTGTTGGAGCACCACGGTTCCGGACTGTTCATTGCTGAGAGCAGTGGATACGTCATTGCCAATTTTGAAGACCACGCCGGAGTAGGCATTTAAAGGTGTTTGACCATTGACGACCGCTTGATTCTGCAACCCAAGCAGGGCGTTGGCGTTAGTATTGTCTCCAGGGCTGCCTGGAGCGGGTCCTGCGCTGGCAGCAATCTTGGTCGGGTCGGTAGTTGCTAGAGCCAATACGGCGGCGGCCCCAACCCCGCTGGCAGGGGGCGGCACAAAAATGTTTGCACCCGCTGCGCCATTGAGGTCAAAGCCGGCTTGATTCTGAGTATTGACAGCAGTTGCCAAGCCAGCGGCCAAGGAGTCCAGGGAGGCTTGCACCGCTGGGAGTTCATGGTCACGTATCTGAAGCTGACCGCCCAACTGTCCGGAAGTGATCTTCGAAGTAATATCGGCGCCTTGAGAGAAGATATGCTGCAAACCAGTTGTGGGGTCAGGTTGAGTGGTAAGAGTGAAACTGAGACCACTCACAACCAGCGGCGCTCCATTGCTGGTGGTCAGGGTCACGTTGCCGTTCCCCGCATCGATCGACGAGACGTCCACGAGATTCGAAAGCTCATTGGTCAACTGTTGCCGCTGATCAATAAAAGGTCCGGCGTTTTGACCACTGCCCAAAGCGTTGGCCACCTGCACGTTTAC
>Ga0209006_10002977_pt1 | contig 15397 bp, 13 predicted proteins | sample JacPin_JW_Ref_O2_FD_188567 | JGI IMG/M metagenome (GOLD analysis project Ga0209006, IMG submission 188567) | Forest soil microbial communities from Algoma, Ontario, Canada - Jack Pine, Ontario site 1_JW_Ref_O2 (SPAdes) (version 2) | ecosystem: Environmental > Terrestrial > Soil > Boreal... | reverse complement strand
AGGGTGGAAGTTGTCGGCGGGACGGGCGGTGACGGCCGATGCTTCGTCGGTGTTCTCGACCGGATCGCGTTGCTGCGCGAACTCGGGGAGATCTTCCCAGAAGAATTCTCTGCGGTCTAGGACTTTTCCTCCTCGCATGTGGAAGAGGTTTACGGCCAGCATCTGATTTTCGTAGTGGTATCCGAAGACGTCGGCATCGTCGCCCTCGACCGAGGCTATGCGCTGCTTTTCTTGCAATTGCTCGACGGTTGAGATCAGGTCGCGATAGCGGGCAGCGCGCTCGAACTCTTCAGAGGCGGCGGATTCGGACATGCGCTCGCGCAGGGATTTGACCAGGTCGGTCTGGCGTCCTTCCAAGAAAAGTTTCACGTCGCGAACGGCTTCGGTATAGATCTCAGGCGTGGTCAGTGCTTCGACACATGGTCCAAGACAGCGCCGGATGTAGTACTGCAGGCAGGGGCGGGGATGGTAGCGCGAGAGATCCACTTTGCAGGACGGAATCATGAAGTGACGGTGAATGAGATCGACGATGCGATAGGCCAGGTTGGCGGGGAAGTACGGACCGTAATAGGCACTGCCGTCTTTGCGGAGGCGTCGGGTTACATAGACTCGTGGGAAGCGCTCGGCTAACGTCAATTTTACGTAGGGGTAGGTCTTGTCATCGCGGAGCAGGATGTTGAAGCGCGGCTTCTTCTGCTTGATCAGGTGATTTTCTAGCGCGAGCGCTTCCTTATTGTTGGCTACAACGATGTAGTCGACATCGACAGCCTCCCGGACCAGGGTTCCGGTTTTTGCGTCGTCCCATCGGCCCTCGTGGAAGTAGGAAGAGACGCGCGAGCGCAGGTTCTTGGCCTTGCCTACATAGATGACTTCTCCCTCAGCGTTTTTGTAAAGATAGACGCCGGCGGACGTGGGGAGGGTGCGGATTTTACTGGCGAGATCCATTTTTACCGATATTTCTATGATAAAGCCTGTGAGGGAAAGAATTCAGGGCTATGGCAAAGCGGAACCGACTGTGGCCGCCGCCCACAGGAGTGGGTATCTCGTTACCTTAGATGGCGCGATCTTGTTTGGCTTTGATTCGCCGAGTCGACCGAATGTGTAGTGCCTGGGAGCAGATATGTATTACAATCATGACATATGAATGACACAATTACGATTCGTCTTACAACGGAGCTGGCTGATTGGCTGAGGAACACTTCGCGCAAGACGGGTGTGCCCGTGGGACGATTGGTACGCGAGCAACTGGAGCGCGCGAAGCGAGAAACTGGAAACAAGTCTTTCATGCGTTTTTCTGGATCGATCGCTGGTCCTGCTGATCTCTCTTCACGCAAGGGATTTTCGAGAAAATGACTGGGATTGCGGACACCGGTTTTCTGGTGGCATTTCTGAATCAGTCCGACCGGCATCACGAATGGGCTCACGAAATAGGAATGCGAATGTCAGAGCCATTTCTCACCTGCGAGGCCGTGCTGGCCGAAACCGCTTTCCAAGTGGAATCGGCGGAGATAGTTCTCGGGTTGGTGCAGGAGGGATTTCTACAAATCGCCTTTGATCTTCGCAGGAATCTGGCGGAGATTCTGGAACTCGCGCACCGTTATCGGGACCGCACACCCGATCTCGCAGATTTGTGCCTGATTCGCATGAGTGAATTGCATGAGAATCTGCCGGTGCTGACGGTTGACGAAAAAGATTTTCGAGTCTACCGGCGGAACGGGAGAGACGTGATTCCCATCGTGTGCCCGCCGCGAGCGTAGGGGGAGACGCAGCGAGCCGCGCCTCATTTCAGGAACTCTTCAGGAACTTTGCAGAATTTCTACTGACTCCATCCTTTTACGAATTCCACAAGGCTGCGCAGGGCGATTCCTGACGGGCCTTTGGCGATCCATGGTTTGCTTTCTTCGGTCCAAGCGGTGCCGGCTATGTCGAGATGGATCCACGGCGTGTCTTCGGCGAATTCTTTCAGGAACATGGCCGCGAAGATGGCTCCTCCCCAGCGGCTGCCGGCGTTGGTCATGTCGGCGATGTTCGACTTGAGCAGCTCTTTGTATTCGTCATCGAGCGGAAGACGCCACATTTTTTCGCCCGCTTGATTCAGGGCTTTGGCAAAACGGTCGTACATTTCGTCGGTGCTGGCGAAGATTCCGGCGTTTACGTAGCCGAGCGCTACTACAACGGCGCCGGTCAGCGTGGCTGCGTCCACCAAGTGGGTGCAGCCGAGTTGGCGAGCGTAGCTCAGGCCGTCGGCAAGGATCAGGCGTCCTTCGGCGTCGGTATTAATGATTTCGATGGATTTGCCGGACATCGCGATCTGGACGTCTCCGGGCTTTTGGGCTTTGCCGCTCGGCATGTTCTCGGTGGCGCAGATGATGGCGGTGACTTTCACTTTCGGCTTCAGCAGCGCGATGGCTCGCATGGTGCCGATCATGGTGGCGGCTCCCGCCATGTCGTATTTCATTTTTTCCATGCCATCCGCCGGTTTTATAGAAATGCCTCCAGTGTCGAAGGTGACGCCTTTGCCGACCAGACCGAGATGCACATCTTTGGCCGCGTCTTTGGGCTCGTAACGGAGAATGATGAGCGCGGGCGGTTCATCGGAACCTTGGGCCACTCCCCAGAAAGCGCCCATCTTAAGTTGGCGGATCTTGTCGGCGCCGTAGTCCTCGCATTTCAGGCCGACTTCTTCGGCCATTTTCTTGGCACGCTCGGCCAAGATGGTCGGAGTCATGCGGTTGGAGGGTTCATTGACCAGGTCGCGGGTGAAGTTTTGCGATTCGGCCACGATGCGTCCAGTTTGCAGGGCGTTTTCGAGCGGCTTGGTGTCGCCGGGCACCACGATGGTGAAAGAGTCGATCTTCTGATCTTTATCTTTTTCTTTGCGATCGCTTTTGTAATAACCGGGATCGAAGTTTCCTACGAACGCACCTTCTACTATGGCGCTCACGGCTTCGGAGGCGGGTACATTCTCCGGAAGGATGAGAGCGAAATCACGGACGCTTTTGCCTTTGAGCGTGCGCACGGCTGCTCCGGCTAGCTTGCGTAGTTCGGCGGCGGAGAAACTTTTTGCCTTGCCTCCACCCAATAAGAGAAGGCGCTTCGCCTTTAATCCTGCGGGGTGGTGAAGGAGTGTCGTTTCGAAGGGCTTGCCGGTGGCTTCTCCGCTGGAGATTACATCTTTGGCGGCTTCGCGGACAGCAGCGTCGGCGCTCTCGACGGTGGGCAGGGTTTTGTCTTTTTCTTTTTTGCTTTTCTCGTTACGATCTTTGTCGTTTTCGTTTCGATTGTTTTCGTTTCGATCGAGCGTGATGACTACCAGGCAATCGGTTTCCAGTTGTGACGGGGCGGCGGAGGATAGGTTTGTTTTCATGATTGGGCTTGTTCCAGTATCCACAATAGGAGGGGAAAAGCGCAACTTAGCCGGTGCTAGCCGCAGCGACGGTGACGACAACGGCGGCGGAACTCTTTCTCGTAAGTATGACCACGAATGATTAGGACATTAGAGGCCGTGGATAGATCTCCGGCCAAGGTTCGGGTGGGTGATGTTGCAGGCTAGGCGGGGGTGCCGTCCCTCGCGGGACTCGATTCTTTGCTCTGGTCCCTTGTGGCGCCGCTTCGCGGCTGGATTTATCGGATTTTCTGATGCTTAGGGCTCGGCGACGCCGCGTTGTCCCGGGTTGAACAGCAGAGCGCGGCTATCGTTATTCCTGAATCCTTGTTCTTGTCTTTATCCTCAGTTCTTAAATCTTTATCCTTTTCTTCCTCTGGCTACGGCTTCGCGGGCTTCTTTGTCGGCGGTGCGACGGCGCTCCGTTTCTCGCTTATCCCATTGCTGCTTGCCTTTGGCTAGGGCTAGTTCTACTTTTATTTTTCCATTCTTGAAATACATTCTCGTGGGGATCAGCGTTAATCCCTTTTGCTGCGTCTTGCCGATTAGTTTGCGGATTTCTTCTTTGTGAATCAGGAGTTTGCGGGTGCGGAGCACGGCATGGTTGGCATAGCTGCCGTGATCGTAAGGGCTGATGTGGGCGTTCAGGAGCCAGAGCTCGCCGTCTTTGACCAGTCCGTAGGCATCTTTCAGGTTCGTCTTCCCGGTGCGGGCTGATTTGACCTCTGTTCCGGTCAGAACCACTCCTGCCTCGAATTTTTCTAGCAAGAAGTAGTTATGGCTGGCGTTCCTGTTTACTGAGACATCTTTTTCGCCGGATGCTGTGGGCTGGCGGCGCGGATTTTTTTCCCGATTCGGCTGGGTTTGATGGACGGTCTGCTTAGCCATGGGTGCGTAGGAGCTCTTGAAAGAAAGTACCACGAAGGCAGGTGTAAGTTCCCGAGTTCCGGTCTCCGAGTCGAGTCAGATCGCATCGAGATAGAGGATCGAGAGCGGAGTCCTGAGAACCGCACTTTGGGACCTGTACCAATGAGTATAAACGTCCACACGCCAGTCACTTCGGGCGCATGTTACTACGATGCTATAATCCGATTTTCCGGTACTTTTTGCTAGGAATGGCCCGGTCCTACCCGGTCGGCTGTGGTGGCTCGGGTGTCTGGGTGAGATAGGGCGGGTGTGGCCGCCGGCTGGAGATATTTTATGAGGACTGTTTGATGAAACGTGCGATCCGTCCGGCTCTGTTTGTTTTGCTGCTGCTGTGTCTAAGGCTTCCTAATTTTGCCAAGACGGTGGATTCCGCTAAGGTGCTTTACGACAAAGGCGCCGATGCCGAAGCACGGCAAAATTACGAGCAGGCCTTTGACTACTTCAAGCAGGCCTATGATCTAAAGCCGAAAGACCTCCGATATCGAACCGCTTTCGAGCGGACCCGGTTCTACGCGGCTGCGTCGCTGGTGCATCGCGGGCAGATGATGCGCGATGCCGGCAAACTGGACGAGGCGCTGGTGCAGTTTCAGAAGGCGTTGGAGATCGATCCCTCTTCGTTTATCGCGCAGCAGGAGTTGAAGCGCACGCAGCAGATGATCAAGGAGGGGCAGAACCCGCAGCCACAGGCTGCGGAAAGGGCTACGTCGGGGCTGCGTAAACGGCTGGAATCGGCGCAGGGACCGGTGGAGTTGGCTCCGATCTCTAACCTGCCGATGACGCTGAAGTCGACCGAGAAATCCAACGTGATCTACGAAACGGTGGGCAAGCTGGCCGGTATCAACGTCCTTTTCGATCCCGACTATACGCCGCGCCAGGTGCACATCGAGCTGAACAATGTGTCGCTGGAAGATGCGCTCGAAATTATTTCGTTTGAGACCAAAACCTTCTGGCGTCCGGTAACGCCGAACACAATTTTTGTCGCGCAAGACAATCCTGCGAAGCGCAAAGAGCTGGAACAAAACGTCATCAAAACTTTTTACCTTTCCAATCTTTCCCAGCCGACCGAATTGCAGGACGTAGTAAATGCGATGAGAACGATCCTTGAGGTCAGCCGCATTCAGCAGCTGCCCTCCCAAGGAGCGATCGTGGTACGCGGTACGCCGGATCAAGTGGCGCTGGCGCAGAAGTTGGTGGACGATCTCGACAAAGCGAAACCGGAAGTGCTGATCGAGGTCGCGGTCATGCAGGTCAGCAAAGACAAGATGCACACGCTGGGCATCAATCCGCCGACAAGTGTTTCGGTGCAACTGCAGCCCAATGTCACGACCACCCCGACGACCACCGGCAGTACGGGATCGACGACTACCACCACGGGTTCAACTGGAACCGGCATCAACCTGAATACGCTAGCCAGCCTGAATGCGACCGACTTTCAAGTCACGATTCCGCAGATGACTGCAACGGCCTTGCTGAGCGATACCAATACGAAGATCGTGCAGAATCCGCAGATTCGCGCTTTGGATGGGCAGAAAGCTACGTTGAAGATCGGCGATCGCGTACCGGTGGCGACGGGATCGTTCCAGCCGGGTATTGGCGGAGTAGGCATCAACCCGCTGGTGAACACGCAGTTTCAGTATCTGGATGTCGGTGTGAATATCGACATCACGCCGCGGGTACATGCGGGGCACGAAGTCTCCTTGAAGATGTCACTGGACGTCTCAGCGGTAACGTCTTATGTGAGCATCGGCGGCATCAGCCAGCCGGTGATCGGACAACGCAAGATCGAGCATGAAATTCGTCTGAAGGATGGCGAAGTCAACTTGATCGGCGGCATCATGGAAGACCAGCAGACGAAAGCGTTAACCGGAATTCCCGGGCTGGCATCAATTCCGATCTTGAAATATCTGTTTTCGCAGACCAACACCGACCACTCTGAGAACGAAATTGTATTCGTTGTGATTCCGCACATTGTTCGCGGGCCTGAAGGTTCGCGTGGCAATGTCGACGTGATCGATGTAGGAACGGCGAATGCAATTTCGCTGCGACGCTCAAGCGCGCAGCCAACCACTCCCACTCCTGCAGCTGCGCCTTCGGGTACGGGCGGGGCAGCGGCAGTGCCAGTGCCACAGACTGCGCCGGGTGCGGTTCAGTCACAGGCGGTAACGCCGACGATGCCGGGACAGGCGGCTGCGCCAGTTCAGGCTCCGCAAAGTCCAGGGGCTGGAGGAGCATTTATGTTTGATCCTCCGACCATGAACCAGGCTAAGGGATCGACCTTTACGGTGAATGTAATGGTTTCCGGCGGCCAGAACGTTTATTCGGTTCCGGTGCAACTTAATTACGATCCGAATCAATTGCAGGTGGTCAACGTTTCGAATGGCGGATTCCTGTCGCAGGATGGACAGTTGGTCACGGTCGCACATCGCGAAGATCCGCTGACTGGGACGATGCAGATTACGGCATCGCGACCTCCGGGAGCGGGCGGTGTTTCTGGACAGGGCGCGGTGGTGACGCTGACATTTATGGCGAAGGGGCCGGGCCAATCGGCGCTGACCATCACTCGCGGAGGCGCGCGCGATCCGGCGATGCAGCCGATTGCCATGAGCGGGGCACAGGCGGCGATTACGATTCAGTAGGCGAAGTAGGAAGTCGATGATGGCAGGAAAATCTAAGGTCGTGGATGCGCGTCGCCAACGTGGTTTTACGTTGCTGGAGTTGATTGTGGCGACGGGGATTCTGATGATCCTGGTAGGGATGGCGGTTCCCTTGGCCAAGAACACGGCGAAGAGGGAGCGCGAGCACGAACTGCGCGAGGATCTGTGGATGATCCGCGACGGGATTGATCGTTACAAAGACGCGGCCGACAAAGGTGCGTTCCAGACTAAAGTGGGGAGCGAAAACTGGCCGCCGGATCTTGATACGCTGGTTGCCGGGGTTGACGTGGGCGGCAAGAAACTGAAATTTCTGCGGAAGATTCCCCTTGACCCCATGACTGGGAAGACGGAGTGGGGAATGCGCTCCATGCAGGACGACAAAGATTCGGATTCCTGGGGTGGGCAAAACGTATTCGACGTTTACACCAAGTCGGATCAAACTGCTTTGGACGGCACAAAGTACAAGGACTGGTAGATGAGATGCACGTCCCAAGCCGGTAATCGCAAGTTACGCTATCGCAAGTTTCGTCAGCGTGGCTTTACGCTGATCGAAATGGTCGTGGTCATCAGCCTGATCTTGGTGCTGATGTCGATTGCGCTGCCGATGTACAACCAGAGCATTCTTCGCGCCAAGGAAGCCCGCCTGCATCAAAATCTGACCACGCTCAACAAAGTGATTCAGGAATATTCACTCGACAAGAAGCATGCTCCGCAGCAACTTGAGGATCTCGTGCCGGGGTACATGAAATTTATTCCAGAGGATATTACCGGCCGCACTGATTCCTGGCATACGGAAAATGAAGATCCGCAGGATGCGTGGGATCCGAACAACACCGGTATTGCGAGCGTGCATAGCGGATCCGATGAACTCGCGAGTGACGGCACTCCCTACTCGAGTTGGACACATTAGATCGGGACAAGACCCAAGAAGATCCGCTGATGAAGAGCATGGCTATCGCACGGGATCGCGGCTTCACGCTGATCGAGATGATGGTGGTGATCAGCATCATTCTCATCCTGCTGGGTGTAGCCATGCCTATTTACAGCCACAGCATGCAGCGGGTGCGTGAGGATAATCTGCGCAAAAGTCTGGAATCGCTCAACAAAGTAATCTTTCAGTACACCCAAGACAAACAGAAGGCTCCGGAGTCGCTGAACGATTTAGTGACGGCGAAATATCTGAAGGAGATTCCGGAAGACATCGGTGGGCGTGACGATACCTGGGAAACGGAATCAGGAGATGGGGTCATCATGTCGCTGGATCAAAAAGATGGGGGCGGGATTATCGGCGTCCACAGCGGATCGAATCAGATTGGGAGTGATGGGAAGGCCTACTCGTCCTGGTAGGTAAAGACGTCAAGCTGTAGCAAAACCTTACCCCGTGTCCCCGCAAAAATTAGTTGCCCCTTCCTAGGACTTAGTCGACTACCTCTGAAAGCTGGGACCTGGCAGCTTCCTTTCTGCTACCTTATCCCTTCTCATTTCTGGAGGTGAACTTGGATTTTCTTAACCGGATGCAGCCTCTGGCGCTGCTTGTGATGCGGATTGTGCTGGGCGCGATCATGATTGGGCATGGGTATCACAAAGTGTGGGGCGGATTTCATCATCATATGGATATGGTCGGGTCGCTGGGCCTTCCCCGGTGGCTGGCTTATCTTTCGGCGGGGACGGAATTTGTTGGCGGGATTGGAATCGTGCTCGGATTGTTGACTCGCTTCTTCGCGTTCGCTTTTGTGATCGAGATGGGCGTGGCGATCTGGAAAGTGCATTTTAAGAATGGACTGATGGGCGCGGGCGGATATGAGTTTCCCCTGGCTTTGGCTACGCTCGCTCTTGCCTTAGTTTGCTTTGGCGGCGGGCCTTGGGGCTTTAATTTTGGGAGGGGCAGCGGGTCCGGCAGGGGTCGAAAAGCGTAGTTTCGGCTAGGCTGGGCGTGGACAGCGAGACCTCCATCCATCCACTTGGACGGGGCGTAGCCCCGTCACCACATGAGCACATGAGCACGAGCGAAGGCAAAGAATTAGAATTCGGCTAGTTCTTTCATAGCGCGGAATATGTCGCTGGATTGGGGCAGGATGGCGTCTTCCAGGATCGGCTGATAGGCGACGAAGGTATCGGTTGCGGCTACGCGCTTAACCGGGGCATCCAGGTGATGGAAGAGTTGGTCGGCAATGCGGGCGGCTATTTCAGCGCCGTATCCCCAACTCAGACAGTCTTCGTAGGCGATCAAGGCGCGATTGGTTTTCTTTACTGACGCCGCGATCGCATCCCAATCAAACGGACTTAGGGTGCGCAGGTCGATCAGCTCGACGCTGACGCCATGCTCACGCTCCAGTTTTTGCGCGGCTTGCAGGGCGCGTGGAACGACCGCGCCATAAGTGATCACGGTGAGATTCGTTCCCGGTTGCACGATTCTTGCTTTGCCGAATGGGACCATGTAATCGGGACCGGGATAAGGAGCGCGTCCGTAGGTTTCGCGGTAGAGGCGTTTGTGCTCCAGAAACAAAACCGGGTCGTCGCAGCGGATGGCGGTGCGCAGCAGTCCAGCGGCATCGAGCGCGTTGGATGGGAACACGACTCGCATGCCGGGAGTATGCGTGAAGATGCTCTCGCCACATTGCGAGTGGTAGATCGCGCCTCCGGTGAGATAACCGCCGATGGCAACGCGAATGACCATGGGCGACGAGAAGGCGTTGTTGGAGCGCCAGCGGATGGTCGGAAGCTCATCGCGCAATTGCGTCATCGCCGGCCAGATGTAGTCGAAGAATTGGATTTCGACGACGGGCTTTAATCCGCGCGTGGCCATGCCCGTGCCGCGACCAACGATATTCGCTTCGGCCAGGGGAGAGTTGAAGACACGATCCGACCCGAATTCCATTTGCAGCCCAGCGGTTAGTTTGAAGACGCCACCTTTACCTTTGACAAGCTTGCGCTTGACGTATTCTTCGCGGCTCGCGTCGGCAACGTCCTCGCCGAAGATGACGATGCGCTCATCACGCCGCATTTCGTCGCGCAGAGTGGCGGTGATGAGGTCTGCCATGGTTTTGTTCTGGGCGGCGGGACGTTTGCCATCGGTCGCTGACTCGGCTGCCGGCGCGGCGGGAGCCGTATCGAACGCGGCCGACTTTGGATCGAGGTCCGGCGAATACACGAAGTTGTAAATCGACTCGGGTTGCGGAAGCGCCGCGGCCAGAGCGCGATCGGCATCGGCCTGGATCCGCTCTTCGATTTCCTTCTCGATTTTGTTGATGCCCTTTTCGTCGAGGATACCTTCCCGGAGCAGAAACATCTGCAGACGCGGGACGGGATCGCGCGCGGCGTCGGCCTGGCGTTCGGAATCGGGGCGATACAAGCGCTCGTCGTCGGAAAAAGAATGCGAGTAAGGGCGGATGACGTGCGCGTGAACGAAGGCCGGTCCATGGCCGGCGCGGCAATAATCGGCGGCACGCTTAAAGGCTGCGCAGGTCACGATGGGATCGGTTCCCTCAATTTCCTCGAAATGGAAGTTGGGGAATCCGGAGACGAGACGCGAAATGTTGCCGCCTGCGGTTTGCACTTCGACCGGAACCGAGATCGCGTATTCGTTATCCTGCACACAGAAAATCACGGGCAGGCGCAGATTGGAGGCGGAGTTCAGAGCCTCCCAGAATTCGCCTTCGCTGGTGGTGCCGTCACCGAGCGAGACGTAGGTTACTTCGTCGCCGTGGAATTGGACGTCTTTGAACTGGCGATAATCGCCGTCTGCCTTTCGAGCGGCGTTCGGATGCTTCGAGAGATAACGTCCGGCTTCGGCACAACCGACCGCCTGCAGAATCTGGGTTCCGATAACGGAGGATTGGGTAACGACGTTGAGTTGTTTGAAAGCCCAATGCGATGGCATCTGGCGGCCGCCCGAACTGGGATCATCGGCCGCGCCTACGGCGCCAAGCAGCATTTCATAGGGAGTTGCTCCCAGAGCGAGGCATAAAGCGCGATCGCGATAGTAAGGATAGAACCAGTCGTAGCCGGGCTTCAGCGCAAACGCCGCGCCTACTCCGAGGGCTTCGTGGCCGGCGCCTGAGATTTGGAAGAAAACCTTCTGCTGTGGCTTGAGTATGATCTCTCGGTCATCCACGCGCCGCGAGGTGAACATGATGCGGTAGGCATCGATGAGTTGCTGACCAGTAAGGCCCTGGTAGGTTTTGGCCTTCTTTGCGACGCTTTCGTTCAGCTTGGGATCGACTTTGGTCGTGGCCATGCTGCGTTGTTTACTCCGCGGAGGTTGAGCCCCGCATTATTGTAAATCAGGTCGCAGGTGTAACGTCTGAGGAAAAATTTCCGCAGATTGAAACCGCACACCAATACCGGACAAGTGATTTATCCTCAAATTCGATGATTCGTTTTTCGCGCCGGTTTGATCCGCATCGTATTCGGCTGTTGGTGTTTGATTTGGATGGCACCCTGATCGACTCGCGGCTGGATTTGATTCATTCGGTGAATGCCATGTTGCGGCATATGGGCCGGCCCGAATTGGATGGCGACGTCATCGCCAGTTATGTGGGCGACGGCGCTCCAGCGCTGGTGCGGCGTGCGCTTGAAAATACCGACGACGAGGCGCTGCTGCGGCGGGGGCTGGAATATTTTCTCAACTACTACCGGGCTCATAAGCTTGACCACACTACGGTTTATGAAGGTATTCCACAAATACTGGCCGGCTTGGCTCAACCTGTAAATGGAACTCGCCGGTTGATGACCGTGCTCTCGAATAAGCCGGTTCATCCTTCCCGGGCCATTGTCGAAGCGCTCGGCCTGGCGGGATACTTTGCATCCGTGTACGGAGGTAATAGTTTTGCGACCAAGAAGCCAGATCCTTTGGGAGTGCGCGTGATCCTTGAGGAAACGGGCGTGGCGGCGGACGAGGCGTTGATGATTGGCGACTCGTCGATTGATGTTTTGACGGGACGCAATGCGGGGATGTGGACTTGCGGCGTGACTTACGGATTTTCTCCTGGGTCGCTTGAGGAAGTGCCTCCGGATGTGGTGATTGATAGCGCCCCGGAGTTGGGGGAGTTGCTCCGATAGAATCGTGAAGTTGTCAGGAGGACTTTGTGAGGTCTCTGGGGATGAAGTCGTTTGGTATTCAGTCAATTCGTGATCGACGCCGAGGATGACTAAAATCTCTGACACGAATGGTTCACGCTTTGGCGAATTGACTCCATCCGAACTCCGCAAGCTTCGCGGCTTGAAGACCCCTTATGGAATTCAGCGGATGCTGGATGACATGCCTTATCACCTGGCGGATAGCGCATGGTCTCCGCGACGGGTGCTGCGGGAAAACACTTCGCATTGCTACGAGGGCGCGCTGTTTGCGGCGGCTGCGCTGCGCGCGATCGGGTATCCTCCGTTGATTCTTGATCTCGAGGCGGAGCACGATACTGACCACGTCATCGCCGTTTACAGGGTTGACGGGCACTGGGGAGCTTTGGCGAAGTCGAATTACACTGGATGCCGCTATCGGGAGCCGGTTTATCGTTCGCTGCGCGAACTGACGATCAGTTACTTCGACACTTACTTCAACCTGCGCGGGGAGCGGACTCTGCGGACTTTTTCGCGGCCGGTCCAAATGCGCCGGTTTGATTCTTTGCAGTGGATGACTACCGAGCAGCCGGTTTGGTTCGTGGCTGAATATCTGTTGACCATCCCTCACTATCCGCTTATCACCCGGGCGCAGGCGCGCCGGCTGCATCGACTGGATGGACGATCGTTTCGTGCGGGATGTTTGGAGCGCGCGGAGAAGAAGCATTAGCGGCGCGGACTCCGAAACATCGGACTTTGAGGAACCTCGGATCGATCTGGCTCGTAGACTAGGTTATGCGTTTTTTGGTTTTGCTGGCGATCGCTTCGACTCTCCTCACACACCACGTGCTGGCCCAGGATGCGGCACCTTCCGCGGTGCCGGCATCCACGGCGCCAACGGCTTTACCCCTTGATCTGAAGCCCGATTCCTCCGGGGTGGTGCCTCCGGAGCAGATTCGCGAATTGCTGCGACGGGCGGAAGAGAAAGACATCCAGAACGACAAGCAGCAAAGGGATTACACATATGTCGAGCGTCGAGAAGAGCACACACTCAACGGCCACGGCGAGGTCAAGAAAACCGAGACTCGAACTTCGGAAATCCTCGAAATTTATGGGGAGCCGGTCGAACGGCTGACTGCGAAAGATGACAAGCCACTATCAGCCGACGACGTGAAAAAGGAAGACGACAAGATTCAGAAGATCATCGACAAGCGCAAGAACGAGTCAGACGGCGATCGGCGAAAGCGCCTGGAAAAGGAAGCAAAAGAGCGGGAAGAGGATCGTAAGTTTGTGCTGGAGGTTGCGGACGCGTTTGACTTCCGGCTGATTGGCTCCGAGATGGTGAACGGGCGCGACACATGGGTGCTCGAAGGGGAGCCCCGTCCGGGCTATCAGCCGAAAAATTTTGGCGCTCGGATTCTCAATCGATTCCACGGACGGGTATGGATCGATAAGGCCGATGAAGCGTGGGTGAAGCTGGACATCACAGCGATCGATACGATTTCGGTGGGCTTGGTGCTGGCACGAATTCACAAAGGCACTCATGTGGTGGTCGAGTTGACGCGGGTGAACGATGAAGTCTGGCTGCCCAAGCATGTGCAGTTTCACTTCGACGCGCGAGTCGCGCTGTTCAAAAGCTATTACGAAGATATTGAACAGACCTATCGCGATTACAAGAAATTTAGGACGGATTCCAAGATCACGGTGATTGGGGAGCAGCCCTGAGGCTTCGCGCTGTGAACGGCGAGCTACGAGAGTTACGCCACTTTCATCCGCAGTTACGCGAAATCGCAAGGGAAAAAGGCGCTGAATTGAGCCGGCCATCGACCATCGCCGATCGGCTTCGCAGTTTTATTTTCAGTAAGTTGCGCGCCCGTCCAAGTACTTCCGTACCGTCTCTAGTACCTTAGTTACTCAAACCGGGGTGACTGATGCCCTAGTTGCGCCCTCACCACTAGCTGCAGATGTAATCACCCAGCTAGATACAATTAGTAGACGTGCCCTGCAACTCCGTTTTTTCTGAAATCCAGAAAAACCCCATAAAACCCAACAAAACAGGGAGATTCGCTTGGAGAGGCCCTCTGTTCCGGTTGAGATATGCTCAGCACACCAAAATACACACGAACGCGCAGGGAAATGTTTATGGCCGACTCGCGAGAAGTAATGAATATTCGCCAAGCTTCGCAGTACCTGGGAGTGAGTCCGGACACGCTTTACAAGTACGTGAACGAGCAGAAAATTCCGGCGTTCAAGTTGGGCAATCGCTGGCGCTTCAAGAAATCGAAGCTGGATCAGTGGATGGAAGAGCAGTCGATGGAAATGGAACCGCGGGGCAAAAAGAAAGTCAAGGCTGCGGTGAAGGCGGCTGGAACTCCGTAGGCGAATTTAGCAATCGCAAAAGAAGGGCGGGCACATGTTTGGAATGGGATCGAAAACGATAGTGGGTCTGGATGTGGGTTCATCGAGCATCAAGGCCGTCGAACTCAGAAGGACACGGGCTGGGATCGAAGTGGCTCATTTAGGACTCGAGCCGATTGCTCCTGACATCGTCGTGGATTCGATGATCGTCGACTCGGGCACGGTTTCTGCCGCCATTGCCAAGCTCTTCACCGATACTGCGATCAAGTCGAAGGCTGTGGCGACCGCAGTAAGCGGACACTCGGTGATTGTGAAGAAGATCTCGCTGCCTTCGATGAGCGACCAGGAACTGGCCGAAACGATTCAGAAAGAAGCGGCCCAGCACATCCCGTTCGACCTGGCCGACGTGAACCTCGACTACCAGATTCTTTCCGACGACGCGACCAGTCCACAGATGGACGTGCTGCTGGTGGCGGTGAAGAAAGACAAGATTTTGAATTACACCAACGTACTCTCGATGGCGGGCAAGACTCCGGCTATTGTGGACATCGATGCTCTCGCACTGCAGAACTGCTACGAATTCAATTATGAGCCGGCGCCGACGCAGGTTGTCGCATTGCTCAATCTGGGCGCGAGCGTGATGAACATCAACATCGTTAAGGGTACGACGCCGCTGTTCCCGCGCGACGTTTCAGTCGGTGGGCACCAGTACACCGATTCGCTGCAGAAGGAACTGGACCTGAGCTTCGATGACGCCGAGTCCCTGAAACTGGGCAACAAGGTGGGAACGGTGAGCGAAGACGCGAAGACGCCGATCCTGCAGCAGGTGACCGAAATCATCGTGCTGGAAATTCAGAAAACATTCGATTTCTTCCGCGCCAGCTCGGCGGGAGAGCATATCGAGAAGATTTATCTGGCGGGCGGTTCCTCCAAGGTTCCCGGCCTGGTCGATGCGTTACGCCAGGAGTTTTCGTTGCCGGTGGAGATCTTCAATCCGTTCCAGAAGATCGGCCTGCCG
>Ga0209006_10002976_pt1 | contig 15398 bp, 13 predicted proteins | sample JacPin_JW_Ref_O2_FD_188567 | JGI IMG/M metagenome (GOLD analysis project Ga0209006, IMG submission 188567) | Forest soil microbial communities from Algoma, Ontario, Canada - Jack Pine, Ontario site 1_JW_Ref_O2 (SPAdes) (version 2) | ecosystem: Environmental > Terrestrial > Soil > Boreal... | reverse complement strand
CCATTTTGCAGGTGCCGGCTTGATGGTGATACGTCTCGCAGGTCTGCCGCACCCAGGCGATCCGTTCGGCGCGGGTCGTAGCCTGCGGCCACACCGCGCGCTTGCGCCATCTGGCGAACGCCGGGCTCTCCATAATCTCGATCGTAACGTCGAGCGAATGCACGAGCGCCGTGAGATCGGCCGGCTCGCTGAGATAGCGCGGATCGATGTGCAACGGTGCCGCCGGATCCGCAGCCGTCAACTTAAGCTCGCCGCGCGCCGCCGGGCGGATAATCCCGGGCGCGGTGGCGTAAGCATTGGCGGGAATTTCCAGCGTCGGCAACGGCGGCGCGTTGCACATGAACAGCGGCTGGTGATCGGGACCAAGCAGGCGTGGGTCGCTCTTGGCGAAGAGATGCGCCTCGAGAATGTTGTTCTTCGGCGCAGGGATTTCCCGATTGGCTTCGTGGATGACGAAGGTCAGCAGGTGATCATGAAGATTTTGCCCGACACCAGCCAAGTCGGCTTGCACGGCGATGCCGAGCTTTTTCAGATCGTCGGCGGGGCCGATGCCGGAGAGGAGCAGAAGCTGCGGGGAGCCGATGGCGCCGGCGCTGACCACGACCTCGCTCGTCGCGCGCACTGTATTGAGCTTGCCGTCACGCTCGTAGATGACACCGCGACAACGCCCGTTTTCGATCAGAAGCTGGTGGCTGCGCGCACCGGTTTCGACCGTCAGGTTTCGTCGATTATGGGCCGGCGCCAGAAACGCGGCGGCGGCGCTGCATCGACGCCCGTCGCGGACCGTCGTATCGGTGTAGCCGACGCCGATCAATTCCGCTCCGGAGAAGTCGTGATTGATCGGGTGCCCGGCGCCGACGGCGGCCTCGATGAACGCATCGGTGAGCGGGTTCGGATCGATGTTGCGCGAGATTGCGAGCGGGCCACCAGCGCCGTGATAACGAGAGGCGCCGCCGTGATAATCCTCCGACTTCTTGAAGTACGGCAGTACGCTTTCGTAATCCCAACCGACGTTGCCGAGATAAGCCCAATGATCGTAGTCGGCCGGCGCGCCGCGAACATAGATCATGGCGTTGAGGCAACTTGATCCGCCAAGCACCTTGCCGCGTGGCCAATAGATCGAGCGGTTCAGCGCTCCCGGCTGTGGCGTGGTCGTGTAGCCCCAGTCAAATCCGGTGGTCCACAGCTCCCAGGCGCGATGCGGAGCAAAAATCCGCTCGTCGCGATCGGGACCGCCGGCCTCCAAAAGCAAAACGTTGACGTCCGGATCTTCCGACAACCGGGACGCAATCGCGCACCCCGCCGAACCGGCACCGACCACGATGTAATCGTAGGCAGCCAAATACGCCCTCCCCAACGCTTTATTGCGCGTACGTCTTGCAATTTCGCGTACGCCGCACGCGCCTTGATTGAGCGCCTTTTTGCTAGTGACCGTAGCAAACCGACGGGGCCGCCGCCATGACGGACATTCACTAGCAGGGCCAGCCGGCCTTGCGGGCGCCCACAACGCCTAAAGCCATTTCAGGCAGGCTTGCGCCAATTCGACCTGGTTGCGCACGTTGAGCTTGGCGCGCGCGCTGCGGAGCTGATTATCGACCGTGTTCGGCGACTTGCCCAGCCGCTGCGCGACTTCCTTGTAGGTCAAGCCGCATGCGGCAAGTCGCACCACGGAGATTTCCGCTTCGGTCAGTTGCGCGAGGATGGAGGGCCTTTCAAGCCGGACCTGGGCTCTGACAATCGGGCTGAAGAATTGCGTAATGAATTGATCGAAATAATCGAGGTCGGCCGCGTTCCAGGCTCGCACTGCGTCGGTATCGTCGACGCAAATGAGACCGAAAACCTGGCCGCCAACCTCCAGACGTCGGGCCAATTTGGATTTCGAGCCGAGTCCCGCCCAGTACTTTGCGATGCCGGGCGAAGATCTAAGACTCTGATAGACCGGGCCGCGCGCCTGCCAGACCTGCTGGACCGGCCATATCTGGTTGGGAAATGCGCCTTCGAACGGCGGTATCGAAAGATCGGGCGCCGTTTCGACCGCGTTTGGGATGTAAACCGGCTTGTCCCGGCTGCCGAATCCGAAATCGACGCGGCTTGCCCGGAATCGCTCCAGCATAAAACGCAACGCAGCGCTGTACATCGCTCCGGGCTCGTCGAAGCAAAGAAGCATGTGCGCGGCACAGTCGAGCATGCTTGCCGGCGCGGCACCGCGCCTTTGATCCAGCAAAGCGACTTTCAGATTCTGAACAAGAACCGATGCGTAGGCCGCGTTCATCGTGGCAAGGTCCGCTTGAACTCGTATTGACCTTGAGAGCTGAAAAACCGCGTGTGCTCGCGGCACATTCGCGGCAGCATGTGCGCCGAAGCGACAATCGGCGTGTCGATCAGTTCAGCATTCCTCCAGTGCTCCAGACCGCGTCGCCGCGCTTGCGCGCGCGGCCTTTGTTTTCGAAAGCCCCGGGTCTTTAGATAGAGACAAATACCGTGTTCCCATCGAACATGCTATGTAAAGCCCTGGTGGCGAAACCGATCGCGTGCCAGCAATCCAATTTTGGCCATGGCGGGCTTTAGCTGCGCGCGCGAGCGACTTACGATCTTGTGGCACGGGATGGCGCGGCCAACGCCGCGCCCGAAGACGAAAAAACCGGGGGGACACACAATGAAGGCTGCGGACCTGTTCGATGTGCGTGGGCTGGCGACGATTGTGACCGGCGCGGCAAGCGGCATCGGGCTCGCTTATGCGGAAGCCATGGCCGACAACGGGGCACGCGTGACTCTCATGGATAGAGATTCATCCTCGCTCGACGCCGCGGTGCACCAGCTTGCGGAACGGGGCGGCGACGTTCGCGGACAGATCCTCGACGTCACCGACCGGCCGGGCTTGCGCGCCGGCATCGACGCAGCGGCCACCCACTATGGCAGGCTCGACGTGGTCTTCGCCAATGTCGGCATTGACTCCCCGCCGGGCTTTCTCGGCATGACCGGCGAGCGAAACCCCAAAGGCGCGTTTGAAAACGTGTCCGACGAGCGCTGGGACCTCGTCATGGAGACCAACCTCACCTCGGTATTCGGCACCATCAAAGCGGCCGTCCCGCACATGAAGAAGAATGCCAAAGGCGGACGTATCATCGTCACCACGTCGGTGGCCGCCATTCGCGGCGAAGCCATTGTCGGCATGCCCTACATGCCGGCAAAGGCCGGCGCCGCCCATCTGGTGCGGCAGGCCGCGCTCGAGCTCGCCAAACACAATATTCTGGTCAACGCCATCGCGCCGGGACCGTTCATCACCAACATCGCCGGTGGCCACATGCGCGATCCGGCGACGGTTGCCGCTTTCGCCCGCTTCACGCCATCGCACCGGCTCGCATCCACCGATGAGATCCAGGGCGTCGCTTTATTCCTCGCGTCACCGGCATCGAGCTACGTCACCGGATCGCAAATCGTCATCGATGGCGGCGTTCTACTTGGGCAAGCGGACTGACTAGGCGAACGGCATCGCCCGGCGACAAAGTCACCGTTGCGAACGCGGCGACTGACATAGAGGCAAATCGCGCCAGCGGTCGGCGAGCAAAATAGGCAAGCCGATTTGACAAGGGCACCGTGTCTGCCCCTCCAGCAAGTCGCCGCGCCGCTCGCCGTTAGGCGTCGGCGAATGCCTTTTCGACTACAAAGTGACCCGGCCTGTTGCCGGCGCCTTCCGAAAAGCCGAGACCGGCAAAATAAGCGCGCAAGTCCTTGACCATCTCCGGGCTGCCGCAGATCTCGATACGGTCATGCTCGCGATCGAGCTCCGGCAGCTCGACGTCGTCGAACAGGCGGCCGCTGGAGATCAGATCGGTGATGCGGCCCCGATTGACGAAAGGCTCGCGGGTCACGGTCGGATAATAGATCAACTGGCGTCTAACGTATTCGCCCACCATCTCATCCTGCGGCAGGCACTCGGTGATCATTTCGCCATAGGCGAGCTCCGCCACCTGCCGGCAGCCGTGAACAAGCACGATCTTTTCGTAGCGTTCATAAACGTCCGGGTCCTTGATGACGCTCAGAAACGGCGCCAGGCCCGTGCCGGTCCCGAGAAGATACAGTCGCTTGCCCGGCAACAGATTATGGTGGATGAGCGTGCCGGTCGGCTTGCGACCGACCAGAACGATATCGCCCTCTTTGAGATGCTGGAGCCGCGATGTCAGCGGTCCGTCCGGCACCTTGATGCTGAAGAATTCCAGTTCCTCTTCATAGTGAGCGCTCGCCAGACTGTAGGCGCGCATCAGCGGCTTGCCGTCGATTTCCAATCCCAACATCGTGAACTGACCACTCTCAAAACGAAAAGACCGGTCCCGGCTGGTGCGAAAGCTGAACAGCGATTCCGTCCAGTGATGGACATGAGTCACACGCTCACGATTGAAGTTACTCATATTGAATGTCTCTCCAGTCCCGGTCCTGCTTCTGAGGTTGAATTTCGGATGCTGATGCGCCCGTAAGCATCCATCACGGTTTCATGACCCACGTCCGATGGCGTCGGATGTGGGAAATGAGCGTCGATTGGCGCTTGTTCTCTTGTCCCGCGACGCCGCCCCGATAGCCGCGACGTCGCCGCCGGTCCACCCCGATCGCACGCACGTTGAAATTGACGTCGCTCATGGTTACCGCGCCCGCGCACGCAAATCTTGCGCCGGTCCGATCAGGACCGCGGTGACCCCGAACTCGCTGCTATCGGTTCCGGACATACAGGCGAGGCCGGCAAGCGTCATGTCGCCGCACGGGCCGCGCGGGGCGGTTGATGGCGACGCCACGATTCTCAACCTTCGGTTGGTCCGCGCCGCTCGCATCGTGGCGATGCACGCGATGATGATCATGATGATGACTGTGATGGTGATCGTCGTGGCCGCTGCGGTGGGCGCCGATAGGGCGGCGCGCGTGAAGGTGAGGGAGCAGCGGCAAATATGGGCGCGAAACGATACCGGGCAACGGGCTCAGCGACATAGCACGCCTGCGATCCGCGCCGCCGCTGAGGCAGCGCCATAGCCACTATCGATATTGAACACGCTGACGCCCCGTGCGCAGCTCGCCAGCATGCTGGTTAACGCGCTTTCGCCGCCTTTGGCCACGCCATAACCGACCGAGGTCGGGACTGCAAGGAGGGACTTCGGCGTCAACCCAACGAGCACGGAGGGGTGAGCCCGGTGAGCAGCACGGGGTAACCACCGCCGAGCCGCTACATCCCCTGGGAGGCGTAAACCGCTCGCAGTGCCTGCGTGGCGATCGGACCGTTACTGCTCAATGCGATAAGGCCTGTTGCGTCCAGGAAACATTGTGTGCGCCGCTTTTGCTGAGTCCAGGCAGCCAAGTAGATTGGTGTAGCTCGCCAGTCCGCCCATGGTCGTTTCCGCCACGCAATGCTGCCTGTCGCCCGGGGCGTACGCGGACCAGATCCTGACAAGTCTTTTCCGTGTTGCCTGCTCGTTCCTCACACATCGGGCGAAAGACAAATCGGGTCCGCCCCGCTCGCCCGCACCCGCGGCTCCTTGAGCTATGCCGCGGCAAATGGGATTGAGGTCCAATACAGGAACCTGTTGCGGCCATGCGGTGGAAATGCCGCCCAATAAAACAAGCGTCGAGAAGCTACCTATCAAGATTGCGCGATGACGCATTGGCTACCTCAATCTCTGCGGCTTTGGCTCGGCTATCGGCGCGCTCACCCGACGGCCGGGACGGCCACGGGGGCATTCGTAAAGCCCAAAATTAGCCTACAAAGATGAATCAGAAAACCACCCTCCCCGGCCCGCGGCTTGGCTTATTGGGTCGCGCTCGATATTGCCCGGGAAGCCGCCGACCTCGATTGTTTGGGCTTTCGGTACAATCGTCGCTACCGAACCGGATCTCATCGACCCGAAAATCTCCGTTGCCGGGAAACGGAATTTTCAGCACGAGACAAAGCGACCGAAACGGCGGCTTTGTTCCGGAGATAAAGACACCGCCTCCGTCGCGATAAGTCTCTTGAGGAGACATCCCCCAATCGTCGCCGATTTTAGACCGCCAAATGATCGCCAATAGTTTCGGCCGCGCCGGCTTCGACAATACCGACATCGTCGATCTCGCCGCGCTTCAATACGGCCCATCGATCGGCAATCGACAGCGCAAATGCGATATTCTGTTCGATCAGCAAGATCGACGTCGCGTTGGCGTCGCGCTCATCGCGCAATATACCGGCAATCCGCTCGACGACGGATGGCTGCAGGCCTTCGGATATCTCGTCGATGATCAACAATCGCGGCCGCACCATGATGGCGCGCGCCACGATAAGCATCTTCTGCTCGCCTCCCGACAAAGTACCCGCCTTTTGCGCCAATCGCTGCTCAAAGAACGGGAAAATATTGAAAACGCGGTTGATGTTGTCGCGAAATGTCCGGTCGTCGGCGCTGGCGAGACGCAGGTTGTCACGCACTGAAAGATCCTGAAAGATCGCCTTCTCCTGCGGAGCATGCGCGATGCCGTTGCGCACCATGATGTCCGGCGTCGATCCAGTCACGTCCCTGCCGGCGACCACAATACTTCCCTGGCGCGGCGACAAAAATCCCAGAATGGTCCGCGCGAGCGTGGTCTTGCCCATGCCATTCTTGCCGAGTAGCGCAACGATTTCGCCGCGACGGACCGTCAGTGAAACGTCATGGATGACGAGCGAGTCGCCGTAGCCGCTCGCCAGCTTTGCCACATCGAGCGCGGGCGCGGCTGATGACGCGGGCGGCGCATGAGCCATTAGACCGTCCCCAGGTAAATGTTGCGCACGATCTGTGAGCCGACGACCTCGGCCACCGTTCCATCAAGAACGATCCTGCCTTGATGCAGCACGACGACGCGAGACGATATCTCGCGGACAAAATCGAGATCGTGTTCGACCAAGACAACAGCCAACCGATACTGCGCGACCAGATCGACCAGCACGCGGCCGATGCGTGCGCGCTCGGATTTGGTCAAGCCGGCCGTCGGTTCATCCAGCAAGATGATCCGGGGCTCGAGCGCCAGCACCATGGCAAGTTCAAGTGCCTGCTTCTGACCGTGCGACAGGAAGCGCGCTTCACGCGACAGCACGTCCGCAAGGCCGGTGACATCGATAACGAGTTGCGCCGCCGCCGGCAGTGCCAGTTCCTCGAGCGGGTGCAAAAATGACGGCTGGTCATTGAGAGCGCATGCGATCCGCAGGCATTCCGCTACAGTGAGGCTTTCGAAGATGCCGGCGGTCTGAAATTTTCGCCCGAGACCAAGGGCGGCAATCCTAAACGGCGGCTTGCTCCCGATATCGACGCCATTGACCCGCACCTGCCCGCCCGAACGCTCGCGCCCATCACTGATGCAGCGCATCAATGTGGTCTTGCCGGCGCCATTCGGCCCCACGAGGCTGACCAATTCGCCGTCGACGATGGTGAGATCGATACCCTCCAACACCTTCAGGCTGCCGAACGACTTCGAAACGTGAGCGATTTCCAGTCTGGCGGTTGACGCTGCGGGCGCCGGCTTCGCGTGCAAACGAACGGCAAGGGGCCGGGAGACGATCGCGCCGCGTCCTCGTGCCACCTTTCGCCACGCAATCTTCGCCAGTTGCGCCATGCCATTGGGCAACGCGACGATGACGGCAATGAAGATCAAACCGACAATCAGCTTCCAGACGTACGGCAGATCGCCGGAGAGGTAAGAGCTCAAGACATCGATGCCGATCGTCCCCAGCACCGGGCCGATCAGGGTGCCGCGGCCGCCTAGGGCCACGTAGATGACGAGTTCGGTGCCGAACACGAAGCTCGTCAATTCAGGCGCCACCACCGCGGAGAAATTCGCGTAGCTGAAACCGGCGAGGCCGGCGATGCCGGCAAGCAACGCCGTGAGCAAAATTTTCACCCGGGGCGTATTGATGCCGAGGTACGAGCATCGCTCCTCGTTGTCGCGAATGGCGACAAGGACGCGGGCCATTTCGCTCTTAACGAAAATAAAGGCGAGAGCGCCGCAAACGACGAGCGCACCTCCGGCGATCCAAAACCAAGCCTCGATCGAAAGGTCGAAGACTTGATAACCCACCAAGCCGCTGCTTGACCCCGTGAAGGTCCCGCCAGAAAAAATGATCTGCGTCACCACAATCGGGAACGCCAGCGAAACCACGGACGCATAGAGCGGCGTTGATCCCGGATAAAAAGACAGCCACCCCGCCAGCAGCCCGGTCAGCGCGGGTGCTAACAGCGCCAAGACAACGGCCAGCGTGATGGTCGCGGGTGAAAATCCGATATGCGTGAAGAAGAGCGCCGCCGCGTAAGCTCCAATACCGAAGAACGCCGCCTGTCCGAAGGTCAGAATGCCGGCATAGCCCCAGAGGAGATCGACGGTGAGCGCCACCAGCGCATAGTGGAACGCCCGAATGAGGATGTTCACCATGTAGGTGTCGAGAACAAAGGGCCCTGCCGCGATCAGAATCGCAAGCGCCGCGACAACGACAGCAATTGCGCGCAGCCGTCGCGGCGCTGGAGATGCCGATTGCGTTAGCGGCGCGGCCGAGTCGATGGTGGTCTCCTCAGCCACGGCCAAAGCCCGCCGGTCGCAGCCGCAACACCACGGCCGAGAGCAAGACGATGGTCATGCCGCCGAGGATGGGACTGAAATAGCTGCTGACCACCACTTGCGCACCGCCGAGGATCAAGGCCGCGAGCGCGAGGCTGACAAACGACGATCCGGCCACCATCACCAGCATGAATGCATTGATCAACCAGGGCACGCCCATATTCGGATCCACGCTCGATAACGGCGTGATCAGCGCGCCGGCAAGCGCCGCAAGCCCGCAGCCGACCACAAACGTCATGCGTCGCACGCGGTAAGTGTCGATGCCGAGCCCCCGCGCCAGATCCTCGTTCATGATCACGGCGCGCGCCGAAAGCCCAAGCCGTGTGCCTTCGATCAGCACCGCAAAGCCAATTCCCACCGCGACCGTTATGGCCAGCGCGACGAGCCGATAGGCCGAATAGGTCTCGCCAAGAACGGAAATGGTGCCGCTGAGCGGGCTGCGCGCAAACTGGATCTCGCGACCGAAGCCGAGAGTAATGAACTGGCTGATCACGATGCCGAGGCCCCAGGTGGCGAGAATCGCATCGAGCGGCCGGTCGTACAGCGGGCGAACGACCAGCCGTTCGACGAGCAGTCCGACAGCCGCCCCGATAACAAAGGCCAGCGGAAACGAGAGCCAGGGATTCAGGTTGAACGCGGTGGTCGCGAGCGCGCCGTAGGCGCCGATGGTCAAGAAGGCGCCGTGCGCGAAATTGATGATCTTGAGCACGCCGAAAATGACGAGCAGCCCGGTAGCAACCACGAACAGCAGTGCCGCCGTGGTCACGATGTCGAGGGTGATCGTCATCTTGCCTTGCCTGAGCGATGACTAAACGGCCGGGTCGCGAACGCGCGGCGAACAAACCCGGCCGCAGATTATCACTTCAAGTTCGGGCATTGGTCGCCTGGATCGACATCCTTGAAGGCCTGGATGACCTTCACGCTTCCGTCCGCCTGCACCTGACCGAGATACATCGTCAACGGCGCGTGACGTTCCTTGTTCATCTGGATCGTGCCGCGCGGGCCGTCGACCGAAACCTCGGCGAGCGCTTTGATCACGTCGTCTGCCTTGGTCGACTTCGCCTTTTCGATCGCTGCCTTGTAGGCGTAGACACCTTCGTACTCTGGAACGGAAAGGTCATTGGGCGTCTTCAACTGATCGCCGAACTTCGCCTTCATGTCCGCGAGAAATTTCTTGTTGGCGGGTGTGTCAATGGAGGTGACGTAGGAGGCGGAGATGAAAATTCCTTCCGCGTCAGCCCCCATGCTTTTGGCGGTACCTTCGTCCACCGCCAGATTGCCGTAGGGAAGCGTTATTCCGGCGGCGCGCAGTTGCTTGGTGAGTGTGACGTTGGGAGCGCCACCTGCGGTCGACGTGATCAGCGCATCGGCGCCGGACGCGCGCAACTTGGATAGAATCGATGTCCAATCGCTGCCGTCCATCGGCAGATACTCCTCGCCGACGACTTTGCCGCCGTTTTTCTCGATGTATGCGCGGGTGAATTGCAACATGCCGCGGCCGAAAGCGTAATCGCTGCCGATCAGAAAGAAGCTCTTGGCGTTGTTGGTCTTCATGAAGTGATCGACAATCGGCGGCACCTGCTGCTCGGGCACCCAGGCATTGACATAAAGGTAGGGGTTGCACGAGCGCCCTTCATAGAACGAGGTATAGATGAAGGGGGTCTTGCCACGCTGAACAAGCGCCAGGCCGGCGTTGCGCGCCGCGCTCGTCTCCATGCTGATGAGCGCATCGACTTTTTTCTGGAAGATCAGCGAGTCGAAAGCCTTTTGCGCTCCCGCAGCACCCGAGGCGTCGTCGGCGACTTCGAGCGCCAGCGGCCGGCCGAGCACGCCACCCGCCTTGTTGATTTCCTCCACCGCGAGTTCGGCCGACTGAACGACCGATGGCGCGACGACGCTGTTGGCGCCGGAAAGACCGACCGGCACGCCGATCTTGATCGGCCCTTCGGCGAGGCTTGGAGCAGCCAGTAAAGCACACAGAACAAGTCCGGAGGCACCCTTGAGACAACTGCGAAACATGATTGGACTCCCCTTTTCCATTCGCGATGCAGTGAGATAAGTCGTTCAGTACCAGCCCCGCTTAAGCTCCGATCCGAGCATCTCGTCGTAGACGTCGGTGCGTCGATCACGAAGGACTTGGTTGAATGCATTCCAATTGCGCTTGCGTCGTGCGTCCGCCAGATCGACGCGCCCGTAGATGATCTCTTGCCGGTCGCGGCTCGCGGGCCCGGCAACGAGCCACCCCGTGCAATTGACGATAACGCTTTGCCCCTCGAAGAGCTGGCCGCGTTCGGTTCCGACGCGATCGGCGCAGGCGATGAAGAGCGAATTGGAGTGCGCCGCAGCCTGATGCAGAATGTTGGCCATCGCCGGGCGCCCCGCTTCCTGGCCAGGTATCGGTACCCAGTTGGTGGGGACGCAGACAATGTCGGCGCCCTGCAGCGCCTGGAGCCGAAATGTTTCCGGAAACCAACCATCGTAGCAGATGGCCACGCCGATCCGCCCGATCGGAGTCTTAAAGACCGGAAAGCCGAGATCGCCCGGCTCAAAAAACAGGTTCTCGGCGGCCCACAAATGCACTTTGCGGAATGTACCGACATAACCCGATGGTCCGACGATGACCGCGGAGTTGTAAAGCGCACTACCTGAGCGCTCGGCAATACCAGCAACGATGTAGACGTCATGCCGTTCCGCGGCATCGATCCAGGTGGCCGTCGTCTCTCCCGCCGGCACTTCCTCGGCGAGCGCAAAGGCCTCCTCTCGATCACGAAACACGTAGCCCGAATTGGCAAGCTCCGGGAGCACGATCAAGCGGGCGCCTTCGCGCGCCGCTTCGTTTATTCGCTTCAAACTGTTTGCGAGATTGGCCTGCTTGGCGCCGACGAGCGGCTCCATCTGAATGCAGGCAATCGTGATCTCGCTTTCCGCTCCCGCCATGCGTGGCCCATTCCCGAAACAAAAAACCTCCGGGCTCGCCCTGTGCGGCGAACATCCGGAGGCTCCACAGCCAAATGTTCCGCGGCCACCGGCCGCCGTTCTCATCATCGAGAACGCGATAATTCACTTTGTTTAGGGTGGAAGAGTCAAGTCCAGAGCGCCAAGGCGGCTGACCAAACTTTGTGCTGCCAATGCCGCTTCGCCAGCCAGCCGGCTTGTTCGCTCAGGACGATGTGCGCGATCCTGCGCCTGCTGGGCCGCGCACCTCAAGCCCTAGTCCGCCAAGCGTCTCGTGCAGGCTCACGATGTTCGCGGCAATCTGCCCGATCGGAAGCCGTTTGGCTTGCGCTTGATCACGCAGGAGCCGATAGGCATCGCCTTCCTCAATGCTCTTGAGCTCCATAAGAATGCGGATCGCTTTCTCGACATCGCGCCTGGCGCGCAGCGTCTCCTCCAATTTGTTGACCTTGGCTTCGAGGCGGGCGTGATAGCTGCCAAGCGCGCGCGCCAGCACAAGGCTGCTCATGATGCCGAACGGCCGGATCGGCTTGTTGACGACGCCGTGCGCCTTCCAATCGAGCAATGCCTTCAGCGTCGTCGGACTCTCATAATCGACCAGGCCGATGACGACCGGCCCGTCGCTTCGCGTGGTCCAGGGAAATGCCTCCGGTCCGGCGTGTTCGACCAGTACGAATACGAGATCGATCTCCTTGGGCACCTCGTCGGGGATGGGCCAGGCGGCCCGCACGTCACAGCCGATACGACGCAACTGCCGGATCAGCGCGTCGCCATCATCGTCGCGCGGGTGCAGAACAAGAATGCGCGTGGTGCGCAGATCGTCGAGTACTTTTTTGATGCCGCGTCCGCTCATGGCTTCAATGCGCCAACCAGGCGTCAATGCGCGGCGTCACCGCCAAATAAGGATCAGGGCGCACGACCGCTTTTGCCTGCCATACCACATCGAACTCGCCGTCGCGGCGAAGCACCCCGATCCGCGGCGTGAGCCAAGTGTGATGATTCTCCGGCTCGATCGCAATCCGGCCTTCGGGCGCCTCAAACGACTGGCCGATCGCGGCTTCGACGAGTTGCTCGGTCTCCATGGTGCCGGCTTCGCGCAGCGCTTTGGCAAACAGATGGACCTGAGAATACGCCATTTCCGACCACATGCTGACCGGCGCATTCGCGCCGAAGCGCGCGCGGAATTTTTGCACGAAGGATCGATTTTCCGGCTGATCAAGCGTGCTGAAGTAGGTCGCCGACGCGATGTGGCCGTCGCAATATTCCGCACCAATTGCGGCAACTTCGCCCTCGACCATCGTCAGGCTGGCGACCGGGCGGCGGCGGCGGTCGATGCCGGCATCGGAATACATCCGGTAGAAGCGCCGTGCGGATTGCCCGACGATGGTGGCAAATACCACGTCCGGCTCACGCGCAACAATATCGGCGACCACAACCTTGACTTCATCGTCGCTTGCAAGCATCGGCACGTATTTTTCCCCGATCACCTCACCGTTGCGGCTTTCCACCAGGTCACGCATGATCCGATTGGACTCGCGCGGGTAGATGTAATCCGTGCCGATGAAATAGAAGCGTCTGCCGCCATTCTGAATCAAATATTCCGAGAGCTGAAAGCTGTTCTGGTTCGGCGCAGCACCTGTGTAGATCACGTTCGGCGAATATTCGAAACCTTCATACAAAGACGGATACCAGAGCAGGCCGTTGCGCCGCTCGACGACCGGCAATACGGCTTTACGGCAGGACGACGTCGAGCACCCAAAGATCACGTTGACCCCCTCGTCACCAAGCAGGCGCTCGGCATAGCGCCTATAGGTCAAGGGATCCGAGGCTGGATCGTAAGCGACAGGCTCAATCGAGCTGCCCAATACGCCGCCCGCATGGTTCAGCTCTTCGATCGCGAGCGCGGTGCCGAAGAAATGCTCCGACTCCGATATCGCCGTCGCGCCACTGCGCGAGAAAAGAACACCGACGCGCCATGTGGTCATCTCACAGAGGTTCCTTGTGCTGACTTTGCACCTTAGTCTTATCTCGGTAGCGTCGGTTCCCTCAAATGACGGACGTCTTCTACGCCCCCACTTTGCCCGCGATAGACCATCACCGCAACGGCACCTCCGTCGCGGGAGACCGCAATGCAGCGGCGCTCGCTCCGATTAGGTCAGCGCAGAGTAGTCGAAACTATTGGCAAATAGACCTCCTGATTTCGGCGCGCACCGAATCCAGAATAAAAATTTTCAGCTAGCCTTAGCTCGCGCGCGACCGCCGGCACCCGCACGGGCGGTAGGGAAGAGTTTTTCCGCTCCGATTACCGGCCAACTAAATTCGTTGGCACAGCAATCATTGGTATAGCCACGAATCGCTCAATGGAACGCCGCGTTCTGCATCCTATATGTGCAATATTGCGCTTCGCGCGCGCAGCAGGTAACGGTTCCAGTCAACCGGCCTTGGCAGACCCTGCCGAACATAGAGGCCGCCGGCAAAAGCCTCCCAGGCGCAGTGATCGAGGCTGTCAATCCCGATGGAGCCAGGGCGAAGCGCTTACCAGTCGGCGCCGATCGGTGGTATCGGATTTGCATTGGCAACGCTGAACGAACTCGTACGTAGGCTGTTCTTGAAGGGACCACGGTAATAGCGAGATGCTGCAAAAAACAAAACAGAACGAACCATTGGTCGACGTTTGGCATGACAAGCCTTTGCAGCAACGGCCGGGATTCCTGATCCGACGTCTGCATCAAATCCATGTCGCCTTGTTCATGGAAGAATGCGCGTCGCAAAAGATCACGCCGGTCCAGTACAGCATACTCTCCGCACTCGATCATATGAGTGGTGCCGAGCAGATCGCGCTATCGGACGCCGTCGGTCTTGATCCAACCAATGTGGCCGATGTGCTGGCACGTTTGGAGCGCCAGAAGTTGATCAAGCGCAAGACCTCCACGCGCGACAAGCGCATGAAGGCCGTCAGTTTGACTGAGGCCGGGCGGCGACTCCTGCGACGTGTCGACACGAGCGCCGCGCGGGCACATGAGCGGACACTGGCTGCCCTTTCGCCAGTCGCACGCAGGCGCTTCATGCGCGACCTCGCGCGTTTGGTGGCGTTCAACAATGACCTCAGCCGTACTCCGGTCGGCTTGCGGTGAAATTCGCCGTCTCAGCTCCGCGTGAAATCCCAGACCGTGCGGTTGACCGGAGGATTGGCTCGCACCGCATCGGCGTCGACGGCGATCATGCCGTCCTCGATGCGGACGGGATAGAGCTTGAGTGCTTCGACCTTCCAACCGCGCGAGACATTGCCATCATCGAGATCGAAGCTCGCCAGATGTCGTGGACAGACCAAACGGCCGGCTTCGATGCGGCCTTGTGCAAGGTCGGCTTTCTCGTGCGGACAGGTGCCCTGGAAGGCGTAGACTCTGTCGCCGTCGCGCGCCACGACAAGGCCATGACCATCGATCGTCACGCACGTGAACGCACCGCTGTTCAGATGTTCCAATACTCCGACAACGACAAATTGGGGCTCGCGTTTCATGGCGCTTCGATATTCCCGGACCGGGCGCTCCGATGAGCAGCGCCGCCACGCTGGAATCGTTTCAGCGCTGTCTGCGGGCCGAGCCACAACTTGAAAGCTGCGCGCCAGCCGCCTCGGCGATCTCGCTCCACGAGCGAACTGTGTTGCATGCGGGGCCGCCTTTCGAAAACACGTCCGTCATTCCCGCGCCCGTGCTCAACAGCGCAATTGCGGTGGCGCTATCGATGCCGATGGCGAGGCAGGGCTGATCAGCGGCGACATCGGTCCCTGGTAGGCACATTCGGCGTCGGTCGACCGCAGCGGCTCAGGCTGCAATCGCGTCTGGGAT
>Ga0209006_10002975_pt1 | contig 15403 bp, 12 predicted proteins | sample JacPin_JW_Ref_O2_FD_188567 | JGI IMG/M metagenome (GOLD analysis project Ga0209006, IMG submission 188567) | Forest soil microbial communities from Algoma, Ontario, Canada - Jack Pine, Ontario site 1_JW_Ref_O2 (SPAdes) (version 2) | ecosystem: Environmental > Terrestrial > Soil > Boreal... | reverse complement strand
GCGCGCATGACGCCGAAGCGCGGCCGGATCTCGTCGCGGAACTTGGTCTGGATCTGGTAGAAGTTGACGGGCAGCTGCCGGTAGCTCTTGATTTCGCGCCGCGCAATGTCGGTGATGACTTCCTCATGCGTCGGCGCCACACAGTAGTCGCGCTGATGGCGGTCTTTCAGGCGCAGCAGGTCCGCCCCGTACTTCTGCCAGCGGCCCGACTCCTGCCACAGCTCCGCCGGATGGATGATGGGCATGATGACTTCGAGCGCGCCCGCACGGTTCATCTCCTCACGCACAATGGCCTCGACCTTCCTCAAGGTACGCAGACCCATCGGCAGCCACGTATACAGGCCCGTCCCGAGGCGCCGGATCATTCCGGCGCGCAGCATAAGCTGATGGCTGACGATGTCCGCCTCGGCGGGGGTCTCCTTCAGGGTGTTGATCGGGTACTGGGACAGTCTCATCGATGCAGGCTAGCGAATCCTCGGGCCTGGAATCTTAGCAGGAGCGCTACTGTTAATATGCGGCTCTGCCGGAAGGAGTGCGAAGCGTCAGGCGATGGAAGAGCAAAGCGATAGCGAAATCGTCGTTGTGCGGCCGCGCAGGAAGGGCATTTATCTATTGCCGAACCTGCTAACGACCGGCTGCCTGTTCTCCGGCTTCTACGCCATCGTCGCCGCCATCGACAAGAACTTTGCGCCCGCCGGCATCGCGGTGTTCGTGGCCATGCTGTTCGATACCCTCGATGGTCGCATCGCGCGCGCCACTCACACGGAGAGCGCCTTCGGCAAGGAGTACGACAGCCTGGCTGACATGGTGGCCTTCGGCGTGGCGCCGGCCATCGTCGCCTATCAGTGGGGTGTCGTGCGCATCGCAGAGTATGGGCGTGCCTGGGGCCGCTTTGGCTGGCTCGCGGCCTTCTTTTACGCCGTGGCCGTGGCGCTGCGCCTCGCGCGCTTCAATGCCCGCTCCGCCGGCGCCGACAAGCGTTACTTTGAAGGACTGCCCAGTCCCTCCGGCGCGGCGGTGGTCGCGGCATTCATCTGGTTCTCAAGCGGCTGGCACGAGCCGGGTCTGCCGGGTCTGATTGCGGCATTTGTCATTACCGCCTCGGCTGGGGCTCTCATGGTCAGTAGCTTCAGCTACCCGAGCTTCAAGCAGTTCAATCTCGACCGGCGCATCAAGTTCGCCTACATGCTCATCGTGCCGCTCTTTTTCGTATTGGTCGCGGCGGACCCCGCGACCATGCTGCTGTCTATATTTTCCACCTATGCGCTGTCCGCACCGCTGCTGTGGGTGGGGCGGCGCATCCGACGCAAGAACCGCGCAGGCCCCCCGTCGGGAGCCGTTTGATGCCTTCGGCCCGTCTGCAATATCTCGACGCGCTGGGCATTGACACCTGGGTGCCGCGCCAGGCGCAGGTATTCCCGGCAGAGCTGCCGAGCGCGGCAACGGGCGAGAATTGGCAGCTCTTGCAGGATGAAGTGGCGGGCTGCGTCAAATGCGCTCTGGCTGCGACGCGCACGCAAACGGTTTTTGGCGTCGGTAACCCGCACGCCGATTGGCTCGTGATCGGTGAAGCGCCCGGCGCCGAGGAGGATCGGCAGGGCGAGCCATTCGTCGGTGCGGCGGGCAAGCTCCTCGATGCCATGCTGCACGCGATTGGCCTGTCGCGCGCCGATAATGTATTCATCGCCAATATGTTGAAATGCCGGCCGCCCGGCAATCGCGACCCGAAGCCCGAGGAAGTCTCCTCCTGCCTGCCCTATCTCATGCGCCAGATCGCTGCAATCAAGCCGAAGCTCATCCTGGCTGTCGGGCGGATCGCCGCGCAGAACCTGCTCGCAACGGACGTGCCCCTGGGGAGGCTGCGCGGCCGGGTGCACCGTTTCGGCCCGCTCTCCACGGCGCTCATCGTCACGTATCATCCGGCCTATCTCTTGCGCTCGCCCGCTGAGAAGCGCAAAGCCTGGGAGGATTTAAAGTTCGCGCGCGACTACTTCAAAAACACTTTCGTGTCGGGAAGCTGATGGCCACCGCTCCGGAACATTTTGCACCTCTATTTGAAATTGCGATCCGCGCCATGGCGGAGCCGGATGTGCCGGAGGTCGTCGCGATTGAGGTCTCGTCCTACCGCTTCCCGTGGAGCGAGGGGATTTTCCGTGACTGTCTCAAGGTCGGCTACGTGTGCCGCGTGGCTTTGCAAATTGATGTCGTCGCCGGATACGGCATCGTCAGCACCGGCGCCGGGGAGGCGCATATCCTGAATCTGTGCGTTCGTCCGGAGCTGCGCTGTCGCGGGATCGGCACGCTCTTGCTCGAGGATCTGCTGCAGCGCGCCGCCGCGGCGGTCGACATGGCGTATCTGGAAGTGCGGCCGTCGAACACGGCGGCCATTCGCCTCTATCAGGCATTTGAGTTTGAGCACATCGGAACCCGGCGCGGCTACTACCAGGCGCCGGACGGCCGCGAGGATGCGGCCGTCTTCAAGCTGGCATTGCGCAGCCGCCGCGCCTCTAACGACTGATTGCTACCCATGAGCGATCTTGCGGCCGAAATCCGTCGGCGACGGACCTTTGCGATCATTTCGCATCCGGACGCCGGCAAGACGACGCTGACGGAGAAACTGCTGCTCTTCGGCGGCGCCATTCAGATGGCAGGCACTGTGAAGGGACGCAAGGCTGCGCGCCACGCGACCTCCGACTGGATGCGTCTTGAGCAACAGCGCGGCATCTCGGTCACCTCTTCGGTCATGCAGTTTCCCTACGACGGCTGCATCGTCAATCTCTTGGATACGCCCGGCCACGAAGACTTCTCGGAGGACACCTATCGCACGCTGACGGCGGTCGACTCCGCACTCATGGTCATCGACTGCGCGAAGGGCGTGGAACAGCGCACCATCAAACTGATGGAGGTGTGTCGCATGCGCGACACGCCCATCATGACCTTCATCAATAAGCTCGATCGCGACGGCCGCCCGCCGATTGAGCTTCTGGATGAGATCGAGAGCGTGCTCAAGATCGCAACCGCACCCGTCACCTGGCCCATCGGCATGGGACGCGAACTGCAGGGCATCTATCACCTTCTCGAGGATCGCATCTACGCCTATGCGGCGGGCGAGCGCGGCCGAATGGGTGAGAACCGCCGCATCGACGGCCTGGCAAGTCCGGAGGCGCGCGAGTTCTTAGGCTCTGCGGCGGACGAGTTTCTTGCGGAGATCGAGCTCGTGAAGGGTGCAACCCAGGCCTGGGACATGGAAGCCTATCGCGCCGGCCGACAGACGCCCGTGTTCTTCGGATCGGCAATCAATAATTTCGGCGTCGAGGAACTGCTTGCGGCATTCACCGCGCACGCGCCGGGTCCGCTCGCACGGCCTACCACCGAGCGCAGCGTCGATCCCTTCGAGGAGTCTCTCACCGGGTTTGTCTTCAAGATCCAGGCCAATATGGATCCCGGGCATCGTGATCGCATTGCCTTCATGCGTCTGTGCTCGGGGGCCTATCAGCGCGGCATGCGTTTGCATCACGTGCGTCTCGACAAGGAGGTGCGCGTGGCCGATGCGCTCACCTTCATGGCCGCCGACCGCGTGCAGGCGAAGGAAGCCTATGCGGGCGACATCATCGGCTTGCACAATCATGGCACCATCAATATCGGCGATACCTTCAGTGCCGGTGAGCGCCTGACCTTCACCGGCATTCCCAATTTTGCGCCTGAGCTCTTTCGCCGCGCGGTCCTGAAAGACCCGCTGCGCATGAAGGCGCTCGCCAAAGGTCTGGTGCAGCTGTGCGAGGAGGGGGCGACGCAGCTCTTCAAGCCATTGCGCAACAACGATCTCATTTTGGGCGCGGTCGGCCCGCTGCAGTTCGAGGTGGTGGCGTTTCGCCTGCAGGATGAGTACGGCGTGCAGTGCGTATTTGACATGATCAATGTCCACACCGCCCGCTGGATCGGCGCCGAGGATGCACGCAAGCTCGAGGAGTTCCGTCTCAAGGCGCACGACCATCTGGCCATCGATCACACTGGGGCGCTCGTCTACCTTGCGCCGTCGCGCGTGAACCTGGAGCTGACTGTTGAACGCTGGCCAGAGCTTACTTTCTCGCCGACGCGCGAATACCAGGCGAGTTGATCGGCCGAGGACCGCGGCTCGGTTATCGGCAATTGCTGAGCGAACTTAGGCCCGCTGTGCGCAGGCTTGATTATTACACCAAGCTTTCAATTCGCGCGCCGCGCTTTAATTTGTCGCGCAAAAGCGGTAAGTTCAAACACGCGCGGTCGCGTGCACCGAAACAAATTGAACATAACGACGATCGGGGAAGACTCAAATGCAGACCTCACGGCGATGGGCTTGTGCCCGTACGCTTTTCACCAGCCTTTCACTGACTGCGGCGATTTCTGCAGGCGCGGCAACGTCGACGGCAGCTGCTAGTCACGCCGTAGCCACAAACATCCCCGGCGTGCATGCCTTTACCCAGCCCCCTGCCGGATTTAATGCCATGACGGCATCGGCGGCGGAGCTGGCATCCTGGGGCTATCCTCCGAGGCCGGCTGCGAGCCAGGGTGCCGATGCCATGTCGCAGTGGCAGGCCGCGGTCGACCCGACGAACATCAGAGTTGTACCGCAACTCGTGCGGCACGAGGGTGTCTACCATCGTCAGATAGTGGGTTTCACCCCCGGCTTGCGCGCAGCGGGCACTAACACGATTTCGGCCACGTCCGGAAATTGAAGCGGCTACGCACTGACTCCGTCAGCAAGTGGCCAACCCCTCTACCTGGCAAACTCTTAGGAACTCAGTCGATATGGTTCTTCCCCGAGGGTTCAGCGAAGTAATAGCGCAACAGCGGTTGTCCCGGTGCGCCTCGAGGAGAATGATCTGCCTCGAGGCGCTCGGCGCTTTTCCCCATGGTACGGCAGGATGCTCAAATATTTGCACAGAATCGGCCGCTCACGACCGACTGCTGCGTGCGAGGAAGCGAGCTGCGAGCACCCTTCTGGTGCAGTCCTCACGATGAGCGTATCGTGAATGTGGCGCGGCGCGTCGAGGCTCTGCGCGACAATACAAAATTTTGTTTGGGGTCGGGAAAATCTAGATTGAGGAAAGCACGGGGCATGCCGCCCGGCGCGGGCTTCATTTGTGGTCATTACGTACGGCCATCTTATCAATCAACATCGGGGAATACCATGCAACTACACACCCGCTCATCGTTTGCAGCACTGCTTTGTGTTTTGACTTTTGCCGGGGCATCCAACGCCTGGGCAGACACTATCTACATGCATGTAATTGGCGTTGTGGGTCCGGTCACTGTGGCACCCTATCAGGGGGATATCGAGATCCTGTCCTACAGCCAGGGATTCTCCAATCCTGTGGGTTCTTCGACCCCGCAATGCAGTGACACGTCCATACAGAAGAGCATTGACGTGACGAGTCAATTCTTTGCGCGCAGTGTTCTTGACCAGTCCACCATGCCATTCACGGCAATTTTGTACTTCGTAAATACGAGTGCCGTGGCGGATACCACAATCAGGATGAACAGCGTTACGGTGACTTCAGTAAGCCACGGTGCTTCGGAAGGCGGTGGCTCGATCTCTGAAGCGATTTCGATGCACGCCACTTCGCTGACCGTTACGTTTACCGACGGTACAGTCAAGAGAACCTACACGACGAGCTGTCCATAGCCATCGTGCGGCGAGGCGATGCGAGCAAGCCCGTCCGCGCACAGACGGCCCTTAGCAGTGCGAGTTCTGCAGCTCACAGGCGGTAGAAATTGCTGATCTGAAACAGCCGCAGAAGTCTGGCGCGCTTGGCATACAGAACCCCGGCCTGCGGGCCGGGTCTATTTGCGTCTGACGGGCGCGCTTCGCATCGGGAACTGCGAAGACTGCGTATCCCGCGCGCTGACCTATCCGATAGCTGTCATCGGCGAACGGAAGGGCTTGTCTTGAGTCTAGAAGCTAGCGGTAGCCGGGCTCCGTCGCGCAGTGAATGATCCAGATCAGGTTGCCGCCGCTGTAATTGCCCAAGGAGCCGCCCGCGAAGATCAACCGGCCCTCGCCCTTGTAGACAAGCTCAAAGCGATGCCGGTCGCTGCCGAAATAAAATGGGATGAACGCCTTGCCGGTGATGTACGCGCCCTGATCGGTAGGCGGTCCGGCGATGTCGGTCACTTGCTTCATGCCCATGCCAATCTGCAACTGCGTGAACTTGCTGTTGGGCGCAGGGATGCCGGTGATCTCACCCTCGTAATCATTGATGCCCTTGACCTTCTGGCCGTGGCCGGCCTCGACCTTTGAGGCATCAATGACTTCTCCTGCGCTATTCATGCCGGGAGCAGCTTTGCCCGAGTCCGCAGCCGGATCGTTGGCGTTGTCGGCATTGGCGGCCGTCTGCGCGCTGCCGGCAAGCACGAAGGCAATCACCAATACAAATGCACTGATTTTTGTAATCACTTTGAAACCCTCCGTTTCATTTTCTCGGCAACCGATGCATCTATTTAGTGCGCATCTCGTAGGTCAAATCAAGCTAATCCTGGCGGGGCGAGTTCAGGCGGACTTCTTTTGCCGCGTGGGCGCCCCGCGTGGCCGGCGCACGATGTGCAGGCGCAGCACCATGCGTTCAAAGGCTGCAATCGCCGTTGCGGCGGCTTGACCACTCACCGGGCCGTAACGCAGCTGCGCATAGCGCGCCAGCAGCGGCTGCGCGCGTGGCGCAAGATCCGGCCGGCCGCGCGCAATCCGCGCAGCGTAGGCGAGCGGTCCCTCATGGGCGTCGCGGGCAAGACCCGCACGCGCAAGCTTCCTACAGAGGCGCGCGTAGGCGCGCCCTAGGCGATCGGGCGGGCGCGGCCCTCCGGAACGTCCGATATGCCAGGCAATCCACATGAGCCAGCCGACAAGGCCGCTACCGAGCGCCGCGACGAGCGCCGTCCAATCGGCCGAATGCACGCCGAGACGCGCTAGGATCCCAAGTTGAGTATTGACGTCGAACTTCACGATGCGTTCGTTCCACGCGGTGTTGAGAGCGTCCCATTCCTGCATGAGATTTGCGAGCAGCGGCGTCGTGTAGAGCAGTCGGGCGCTGCCCGAGACGGCGTCCGGCAGGATGTCGAGAATGCCGCGGCGCAGGCGCTCCGGTGCGACGATGGCGGTGGGATCGACTCGCCGCCAGCCGCGTCCGTCAATCCACACCTCGGCCCAGGCGTGAGCGTCGGACTGGCGGATGATCAAATATCCTCCAATGGGATTCCATTCGCCGCCCTGATAGCCCGTCACCACGCGGGCGGGCAAACCGCCTGCGCGCATCAATGCGACGAACGCGGAGGCGAAGTGTCCGCAGAATCCCTCGCGCGTGTTGAACAGAAAGTCGTCCACGGAATCAAGGTCGAGCTTCGGCGGGGTCACGGAATACTGAAAGCCGCCGCTGCGAAAGAAATCGATGATTGCACGCACGTAGTCCGAATCCGTCGGCGCGCGCTCGCGCAGGCGCGCGGCCAGTTGGCGCGTGCGCGGATTGCGGTTGGCTGGCAGCGCGCTATCCAGCCGGCGCGCAAAATTTGACAGTGGCTCCGAGGACTCCGTGTGGGTATAGGACACCGCATCGTATGTAACCTGCTGCGTCACGGGCTCGCGCGCCACAAGATCGAAGTCGGAGCTGAAGAATGCGCGCCTGTCCGGCGAGCCAACTACGGTGTCGAGAGTGAGCCACCAGCGATTGCCATTGGGCAGCAGCGTGATGGAGTAGCGAAACGGCGCGCCAAGATACCGCAAGGACGGTGAATCAATGGCCTGGTGCGCCCCGCGACGCCAGGTATAGCCGTCGAAGTCATGTAGGACCGGTCCCCTCCAGTAGCGCTCCTGTGCCGGGGGAACGGCGCCTGCAAAACGCGCGCGAAAGGCCGGATCATACGAGGCGATGAGCTGCGTGATGCTGCCGGGGCTCATGGTGTCGCCAAGACCCGTGACCGCATCATCGCTCGCAGGTAGAGCCCAGAATCCTCCTGGCAAGCGCGGAAAAAACAAAAAGAAGACGAGCGCGAGCGGCAGAGCGAGCAGCAGACTGCGCGCGGCGAGCTTGCCTGCAACGCGAGCGTCGAGCCCCGCGCCCCCGTAGGCCGAGACGACGAGCGCCGTACAGCACAGCACCGCCGTGCTCAGATAGAGCGGCAATCGCGCTAGTGACTGCCGGTCAAGACATGCCGCGAGGAGCAAAAAGAGCGCAGCACCAATCACGATGTAACGATCGCGGCTGCTGCGGGTCTCCAGGAGCTTGATCGAGCCCATGACGACGAGGAGCACGGTGCCGGCCGCAAGCCCGTTCAAGGTATGAAAGGTTGCGACCACGCAGGTCACGAGAAGGAACGTCAGAATGAGTTGCACGGCCCTGGGAAGTCCGGGCAGCTTGTGAGCCGCGACGCTCAACTGCCAGGCCGCGCAGGCGATCAGGACTGCCGTCGCCCAGAAGGGAATGCGGTCCGCGTTCAAGAGCGCACCCGCAGCGAGGGCCGCCGTGCTCCACAGCATGGGGCGCAATGTGTCGCGCTCAGCGTGCGATGGTGGCGGCATGGCGCACCGGCGCTAAACCATGGAGGGCGAGGGCGCGCAGGCATCGATGTCGGTGCTGTGCGCCGCGATCGAGCGTCAGCGCACCGCTTGGCAGCTTAAGCGCGTAGCGCTCGCCGCGATTTTCAGCATCGACGATCCAAGCGGCAAGCTGCTCAAGACGCCTCTCAGTATCAAGATTGGGCAGGCGCTCGAAGTCAAAGAACCGCTCCGGAGCCGCCGCGGCGCAATATTCCTTGACGAGGAGCGGCGCACCGCGCGCATATGCCTTCCATGCCACCTGACGCGGCGAGTCGCCATCGCGAAAGGCGCGCAAGCCGAGCCACTCATCCCCGCCCGAGCCACCGTGGATCTTCGCGCCGGGGGTCACGCCGGCCACGGTGGGTAGCGGCAAGAGGCCGCGCGCGCGCGGATACACGATGAGCTCCAGCGGCAGATAGACCCAGGTCCAGGCACGAAAGAGACCCAATGGCAGCGCCGTCGTCAAACGTAGCCCGTCAATCAACAGTCGGCCGCGCACCGTCGTCGGCACCGCGAGGTTGAGGCGCGCGGCGCCGCGCGCGGCGATGTCGGTGACGCTCGGCGCAACTCCGGGGAGGTCCGCCTCGATGCGCAGGCGCACCAGCGGCGCGGGGTTCTCGAGAGTGAGCTCAAGTTGACCCATGCCTCCGGCGAAAGTAGGCACGGCAGTCGCGCCCTGCAGTGCGATCCCGAGGAGATTGCGATGGCAACGGTGCAGCCCGACGAGAACGAACCCGGTGAGCCAGAAGGTCAGAAATAGCGCGGTACTGTTGCTGTAGTTGAGAGCCGCGACGAACATGCAGAACAGGAGGAATGCGAATCCCCAGCCGGCGCGCGTCGGCAGGATATAGATCCGGCGGTAATGCATCGTAACTGGCAGCACATCGGCGCCTTGACGGCGCCGGGCCCAGCTTGCGATGCGTGCGCGGATGAAGCGCTTCAAACGCGTCTCTATAGCGGCACGGGAACCGCTTTTAGGATCTCATCCGCCAGCGCGCTCCCCGCGCGCATGTCAAGACCCTCGCGTCGCTCGAGCCGGTGTGCGACCACTGCGGGCAGCACCGCCTGGACATCCTCCGGCATCACCGCCATACGATTTTGCATATAGGCCCAGGCTTGTGCCGCGCGGATGAGCCCCTGACCGGCGCGCGGCGAGAGTCCCAGCTTCAAGTCTGCGCGCGCGCGCGTGCGCGCAATCAGCGCAAGTGTGTAGTCAAGCAGCGCATCGGCAACGTGCACTTCGCGCACCGCCGCTTGGATGCGCAGCAGCGCGGCGGAATTGAGCGCCGGCGCGATCTGCGGCAGTAGCTCGCGCCGTGAGCCGCTCTTCAGCAACTCGCGCTCGTGGTCGGTGTCCGGATACCCCAGGGTCACGCACATGAGGAAGCGGTCGAGCTGCGACTCGGGCAGCGCGAAAGTTCCAACCTCATCATGCGGATTCTGTGTCGCGACGACGAAGAACGGGTCGGGCAGAGAATACGTCGTGAGATCCGCGCTCACCTGGCGCTCCTCCATCGCCTCCAGCAACGCGCTCTGCGTGCGCGGACTTGCGCGGTTGATTTCATCGGCGAGCAAGAGCTGGGTGAAGATCGGGCCCTTGCGAAATTCGAAGACCTGCCGGGTGCGCTCAAACACGGATACGCCGATGACGTCGGCTGGCAGCAGATCACTTGTGAACTGCACGCGTTGCCATGCGAGTCCCAGTACGTGTGCGAGTGCGTGTGCGAGGGTCGTCTTGCCGACGCCGGGTACGTCCTCGATGAGGAGGTGGCCGCGCGCGAGAAGACAGGCAAGACACAGGCGCACCTGGGCGCTCTTGCCGAGGATCACGGTCTCGAGTGCGGTAATTCCGCGCTGCAGTGCCGCTCGATCCGGCTCGGTCATGCGCTTTGCAGAGTGCGCACGCGCTTGAGCTGCGCTTCGAGCTCGGTCGCCGTGCGCTCAAGCTCCGCGGCGCGTTCGCGCAGGGCGCCGACGACAGCCGCGGGTGCGTGACTCACAAAGTTCTCATTGCCGAGCTGGGCGCGCGTCTTATCCAGATCCTGCCGAGTCTTTGCCAGCCGCTTGCCGAGGCGCTCCGACTCGGCGGCCGCATCAATGAGATTCGCCATCGGCACCAGGATCGTGAGCTCCCCGACCATGGCTGTCGCGGCCTGCGGCGCCGCCCCGCCGTGCTCGAGCACGGTAATTCTGTCGATGCCTGCGAGGCGCTCAAGATACGTACGGTGCCGCTCGATGCCGGCCCGGTCGCCTGCCGAGGGCTCCTTCACCAGCACAGGAATGCGTTTAGACGGGTTGATGTCCATCTCGCCGCGAATCTGGCGCACGGCGAGAATGAAACCCTGCAGCCAGGCGATCTCAGCCTCAGCCTGCGGATCGGGCGGATAGTCGGCAGCATCCGGATAGGGCTCGAGCATGATCGTCGGGCCGCCGCGGCCGGCGAGTGCCGCGGTCTTCTGCCAGATCTCCTCGGTGATGAACGGCATGAGCGGATGCAGGGCGCGCTGCAGCGCTTCGAGTATCTGCGCCAGCGTCCGGCGTGTGCCGCGCTTGGCCGCCGCGGAGGTTTCCTCCGCCTGCAGCACCGGTTTCGTCAGCTCCAGATACCAGGAGCAGAATTCGTCCCAGGTGAACTCGTACAGTGCAGCGGCCGCAAAATCGAAGCGATAGTTGGCAAGGGCGCTTTGCACCTCGGCGAGCCGCCGGCCGAAGCGCGCGCGGATCCACCGGTCGGCCAACGACAATTCAGCATCCCCGGCGCCTGCACTGTCGGCGTCCGCAACCATGAGCGTGACGAAGCGCGCGGCGTTCCATAATTTGTTGCAGAAGTTGCGGTAGCCGGCCACGCGCTGCAGGTCAAAGCGGATGTCGCGATTCGCCGAGGCCAATGCGGCGAAGGTGAAGCGCAGCGCATCGGTGCCGTGGGCGGAAATCCCGTCCGGGTAGGCCTTGCGGGTGGCCTTCTCGATTCCGGGCGCAAGCTGCGGCTGCATGAGGCCGCGCGTGCGCTTGGCGACCAGAGCTTCCAGATCAATACCGTCGATGATGTCGAGCGGGTCGATGACATTGCCTTTGGACTTCGACATCTTCTCGCCGTGCTCGTCGCGCACCAGGCCCGTGATGTAGACATCGCGAAACGGCACGTCGTCCATGAACTTAAGGCCCATCATCAGCATGCGCGCGACCCAGAAGAAGATGATGTCGAAGCCGGTGACGAGGACATTGGTCGGATAGAAGCGCGCGAGCTCCGGGGTCTTCTCGGGCCAGCCGAGCGTCGAGAACGGCCACAGCGCCGAGGAAAACCAGGTGTCGAGAACGTCTTCGTCCTGGCGCAACGGCAGCGTCGGGGCGAGATTATGCTTGGCGCGCACCTCCTCCTCGCTCCTGCCGACATAGCTTTTCCCTGCCGCGTCATACCAGGCCGGAATGCGGTGTCCCCACCACAGCTGCCGGCTCACGCACCAGTCCTTGATGTTGCGCATCCATTCGAAGTACGTCTTCGCCCAGTTCTCTGGCACGAAGCGCGTGCGCGCATTCTCGACGGCGCTGATCGCGGGCGCGGCGAGCGGCGCGATCTTCACATACCACTGGTCGGTGAGGTAGGGCTCGAGGATGGCGCCGCTCCTGTCGCCGCGCGGAATCATCAGCCGATGCTTCTCGATGCGCTCCACAAGTCCCGCGGCCTCAAGCTCCGCGACGACGCGCTCGCGCGCAACGAAACGGTCGAGCCCGCGAAAGCGCATGGGTACGTTTTCGTTGAGGGCTGCGGCGGGAGTGAAGATGTTTATCTGCGGCAGGTTGTGGCGCAGTCCGATTTCATAGTCGTTGAAGTCGTGCGCGGGCGTGATCTTGACGCATCCGGAACCGAAGGCGGCATCGACGTAGGCATCCGCGATCAGCGGAATGACGCGCCCGGTGAGCGGCAGCCGAAGATCCTTGCCGACGAGCTTCTGATAACGCGCATCCTCCGGGTTGACCGCGACCGCGGTGTCTCCCAGCATGGTTTCCGGCCGCGTGGTTGCGACCACGATATGGCCTGAGCCATCCGCGAACGGGTAGCGCAGATGCCATAGCTGGCCGTCCTCTTCTTCGCTTTGCACCTCAAGATCCGACAGCGCCGTCAGGAGTACCGGATCCCAGTTGACGAGCCGCTTGCCGCGATAGATGAGGCCCTCGTCGTGCAATCGCACGAAGACTTCGGTGACGGCGCGCGACAGATCCGCGTCCATGGTGAAGCGCTCGCGCGACCAATCGACCGAGGAGCCGAGTCTGCGCATCTGCGCGCCGATCGTGCCGCCGGATTGTGTCTTCCAGCGCCACACGCGCTCAACGAAGGCTTCGCGCCCGAGGTTTATGCGATTGGTGCCCTCCGCCTCGAGCTGGCGCTCGACCACCATCTGAGTGGCAATGCCCGCATGATCGGTGCCGGGCTGCCACAGGGTCTCCTCGCCGCGCATGCGGTGATAGCGGGTCAGCACATCCATCAGCGTGTGCTGAAACGCGTGTCCCATATGCAGCGTGCCGGTCACGTTCGGCGGTGGAATGACGATGCAGTAGGCCGCGCCGCCGGTGTGGCGCGGCGCAAACCAGCCGTGCGCCTCCCAGTGTGCGTAGATACGCCGCTCGATGTCAGGCGGCGCGTAGACTTTTTGCATTACCGCCCGGCGCGGTGGATCAGGAAGTCCGCCAGAAGCGGCGAGGGCCGCCCGGTGCTGCCTTTGTGCGCGCCGCCAACGTACGCCGTTCCAGCGACGTCGAGATGTGCCCACTTCATGCCCTGCGTGAACTTCGCAAGGTAGGCGGCCGCCGTGATTGCGCCGGCTTCGCGGCCGCCAATGTTGGCGAAATCCGCAAAATTGCTCTTGAGCTGCTCGCTGTATTCCTCCGTGACGGGCAACTGCCAGGCGCGATCATCGGCGCGCACGCCGGCGCTCACGATCTCGCGCGCGAGCCCGTCATCATTGCTCATGACGCCGGTGTGATGTGACCCGAGCGCAATCACGCAGGCGCCCGTCAGGGTTGCAATGTCGATGACGGCGGCGGGTTTGTAGCGGCGCGCATAGGTGAGGGCGTCGCACAGCACGAGCCTGCCTTCGGCGTCCGTGTTCAGGATTTCCACCGTCTGGCCGGAGGCGCTCGTGACGATGTCGCCGGGCTTGATGGCCTTGCCGCTCGGCATGTTCTCGCAGGCTGCAACGAGGCCTACGACGTTGAGGCGCAGGCGCAATTCCGCGGCGAGGCCGACCGCCGCGATCACGGCGGCGGCGCCGCTCATGTCGTATTTCATCTCATCCATGGCGCCCGGATCCTTGAGCGAGATGCCGCCGGTATCAAAGGTGATGCCCTTGCCGACGAGCACGACTGTCGGCGCGGTCTTCGAGTGGCGGTACTCCATGATGATGAACTTCGCAGGTTCCTCGCTGCCTTGCGTGACGGCGAGAAAGCAGCCCATCTTTTCGCGCTTCAGTGCCGCTTCGTCGAGCACCTGCACTTTGAGCGTCGCGACGCCCTTCGCAATGGCGCGCGCACGATCGGCGATGTAGCTCGGCGTGCAGACATTCGAGGGCAGGTTGGCCAGATCCCGCTGCACGCGCATGGCATTTGCCACCGCGGTTCCATGTGCGAGTCCGCGCCGCGCCGCGGCGGCGCCCGTGCGGCGCACCGGCCCGGCGAGCACGGTGTCAAGCGCAGCCACCTTGGGCTTCTTGCTCGTTTTCAGATCGTTCACCTGATAGAGCGCAGCGCCCGTGAGCTCTGCGGCTGCCCGCCCGAGGTAGTAGTCATCGAGCTCCTTCGCTGCGGGGCGCGCGACCGCGAGCGCCACGCTTGTGATGCGCGTGCGCGCGACCGCGGTGAGGGCCGCGCTGCACGCGCGCCGCCAGGCCCTGCGCGAGAAATTCTTTTTTGGCCCAAGACCCGTCAGGAGGGCGCGCGTCGCCTTCGTGCCGCTGAGATCCGTCACGAGCAGCGTTTCGCCGATCTTGCCGGAGAGATCGCCGCGTGCCAGCAGCGCCGCGATGCGCCCGCCGCTTGCCGCGTCCACTGCGCGCGCCTCCTCGGTGAGTTCGCCCTCCTCGAAGGCGCCGAGAATGAGGCACTCCACAGGCACTGTCGTGATCCCCGTCGTCCAAATATCGAAATGCATTGAATTCATCCCCGCAAGGTCTTGAGTTTTTTGGCCGTATCCGAGCTATTGAGACCCGGCCCCGTCTGAATTACCTTAGGAAGCCTAAATTCCGTTACCGCTCCCATTCGCGTCCACTCATGCATCAACGCACGGCGGGTCCGCCACACCCGAGTTTAACCCAAGAGTCGCCCGCCGTTATGCCGGGTATGGGTTGAGCGGTAGGGCACCCACTTTGGGGCGGATTCTTGGCCGGTATGTTCTGAAGGAAGTCCTGGCGAGCTGGCTGGTGGTGACGGGCGTCCTCCTCATCATCCTACTCACGAATCAAATGGCCCGCGTCCTCGCGCGTGCGGCTGAAAATCAGTATCCGCAGCAGGTCGTGCTCGAGCTCATCGGTTTGGGCGCGCTGCAGGATGTGAGCATTCTCATGCCGATCGGACTGCTCCTGGGCGTGGTGCTCGCATTTGGCAGGCTCTACCACGACAGCGAGATGACGGCGGCATTGGCCTGCGGAGTCGGCACGGCGCGCCTGTACTGGCCGGTGACGCTGCTTGCGGTGTTCGTGACCGCGGTGCTTGCCTGGCTGACGCTCGATCTTGGGCCACAGGCGGTCGAGCGCTCCTTGTCGCTGCGCGGAGCAGCGCTGCGCGCCGGGCAGTTCGCGCCCATCTCGCCAGGACACTTTCGTACTTTCGGCGGCAGCGGCGGGG
>Ga0209006_10002974_pt1 | contig 15405 bp, 11 predicted proteins | sample JacPin_JW_Ref_O2_FD_188567 | JGI IMG/M metagenome (GOLD analysis project Ga0209006, IMG submission 188567) | Forest soil microbial communities from Algoma, Ontario, Canada - Jack Pine, Ontario site 1_JW_Ref_O2 (SPAdes) (version 2) | ecosystem: Environmental > Terrestrial > Soil > Boreal... | reverse complement strand
TTCTGCGTACACTTTAGTTGCGTCTGACCTTCACGGGCGAGTTTGAGCCATTACGAACCTCGTTATTTCGCAGGATTCGATCTGGAAGTATCTATGCGACCGTTGATGACTCGAATAAGCTCATCACTGCAACCGTTAAGGCGCGCTATCGAATGGTGGCCCTATGTGCTCATCGCCATTTCAGTCTCAGGCTTGGCCTACGAATTCCTTGCTGGTACTCGATAGACTCGCACACGAACAGGCATTTGTTTCGGGCTATCACTATTAATAAGAGGCCCGGCTCAGGCGCAGGGGTCGGGCGCGGAACCGCCCACAGATTCGCACTACGGTGTTCCAAAAGTGTTTTGCCCCGCTTCGTAGCTCTTGTACTGTATGAGACTCGCCAGCATTTGGGCACAAAACTGTGCCGAGCGACCGATCAGCGATCACCTTATCGCGAAGAATCGACGATGCGGCTCGCCCGTCAGTCTCCCCCAGGCTGACAGGCATTGCTCTTCCTGTGGATTTTTTCGAACTGCGGCACTACTACCAACTTCTTCATCAACCTTTCACACTTCCGCAACCTGCCATTCAAATAGCCTGCCTAGATTAGGTAGGTTACGGCAGACGCCGGTGAAGTTCGCACTGCATTATCCCTGGCTTTAGTCATTTCGGACTCGAGTTTGGGACCCGGTGTTCCGCAACGATCAAACGTTTTGGAGACTGGTCCCGGATGAAAAGGTCCTTCCCTTTCTTAAGTAGCGCTGTGCTCATACTCCCAGTTGTATTCTGGGTTGTGTCCTGCCAAGACACTTGGGCGCAACAGGCAGCGCCACCGAATCCCTCAGCGCCTACCTCTCCTGGCGCCTTACCGCCGCAATCTCGTAGTGGGGGGGATGAGGACTTAAATTCACTCTCCCTTGAAGTCCCGCTAAAGTCCATCCCGCCCCTAGTAGCCGACGTCGCCGAGTATCCCGATTTCACTCTGCAACTCCTCCAAGTGGGATGGCGCCGGGGCGACCCGATCGATTTGTACGTGATCAGGCCGAAGAACGTCGAGAAGCCGCCGGTGATTCTGTATCTCTACGGCTACCCCTCGGAGACGGACCGCTTCCGCGATGAGGAATTTTGCCGCCTCGTCACGAAAAATGGTTTCGCGGCAGTCGGTTTTGTCGCGGCAATGGATGGCCATCGCTATCACGATCGTCCTATGCGGCAGTGGTTCGTCAGTGAGCTTCAGGAAGCGCTGTCGACGTCCGTTCATGATGTCCAGATGGTCCTGACCTATCTTTCTACCCGCAGCGACCTGGATCAGAGCCGGATCGGCATGTTCGGGCAGGGATCGGGCGGGACCATTGCCGTTCTCGCCGCGAGCGTGGACCCGCGGATCAAGGCCATCAACATTCTCGACCCGTGGGGAAACTGGCCAGAGTGGATGGCGAAGTCTACGCTGATTCCGGAGGATGAAAGACCGGACTATACGACGCCGCAGTTTCTGGACAAAGTCGCGGCTCTGGACCCTGTGCGGGTATTGCCGCAGCTGACGCTGCCGGTTCATGTGCAGGACACGCTCTATGAAAAAGAAACACCGAAGGTTTGCAAGGAGCGCATCGAGTCGGTAGTGCCCAGTAGCGGAACCGTTAAACGGTACGCGACGTCTCTGGAATTCAAGGATGATCTGGTTGGCGGCAAGCTGCTGACTTGGATCAAGGAGCAACTCCAAGCGCCTCCATCCTCGCTACACAGTCGGGTTACGGGCAAGCAATCTCCGCGCTAGACACCGTTACGTGAACTCCGGTCCGGCCAACAAAGGGCGAGACCATGTCTCGCCCTTTTTCGCAATCGTCCTGAACTATTCTTCCCGGCGGGTCAGGACAAACGCATGAGACTCGGGCCCGTTCACGGGATCGTTGAAGACTCCCGTTCCCACGATCGTTCCGTCGTCATTGATCGAATTAGCGGTCTGCAGATCCCAGCCGGAATTGGCGGGAATCAGGCTGTTGAGGTCGCGCAAGCCCCTCCTCCGGTTCCAGATGAACGCATGCGTGTCTCCGTCACCGGTGGTGTTGGAAGTACCTACGACCACACCCCCCGCGCTTATCGCGTTGGCCGATGCAAAGCTGCCCCCCAGATTTCCGAGGTCAAACATTTTTCCGAATTCGTACAGAAAAGCGTCGGTCCCGATAGCAGTGTCTGCCGAACCCACCACTAAGCCGTAACCGTTGATGGCGAGAGCCTGCGAGGTCGGGCCCCCCAGCGTGCCCAAGTCCACAACGGTGGGTCCGTTTTCGGCCCAAAACCACAGCGCCCCGTGCGTACCGCCAGTGGCGGTGTCCGAGGCGCCGACAACCACTCCCCAACTATTGATGGCGTTGCCGAAGCTGTTGGTGCCACCAGGTAGGGTCCCCAAGTCGGTTAGCGTCTTGGTCTTGGGAGACCAGCGGAAAGCATGTTGAGTGGTGAAATCAGCTAGATCGCTTGTACCCGTGACATAGCCCCGGCGATTGATTCCGCTGGCTGCCGAATTGGCTTCCGGCGCCAGCGATCCCAAATCGCTCATCGTCGTGGTGTACAGGAACGCATGCGTCGTGACGCCGTCAGCCAGGTCCGCCGATCCAACCACCCAACCCAAGTCGTTAATTCCGGTCGCCTGGCTGTTGTTTCCCCCCAAGGTACCGATAGAACGCATCGAACCCTTGCTCCATTTGAAGGCATTGGTTTGGATGTCGCCTGAGAGCGTGGAGAAGCCAACGATTTTATCTCTATTGCTGACGGAGTTCGCGGCACTGAAGCTTCCCCCGAGCGTCCCCAAATCCGCTATTGTGTAAAGTTGAGCTTGGCTGGCAGATGCCAGGGCAACCATCAGCGCGATCACCAACAGATTGAATCTCTTCATTATTTGCTCTCCTCCTCTGGAGCATTCAAAAACTATCGTCAATTTGCCAAACTAGACTTGATGAGTCGAACGACTCTCGCTTTGAAAACTCGGACCAGTTGCGGTATCCAACGTGCTTCGAGCGTCTGCCTTACCCCCAGGCGATGAATTTCCACCACCCGCCTCGGATCCGGGAGGGAGAGAGAGCGGGTGGACTGACGAGTGCTGCCAGTCCACCCATTCCGTCAATAGACGCCGGGCGAACCTTGCCCGTTTACTTCGCGGCGCACGGCGGAGTAGAACCAAACGTTTTTTGCACATGGTTCAGGACTCCTGGAGCGGCGCTCTTTGGTTCGATACAACCGCCCACGTCCCCTCCAGCCTCTGTTTGGCCACTCAGCCCGTTGTTCGGGCTAACACCGGACTGCGTGTAGTGCGACCGGTACTTGGTCAACGACGCGAAGGCAACAAAGTCCGGAACCGTATTGTTGACGTTGCTTTGCGCCTGGGTAACTATCGCCTGCGCATTGCAGAAGTTGGTATTCGGATTGGTAGTACAAGTTCCCGAGGGCTGGACATCGGTCACGATGCGCACAACCGACCAAGCCCGGTACGTGCCATTCCGCAGGTTTGGGAACGACCCCGTCGAGTTGTTCCAGAACTTGGAAACGGGACAAGGAGCGGTGCAAATCGGCAGCTCACCCTTGCCGTTCTGGCCAGGTTCCTTGCCCGTGTAGCTCAGGAAGATCGGATCCGTTCCATCAAGGGTAAGGTAGCCATAGCTGGCGCTGCCGGCCAGCTTCGAAAAGTTCCCGAAACCGTAGAAAGCGTAGCCGATTCCGTCCTTTGTATTCAGAACGCCGCCCGCCGTCCCTACCCCGTTCATGACCTCGCCGGTGCCGATGCCGCGTTGGCGTTTCCCCTGTGCGCCTGAGCCCGTGCAGAGCAGGTTCAAGGGGTTGTTATTGGCGTTCGCTGGATTCACACCATGTTCCATCGTGTCCGAGGTGACGAAAGGATGAGTCGTTCCCGTGTTGCGAATCACCGTGAACTCGGTTGTGGTGTAGGTTCCTGACAGGGGTTCGCGGAGCCAGGGGAAAATCGGCGCGCTCAAGCTGGTCGAGAGCACGCTGCCGTTGCAGTTCTTGCCTTCAAACACGGAACGGGCGAGGCTGTCGGTGATGCCGGTCACAGCAAACGTAGACCCCGAGGGTGTGCCCAAGCCGTTTGTCGTATTCGTGCGATTGACGACGTAAACGATCGCTTGCGCGCCCACAGGAATGGTGATGCTCTTCTTCACCAGGAAGGTCCTGCCAGTCGTGTCGAAGGGATCCGCAGTTCCCGGAATAATGTTGAAGGCCACCGGATTTGCCTTGGCGGAGCTGCCGGTCACAGCACTGAGGACGGCGGTCCCGGTCTTTTCGGTCAATGGACTGCCGAACCCCGGGCAGGTGCCCGAGGGCGCTGCAGCGTTGTAGCCGAGGCCGGTATAGTTGGTCGTGTCAAGGATGGAATTCACCCGGCACTCTTCAAATTGCGCATCTTCCGGGCGGACGTCCGTGCCTGCCGCGGTGAGAATTGCGTTGTTAACGGCTGCGTAGATTGTGGCCGGGATCGAAGCCGCATCGGCGCCCCACAGAGCCGCTGCAATTAGACCCTGCCCGGCGCTGGATTGCGCTGTAGAATCGATCTCTAGTTTGCAGCGCGGATTGGCGAAGAAGCAGCGGTCTCCAACCACCGAGTCCACAGATAGATAGGCCCATGCACGGGCCTCAGCGCTATCCCACACCACCCAGAGGTTTCCAGGCTCCACCACGATCGCGCTGTTCCGCGGATCGCTGAGCTGACCCCAGTTGTTGCCGGCCGTGGTTTTGCCTTTCGCGGTCCAGTGGGAGCAACCGGTACCGCAGACGGACTTGGCGGCGATGCCCATGGACTGCCACATCGCCGACGATCCTCCGGCCACGAACTTGACGTCGACCGCAGCGTTGGCTGCGGGTACGAGACAGATCATCGCGAACACCAGGAGTGCCGCGGACAGACATTTCATTCGCAACATTGAAATTCTCCTTAAAAGACAATTTAAGTTGTTGGATGGGTTATCCATCTATCGCAAAAGCATGTACTCGAGCTGGCACAGAGGTTGCATGTGTGGAGTCGGCTGTTTGACAAAGGGGCACCTGGAAGGAAAGTGCAATTTACGAGGAGACGGTTTCGATTCGAAGTTAGGCGCAAGGTGAGTCACCTCGAGCTGACGAGTGCGAAGTATCACAGCAGAGTGTTACATCAGGATGAATTGAACGTTAAAAGTTCCTCACTGCGGATTGAAAGAGTCAAACATCAAACATGCTATTCCGCCGGGCTGCGAACAAAACTCCAGCGCGGATGTACCAATTGCAGCAATTGTGACCAGCTTGGACATTCTCCTCGAACCTTCGAACTGGAAATGCTGACACGGAAGATGCGTGTGTCCCAAGCGACTAATAGCTTTAAGTCGCGATTAATAACCTTTGTGTATATTTCGATATATTTCGGTGCTCAACTTATCAGTGCCGGCTTAACAGGCGCAATCTAAGTCACATCGAGCGAGTAAGTGCTGAGCATCCCAATTTACGTCATGTTTTAGTTAAAGTTAACCGTCGGTGGCGGCGCCAACGAAAAGGGTTAGACATACTATCTATTGCGGCGGAGTCCCCGCAGAGTCTCCGTGTTCGTCTTTACCGATGGCAATAACCGGGAGCAGCGTTAACTTCCACTCGAAGAGTTAGCGAACTGGAAATGCTGACTCGGAAATCTCGTATGTTCCGAGTGCGACCAATAATTTTCATTCGCCCTTAACAATCGTTGTGTATATTTCGGCGCTCAACCTCTCTGTTGCCAGGTTACGCCACGTGAAATTCGCAGGGTCATTTTGCCTTCTGATGTTTCTCCTCTGCTTTCCCTTGGCTACATGGGCGCAGACGGATCCTGGCGCTGTGCTAACGGGTACGGTTACTGATCAGTCGGGAGCGGTGATTGCAGGCGCAACTGTGACCATGACGAATGCTGCCGATGTGAAGAAGACCACGGTCAGCGATGACAAGGGCACCTACACGTTCAGAGGGCTCGCACCCGGCGTCTATAAGCTTGCGGTTGAAGCATCGGCCTTCAAGGCTTATCAGGCGGACCTGATCAACATTGCCGCCGGAGAGTCATCGATTATCAACGTTGGCCTCGTCCCCGCGGGCGCCTCAACTGAAATCGACGTGGAAGGTAGCAACGCGGCAGCGGTTGAAACAGAGACCTCCCAGGTATCGGGGACGATCACTCAGAAAGAAGTCGTCAAGATCGGTTTGAACGGCAGAAACTTTACCCAGCTCATTGCTCTGGCACCCGGTGTCAGCAACCAGACGGGGCAGGACGAGGCCAAGGTCGGCGTTGTCGGTAGCGTCAAGTACAGCGTGAACGGTGGCCGCGTGGAATACAACACTTTCGAGGTGGACGGCAGCGATGTCCTCAATGCGGGTTTGAATGGAGCGTCCAGCACGTTGGTGGTCTATCCGAGTCTGGATGCCATTCAGGAGGTGAAGGTTCTAACCTCGAACTACGGCGCGCAGTACGGCCGCACCGCGTCCGGCACAGTGCAGGTAACCACGAAGTCTGGCGCCAAGAGCTTGCACGGCAACCTGTACGAGTTCCTGCGCAATGAGGCCTTCAATGCGCGCAACTACTTTGATCAAACGAAACATGCACCGCTTTACCGGAGAAACGATTTCGGCGGGACGATCGGCGGCCCGATCACGATTCCTGGTGTGTACAACACCAACCGCGAGAAGACCTTCTTCTTTTTTTCCGAGGAGTTCCGATTGGAGAAGTCCCCAATCGAGTACAACCAGGCCGTTCCATCCCTGAAGGAGCGCGGGATGGTGATGACCGGACAGGGTTTGCAGCCCAATATGGATCCGAACACGGGGCTTCGATACTTTGACTTCACCGACGTTTGCCCAGTCACTCCAGCCGGGAGCGCCCAGCAATTCAGCCGCACTCTTTATCCCGATTGTCCGTTAAGCGCCCTGAGTGGCAGTCCCACCACGCCCTATATTACTTTCGCGGACAATAACCTCATTAATCCATCCGGAGGGCTGGGGGGGGTAGGCTCATCCGTTGACAGTAGCGCTCTCGCTATCCTCAACACAAATCTGATCCCACTGCCGAATTCAGCTTCGGGCTGCAACTTTCGAGTCAGCAACCCCGACCCCAGCGATCCGAACCACTGCTATAACACGACCTTGTCTCCGTCCACGTACTGGCGGGAAGAGTTGTTCCGAATCGATCACAACGTCACCAACCGGCTGAAGGCCAATTTCCACTATGTTCACGACGCATGGGACACGACAGTGCTAACTCCGCAGTGGGGCTTCGTGCGCAACACCTTCCCCACGGTACAGAATCGTTTCATCGGGCCGGGACGCAGTCTGGTGCTTCGCCTCACGGACGCGATCTCCTCTTCGCTGGTCAACGAATTTGGTGTCAGCTACTCCAACTCGACCATCACGTTGTCGGACCAGAACGGGGCGGGGGGAAGGTTCCAACTACCGGCCTCGCTGCAGGCGCCGTGCTCCCTAAAGTCCGACGGCACCATCGTTCCTTCCGATCCCAGCGTCCCCAGCGTTCCGCAGTGCCCGATGGGTTATCTGTTCAACAACGGATTTGGCGGAAAGGTCCCGGGCGTCGCGGTCCTAGGCACGAACGGCGCCTATGGCGGACAAGGCTTTGTCGCAGATCCTTCCTACATGCCCTGGAAGCACAGCAATCCGATCGTGAGTGTGCGCGATGACATTAGTAAAGCGCTGGGGAAACACACCCTGCAGTTCGGCGGGCAGTTCATCCTGTACCGGCGCAATGAGACCAACGCCGCGGTGGGCACCGCCACCGGTGATTTGCAGGGACTGTTGACGTTCAGCAATCTGGTACAGAGCACGGGAAATGCCTTCGCCGATTTTCTGTACGCGAACGGCGGTGTCTCGGGCGCCGGTTCAAATGGCAACCTCTTCTTAACACTGCCGCAAGCCTACATCCAATCCTATACGCAAGATAGCGCCCAGCTACGCTACCACCAGCGTTACCAGATCGGGGAGCCGTATTTTCAGGATGACTGGAAGGTCAGCCACCGCCTGACCGTCAACTTAGGTTTGCGCCTGAGCCTTTTCGGAACTTATCGCGAATCAAATCGCCAAGCCTACAACTGGGTAGCATCGAAATTTAGTTCTGCGCTCGCACACAAGATTGCGGTCGACCCAGTAACCGGAATTCTGATCGACCCCACGCTGTCGCAGCCAGGAGCTCCAGTTCCAATTCCCTTTGATCCAAGCAACTTTGGAGCCGCTAACCTTGACCCGCGACTCACCAACGGTATCGTGCAATGCGGAGTGAACGGCGTGCCTGCCGGTTGCATGAGTGGCCACCTTTTTAATCCCGCGCCGCGTGTGGGTTTTGCCTGGGATGTTCGGGGAGACGGAAAAACCTCGCTCCGGGGTGGCTATGGGATATTTTTCGAACATGGCACGGGCAACGAGGCAAATACTGGATCCCTCCAGGGTAGCGCTCCTCTTGTTCTCACCATGGCGCAGACTTTCCCGAAAAACTACACCTGCATCGGAAACATTGGAATCGGAACGGCGCAAGACCCGACAGGTGAATACTGCACGCCCGGGCTGGTGGGCGCGTATCCACTGAATGTGACCTCGATCCCCACCCAGGCGATATGGCCTTACGCGCAGCAATGGAGTTTGAGCGTGCAACGCGAGTTGCCAAGCGGGTTCGTCGGCACATTTGCTTACGTCGGCAGCAAAGGCACCCACTTATCGATCGAGACCCAGCGGAACCAGCTGACCCCAGTCGCCGCCGCGTACAATCCGTTCGGCCCGAACGAGCCGATCACGAACTTGGACTGCCAAGGCGGCGGCACATCTCTAGGAACCATCCCTTTTACCCTCAGCAACGGAACCGTGGTGACGCCGAATAATCCTGCCTACATCAATCTGCTGGCTGCGTGTGCGAACCAACAAACGCCCAACGTAAACACCCTCCGCCCGTACCAGGGTTTGGGAAACATCTTTGCCCTCCAGGATGTCTCAAATTCCGCGTACCACGCGTTTCAAACGACGTTGCGCCGGACAAGAGGCCCGCTGACGATCGGTGCTTCCTACACCTACAGTCACTCCATCGACAACTCGTCCGACCGCAACGACAACGTTTTGGTGAATTCGTTGGATCTCCGCTCGAATCGGGCAAGTTCTAACTTCGATGAACGGCACCTGTTCAACGTCAGTTACGTTTATCAACTCCGATTCTTGCGTTGGGTGGCGACCCTTCGAGACATGCTCTCGGAAGAGGAGATTGCGCCTGATTCCAGCGACGAGGAGCCAACTCCTGCTTCCAGCGCCAAACGGCCCGCGCCTTCCATTCCGAGTTCACATTTGGCGAGGATCCTGTGGGATGGGTGGGAGTGGTCGGGGATCACGCTGTTCCAATCTGGTACGCCTTTCAGCGCAGTCAACGAAGCCGGCAACACGGGTATCTCCCTGACGGACAACGCCGGTGTCCTCGGCGGCATCGGGACGGTCGCGTCCTACCCCGACGTAATTCGTGGCAGCTTTAATCCAGGAGAGAACTCGCAGAGTTTCGGTCCTCTGTTGGCCAATCCAGCGCAGTTCGTCGCGCCCCGCGGATTGACCTTCGGCAACGCAGGCAGAAACTTCCTGAACAATCCGAACCGCCTGAACTTCGACATGGCCCTGCTCAAACACTTCAGAGTCACCGAGAGTAGCGAACTGGAGTTCCGTGCCGAAGCCTTCAACATCTTCAATACGACGCAGTTCCGCATCTACGATCCGGATAATCCGGGCAGCAGCGGTAATAACGTGATCAGTTGCTATACCGGGCCCTTGTATTCCGCGGGATTCAAGGGCAGCGGCAGCGACTGTGTGACCGGCGCGTCTTTTCTTCATCCCATCAACGCGCATCGACCGCGCACTATTCAGCTCGGCGTGAAACTGAGCTTTTAGCCGGAAGAAGTTCGTGGAGGAAGAGTCGTGAGAGTTTTCGCGTCGCTGCTATTGACGTCCTTGGCCATGCTAACGGCGTGCGGCCGCAGTTCCTCTTCTCAGAACAGCGGCCCTACCCTCGCGGGCAATTGGCAGATCGCACTCACGCCCAATGACCAGATGAACTTCCAGCCAAGAACGCTGTCGGGCTTCGCGCAGCAGACCGGGAGCAGCATAACCGGCAGCGTGTCATTTTTGATTCCGAATGTCCAGAACCCGACCTCTCCTCCGTGTGCCGGAGCCGCTCCCCTTAGCGGCAAGATCGACGGGCAGAACGTGCACCTGTCGGTCAATCAGAACGGGCAGATTTTAACGTTGACAGGCGCAAGTTCCTCGGATAATTCGTCGCTCAGCGGAAGCTACACCTCTTCGGACGGTACTTGTGAACCCGCAGAGAGTGGCTTATGGACAGCTATTCTCATTCGACCGATCGCTGGATCTTTTCAGGGCGTTTTTCACTCTGTCAGTTCCAACAGTTACAGCCTGCAGGACAGAGATTTTCAGATCACTGGCTCCCTTACTCAGGGCGAAAACATGGGCGCCACGAGCGCTACCCTTACTGGGACAATCATCGCGGCGGACTATCAGTGCTTCAGTGTTGCGTTGCTCAATGGAACCGTGAGCGGCTCTACGGTGCGATTGAGCATCATCGGGACCAGCGGATTGCCGGTTGGCGAAATGGGTGCTGCGGTCGGTTCGCAATCGCCCGGCGGGGCCACCATCTCGCCCGATGGCCTCACATTGTTAGGCTTGAATACGCTCGGCAACGGCTATTTCATGGCAGACACCAAGGCGTGTCCCTTCGTAAACCAGTCCTTTGACTACGGCAACCTCTGCCTTAACTTCGGAAGTGCGACCACCTGTGTTGACCCCCTGGGCGCGACGCCCAACGGTCTCTCCTTTCCTAGGTTGCTGGTGGGTGATACAACCGGACCGACGCAGACGATCACCGTTACCAATCAAACCTCGGGAGCGAATGCACAGCCTGTCAGCGTCAGCATGACGATTGCAGGCCTCACGAGCTCGGACTCACCTACTGACTTCAGCATCGTGAGTCAAAACTGCGACCCCACTCAGCCCACACCACCTCCGCAAGGGCCGCTGCAAGTGACGATAGCGAGCCAAGCCAGTTGCACCGTGGGCATAAAATTTGTGCCGAGTGGATCCTGCCCGCTCGATCCCACGGCGGGTCCACCAGCGAAATGTCCGCTGCCCCGGACCGCGCAATTCCTGTTGACCGACACACTTGATCCCACTGCTGATCCAAACAACCCCCATGCTGTAAGTCTGGTAGGGGTTGGGTATAGTGCGATCATCCCGTCCGTGGGAGAACTCGACTTTCTTCCCTCACAAGCCAACACAGTTCAGACCATCACGTTCACCAACCAGAGTCAGGCTCCGACCGGGGCGATGGTTACGATCCTGCCTACAAGCATCAATCCGTCGACAGGCCAGCCCTGTACTTACCCGGCATCATCTGGAACACCCTCCGGACTGCAGATAGTCGATTTCGTTTTTGGGGCGTGCGACGGCGTCCCCTTCGGCACGGTTCTGCAAGACTTTACGATTCAGCCCGACAACTGTTCTGGCAAAGTACTAAATCCCGGGGACGGCTGCACCGTTGGGATCATTTTCACGCCCCAAAGTACCGGACTCATCGATGTCTTTCTACAAATCAACAGCTCTGAACCCGACAGCGGCCGCTTCCCCATAGAGTTAAAGGGCAATGTGGCCGCCACACCCGCAGCTGCGGCCCGGAAGCGCAGACGCTGAGGTCAAACCGGCTCCTCGAATTATGACTCGTACTGCGGTCTGGTTTCGCGCAACTTTCTGCTGGGACCGCAGCTCGCGTCAAAAACGACCAGCAAGAAAGAATCAGGGAGTGGAACGATGCCCCGTAATCCATTGACGAGTCGCCCTCGAGTATTCACGGGGCTGCTGAGCGCCCTGTTGTTTTCGAGCTGGGATATTCCATTCGCTGCCCAAGTGGCGCCCGAAATCCGCGCAGAACCGGGCTTTTCTGGCTGCGATGCGACGCCTGAAACCACCCTGGTTCGGACCATCCAGGATGTGATCATCGAGCACGTTGTTGGCAGTCCGGCCGGGCTGCATTTGCGGGTGGCCTGTCGGCAGGGCGTCGTGGATACGCGCCTCGGACGTTTTCTATGCCAGCAGGCAAAGGAAGTCCTGTACACCGGCACCCCGGTCAAGATCGTTGGGACTGCCATACAACTCGAAGATAAGGGATATTTTCAGGCCCGTGAACTGAGCGTCGGCAGCCGGAATATTGCGATCCGCAACAGGCGGGGATCTCTCATCGATCCCCACGATGGGGGCATGAAAGCCAAAGCAACTGCCCAGGCTGACCGGGAAGGAGGCGGGCGATGAAGACTCGCCAATTGGTTTTCTTACTGACCGCGCTAGCCATGATCGCGACGCTGATCGCGTGCGCCGATAGCAGCAAGACGCCCCCACCGCCAGCGGTATCGATTGCAGCCTTGAGCGGATCAGGGCAGAGCGCATTCGTGGGAGCGGCATTTACTGCGCGGCTGCTGGCGACGGTGACGACAGGCGGCTCTCCGACGAGCGGTACGATGGTGACATTCACGGCTCCTACGTCGGGGCCGGGCGGCACGTTCGCAGGCGGAGTGACTACGGCCATGACCGACGACAGGGGCGTGGCCGCCTCGGCGGTGTTCACAGCCAATGCGACGAGCGGCGTCTATGCGGTTACAGCCGCGGTTTCAGGAGCGTCGACGCCGGCCAGCTTCAATCTCACGAACACAACGGCCCCGGTATCGGTCGCCTTCAACCCGGCGCCCCCGGCTGCGTTGCCAACCGGAGCCACTACCATTCTTACCGCTGTGGTCAGCGGCGACTCCACCAATTCGGGGGTGACCTGGTCGTGTACGCCTGCGAACTCTTGCGGCTCGTTTAGTCCGGCTACCAGCGCGGGGAGCTCCGCCACCACGACTTACACCGCGCCGGCTGCGATTCCTACCGCAGGCTCGGTGACCGTCACCGCTACGGCGGTCAAAGATTCGACGCAGTCGGCCGCAGCGACCATCACCATTACCGCTCAGCTCCCCATTTTCGTCTCGCTCCAACCGGTTCCGCCTTCAATAGCAACCGACGCCACCACGACGCTCACCGCTGTGGTCGCCAACGACTTCACCAACTCGGGCGTGACTTGGACGTGCCTCCCCACGAACTCTTGCGGCTCGTTTAATCCGGCTACCAGCGCGGGCAGCACCGCCACCACCACTTACACTGCGCCGGCTGCGATTCCCACCGGAGGCTCGGTCTTCGTTACTGCCACAGCGGTGAAGGACCCTTCAGTGTCGGCCTCGGCAAAGATAACCGTTACAATTGCCGGCGCGATCTCCGTTACGCTCAGCCCGACGCCCCCCCCTATACTGAAACCCGGCGCCACCACGACACTCACCGCTCTAGTCGTCAACGACTCTAGCAATTCCGGCGTGACTTGGACGTGCACGCCTTTGAACTCTTGCGGTTCGTTTAATCCGGCTACCAGCACGGGCAGCACCGCCACCACCACCTACACCGCGCCGACTGCTATTCCCGGCGGAGGGTCAGTGATTGTCACCGCTACGTCGGTAAAAAGCGCTTCTGCGTCAGCCTCGGCAAACATCGCTATCACGTCATCCGCTCTGGCGAATGGGACTTACGTCTTTTCTCTCACCGGGGAAGACCAGGTCGGCCCCGCCTTCTTTGTCGCGGGCGCGTTCCAGGTCACCAATGGAGCGATCACCGGCGGGGAGCAGGACTTTTCGAACACTATCACCTTCGGCAGCGACCTGATCAACAGCGCCGGCAGCGGTGTTTCAACCACCGCCGACGGTAACCTGCAAATTACGCTGAACACGTGCAACGCGAGGGACTGCAGCACCACCGACAGCAATGTCGGAGTGAGCGGGATTGAAACTCTCAACGGAACTCTGGTCTCGGCTTCCCGGGCTCTGATCACCGAGTTCGACAGTTCCGCAACCGCCAGCGGATCGCTGGACCGGCAAGTTGCCACCGTCTCGGCTGCGGCGCAAGGTTATGCGTTTCTCGCGACCGGACTGGATACTAACTTCCTTTTCGTCAGCATTGGGGGCGTAATCAACGTAGATGGCACCGCCAGCAGCGGGACGGTTTCAATTTCAGGCACAGGAAGCGTCTTCGACATCAACGACGGCTTTTCGGCGATCCCGAATCAGTCCTTCGCTGCTAGCAGTGTCACGACTCCCGACTCCTTCGGCCGGGTTACCTTCGCTTTAAATCCCAGCGTTGCCTCCGGCATCTCCCCTATCAGCATGGTGGGATATATCGTTGGCCCCGATCGCATCCAGCTGGTGGAGACCGGCGATACGTTCCGAGGCAGTTCAGGCAGTATGGGCGGGGAGGCCCTCGGCCAGGGTAACAACACCGGAAAATTCAACTCCGCCTCCGTCTTGGGCTCAAGCTTTGTATTCGGAATTACGGGGTCGGACACCATTGGCCTTCTCCAAGCGGCGGGAGTGTTAAACGCTAACCTGGACGGAACCGTGAGCGGCACTCTTAACACCAACGATCTGAACGGGACCGGCACGCAGAGCCCCATCACCTTTACCGGAGGATCTCTTACGGTGGATGTGACTGGCCGGGTTACGTTGACGAGTCTGACCAGCAACGGATACAACCTTCAGCTCTATTTGAGCGGCAGTGGAACTGGCACCGTGATTTCAATGGACGCTACTGATGCGCTTTCTGGTCTGGCTTATCAGCAAACCACCGTCGCTTCCTTCTCCGGAACCTATGCCATGAATGCGAGCGGGTTCGATTTGGCCAGTAACCTGGAGTTTGACGATGTCGGCCCGGTCTCGGCCAGCCTTGGAACCGGGACTGGATCTCTGATCGGGACGCACACGATCGACCAGAACTTCATGACACCGCCGGCAACGCCGGCGCCGGGCTTGTCCCTCTCAGGCGCGTTGACCCCCTTCGCGAGCGGCGTCCTTACTGGCACAATCACGGGGTTGGACATCGATTCCCAGAACGCGAATTCCGATAACTTCACCTACTACATTGTCGACGCGACTAAGATCCTTGCGATCGAAACGGATGCGCAGCAGTTGACGCTCGTAGACTTCGAGTTGCAACAGTAGTTTGCTCCCAGAGATCCACAGAGTGTCCCTGAAATTTCCGCTTGTGCCTGATCAATAGGAAAATCAAAATCAAGAATTGCGGTTTGGATCGGTCGAAGTATGTTGTGAGATGTGGGACAATAGAAAAATGAAAATCACCAGCCGCCCCCGCCCTAATGAGCAGCGCAAGATTGAGAAGCTGCTTGTGAAACTCGCAAAGATAAAATCAGTCTCCGCGAAACCTGCTCCGATGAATAGCGGGAAGAGCCTGCCTCAGAGCGCCTGACTTGGCGGAGTTACCCGCTATCGTGGAGTTCCGTTGAATCGCCGAGAGTCT
>Ga0209006_10002973_pt1 | contig 15409 bp, 13 predicted proteins | sample JacPin_JW_Ref_O2_FD_188567 | JGI IMG/M metagenome (GOLD analysis project Ga0209006, IMG submission 188567) | Forest soil microbial communities from Algoma, Ontario, Canada - Jack Pine, Ontario site 1_JW_Ref_O2 (SPAdes) (version 2) | ecosystem: Environmental > Terrestrial > Soil > Boreal... | reverse complement strand
CTTGGCCGCGATTACTGCTGCTTCGATGCTTGGCGACAGGGCTTTGGCAAGCCCGATCACAGCCACGAGGCAGATGAGCAGCAGACCCATGCTGATGAGCGCGACTCGAGTCGTTGCCGGGGGAGCGTGCGCCGCTTCATTACCCACATCGGCGGGCAGAAAATAATCCCTGTGGCGAACTGTCTGTACAAAGACGAAGACTCCGTACAACGTCAGCGATACGACCCCCGTAAATACGAGTTGCGATGTTGAGAACGTAGGTCCGGGGGTCGACGTGGTGTAAGTCGGCAGCACAAGGGTCAATGTCACGAGCGCGGCCAGTGTCGCCAGGACCGGACTTGTGCCTTCAACTCGGAACGCGATTACGTGGTGCCGCAGCCCCCCGACGAGAAGACACAGACCGATGACGCCGGTGCACACGATCATGACCGCAGCGAATACCGTGTCACGCGCGAGCGTGGATGCGGATGCTCCGCCCGAGAGCATCAGGGACACCACGAGTGATACTTCGATTACGGTGACCGCAACGGCGAGCACGAGAGATCCAAATGGCTCTCCAACGCGGTGCGCCACGACCTCAGCGTGATGGACCGCTGCCACCACGGCCGCGATGAGTGTGAAGATGATCGTAATCACAAGCCACACCGCGGGTGTGCGACTCCATACTGCGGCCAGCACCGCAATTGCGGCGATTGGGATTCCCAGGCTCCAGCGGGGCAGAGCAGGTGATTTTTTGGCGGCCATTCCGCATTTTCGCAGAACGCGCGCAGAGGTGCAGCCCGCGCTGTGGCTCGCCAGGCAGGAGCAGTATCAAAGAATCAGTTGACGGTCGTGCTTGCGATATTCGAGAGGCTGCTCTGGACACCGCTTGCCGTGTAGTCGGAGAGTCCTATGTACCACGTGCCCGGCGCGAGGTTTGATAGGACGTAGGACGTTAGACCCGGATTGGCTATCTGCGCGCTCTGGCTCAGATTGTTCGGATCGGTGCCGTAGAAGATGCGAAAGCCTGCGAGGTTCACTAGAGGCGTCCCATTGGTGTTCTGAGTAGGAGTACTCCAGTTCACTGTGACCGCGCCGGTAGAAATCTGGGTGACGGCGATACTGAACGCCGGCAGAGAAGCTGCGAGCGTGCCGTCGCTTACGCTGATGATGATATTCGGATAGCTGCCGACATCCCCCGCCGCCGGAGTGCCGGAGAGCTGCCCCGAACCCGTGTCGAAGGCGGCCCACGATGGCTGATTCTGAATGGAGAATGTCAGCGGCTGGCCCTCAGGGTCGCTGGCACTTGGCGTAAAGCTGTATGCCGAGCCGACATTCACCGATGTCGCCGGGTTTCCCCTGATGGTCGGCGGTTGGTCGACAGGAGCCTGCGAGACTGTAATCGTAAAGGCGGGCAAAGACGCCGAGAGTGTCCCATCACTGACGCTGATGACGATATTTGCGTAATGTCCGATGTTGGCCGTGGTCGGCGTCCCGGAGAGTTGTCCAGTCGTCGAGTCAAAGCTCGCCCAGGAGGGTCGATTCTGGATGGAGAACGTGAGCGCATTGCCATCTGGGTCGCTGGCGCTGGGTGTGAAGCTATAAGCTGCACCTGCATTTACGGACGTTGCCGGGTTACCGCCGATGGTGGGCGGTCCGCCAGCGGAAGGCTGGGAAACCGTGATGGAAAAGGCGGGCAAGGAGGCCGTCTGTGTCCCAGCGCTGACGCTGATCAGGATGTTAGGGTAGCTGCCGATATTGGCGGCCACCGGCGTCCCAGACAGCTGGCCCGTGCCGGAATTAAAGTTCGCCCAGGACGGCTGATTCCGAATGGAAAAGGTCAATGCGTTGCCAGCTGGATCGCTGGCGCTGGGCGTGAAGCTGTATGCAGAACCTGCATTGACCGATGTCGCTGGATGGCCGTTGATCGTGGGCGGTCCGCTGGCGGAAGCCTGGGAGACCGTGATCGTAAAGGCGGACAAAGACGCCGTCAGCGTCCCGTCGCTGACGCTGATCAGGATGTTAGGGTAGCTGCCGATATTGGCCGCGACCGGCGTCCCGAACAGCTCGCCCGTGCTGGAATTGAAGTTAGTCCAGGACGGCTGATTCTGGATCGAAAAGGTGAGCGCATTACCTTCGGGGTCGCTGGCGCTGGGCGTGAAGCTGTATGCAGAACCTGCACTGACCGATGTCGCTGGATTGCCGTTGATCGTGGGCGGTGCGTCGGTGACGGGTGCAGACACCGTGACCGTGAACGCGGGCAACGAGGCGGTCAGGGTCCCATCGCTCACACTGATCGTAATGTTTGCGTAACTGCCAACGTTCGCGGCAGCGGGCGTTCCGGTGAGCTGCCCTGTCGCAGTGCTAAAGGTCGCCCATGAGGGTCGATTGACGATCGAGAAGCTGAGCGCATTGCCGCCCGGGTCAGAAGCCGAAGGCGCAAAGGAATACGCCTGCCCGGCAACCACGCTGGCCGGCGGGGTGCCGGAGATGGTCGGTGGCGCAGCCGGCGGAGGTGCGGTCAGTGCAGCACTGACCGTGATCCGAAATGGCCCGACCGTTGCTATGCCGACGCCGTCGGAAACGCTGATCTCAATTTCGTTTGTGGCGCCGACATCGTCGGCGCTCGGTGTACCTTGAAGTTCGCCCGTTGCGGTGTTGAACGTGGCCCAGACCGGCATATTTGTAATGCTGAATGTGAGCGCGGTACTCAATGCATCGGAAACCGCAGGCGTGTAGCTATAAGAGATGCCCACCTGTGCTGACGTCGGCGGCACTCCACTGACGACGGGTGCCTGTGGATCGCCGACGGACTGCACCGTGGAACTTTCGCCGCCCGAGGTCGTTGTCTGTACGCTCCCGCAGGCAGAAAGCGCGACTAAAACGAGCACGCACGGCAAGACGACACGAGGCGGGAGCGCCGCTGCGTAAGCTTTTGCGCCGCGCGCAGTGTCCCCTGCTGACGCGATGGCTTTTTTCAGTCGCATAGCCTTCCCAGGCCGCACAGCGAGCACCTTCGAGTGACGCAGAACCCGGAAACGGGTGCGCCGCCGTCAGAAGCTGGTGTGAAACCAAACCGACGCGGTACGGATCCCTTAAAGATCCGTCCGAAGATTGCGTATTGATATTTCTGGCGCTCTCATCGACCGAGTCGCAGCGCCTTCATCCCCCGAAACTTCCGAATATGTGAACTGCGGCTGGGAACGCTACACGCATTGCGCGTAGAGCGCACACCGTCGCCATCCGGAGTCACGTGACATAATCGCGCGACATAAGAAGGTGCGAACCGCTAAGCTTGGCTCGCTAATGGATTTAGAGAGTCGCCATGAGATCCGCGCATCTCGCATCTGCTTTGTATTCGTTGTTATTTGTCGTCATTTGCAACGCTGCGACTACTTCGGCAGCAGAGACGACGTCGCAGAGCAGCGAGAGCGCAGCGCCTGTGACGAACACCGACGCGGCCACCGCCACCAGCAGCATTCCAACGAATGTCGCAAATGCGGTCGTGAAAGTCTTCTCGACGATGCGCTATCCCGATCCCTCGCGCCCGTGGAGCAAGCAGGCGCCGACAGAAGCCACCGCATCGGGCGTCATCATCGAAGGCAAGCGCATCCTCACCAATGCGCATGCCGTGCTGTACGCCAGCCAGGTGGAGGTTCAGCCGAATCAGTCGGGCGACAAGATCTCGGCAACGGTGGTCGCCGTGGCCCATGGTATTGATCTCGCCGTGCTCAAGCTCGACGATGAATCGATTTTCAATACGCGCGCGCCCATTGCGCGCGCGCCTGTGCTGCCGCAGATCAAAGATGCAGTTTTGGCCTACGGTTTTCCGGCCGGCGGCACCTCGCTTTCCATCACCAAGGGCATCGTCTCGCGCATCGAGTTCGTACCTTACAACTTTCCCGTTTCCGGCCTGCGCATTCAGATAGACGCCGCCATCAATCCGGGCAACAGCGGTGGCCCGGCGGTCGCCGGTGACCAAATGATTGGGCTCGCATTCAGCCGCTACAACGAAGCTCAGAATATCGGCTACATCATTCCCAACGAGGAGATTGAGCTGTTTCTGCAGGACATCGCGGACGGGCGCTACGACGGCAAGCCAGCAATGTTCGACGATCTGCAGACACTTGAGAATCCGGCACTGCGCGCGTTCCTAAAATTGGACAAGTCCGTCGAAGGTATGGTCGTGCATCGTCCGTTTCACAGCGATGCTGCCTATCCGTTGAAAGAGTGGGACGTCATTACCCGCATCGCCGACACGCCGATCGACGACCAGGGCATGGTCAAGCTCGGCGCTGACCTGCGGGTGAATTTTCGCTACCTCGTTCAAAAGGTAGCCGTTAAGGGCAAGGTGGCGCTGACTATTGTCCGTGGCGGCAAGTCACTGGTCGTTCAGCTGCCGGTTTCACCCAACCGGCCCTTGCTGATACCGATGCTGGATGGCGAATATCCACCCTATTTTGTATACGGACCGCTCGTGTTCTCAAAGGCGACTCAGGAGTACGTCGGACTCATCAATGCGACGATGCTGGGCGCCTTGGGTTTCGTCCGCAGCCCGCTCATCACGCGCCGTGGTGATGCGCCCGATGCAGAGTTCGAGGAGCTCGTGCTCGTCTCTTCGCCGTTCTTTCCCAACAAGCTCTCGATCGGATACTCCAGCCCTTCCGGAGGCGTCGTGTACTCGGTCAACGGAACAAAAGTGCGCAGCTTGCGGCACTTGGTGGCGTTGCTGCGGGACCTGAAGGATGAGTTCGTCACCTTCGAGTTCGATCATATGGGCGGCGAGGCACTCGTGTTCCCGCGCAAGGAAATGGTCGCTGCGACAGAGGAAATACTGACGGACAACGGCGTTCGCGCGCAGGGGTCTGCCGATACATTGGAAGTCTGGAGGTCCAAGTCAGGGAAATGATGCCGTTTCCGTCGACTAGCGTTTTGTCAGCGCTCGGCGGGTAACTAGATCGACTGTCTGCGACTTCGGATCAAAAAGTATCTGCACATCCCCGCGCTCGAGCTGCCCCATGACGTGCACGACTTTCTGTTCAAGCGAGAACTCCTTCGCGCCGTAATCGGTGCCCTCGCGTAGCACGAAGGCTTCGATGACGCCTCGCAGGACGTCGGCGGCCAGTGCAGCAGGCGGAATCAAGATCGGAACGTGAGACTCATCTTCCAAGACAGAGGTTCCTAGTCAGTCCTGCGGCTTGCATTGGCTCCAGATCCGATGGTATCTGTTAGGTGCTCCCGTTCCCAGACTGTGAATTCATGCCGCCCGTTATCTCGATCGCAAATCTGACCAAGTCGTACGCCTCAGGCCTGCAGGCACTCAAGGGCATCAATCTGGATATCCGCAGGGGCGAGATCTTCGCCTTGCTGGGCCCGAACGGCGCGGGCAAAACCACGCTCATCAACGTGGTCTGCGGGATCGTTACGCCAACGACTGGCGTGGTGGTGGCGGACGGTCACAACATCATCAGTGACTATCGGGCGGCGCGGTCGAAGATTGGGCTCGTGCCGCAGGAGCTGACCACTGACGCATTCGAGACGGTGTGGGCCACCGTCACCTTCAGCCGCGGGCTCTTCGGGCACGCCGCCAACCCAGCGCACATCGAGAAAGTATTGCGCGATCTGTCCCTGTGGGAAAAGCGCCGCGAAAAGATCATGACACTTTCGGGCGGCATGAAGCGCCGCGTGATGATTGCCAAGGCTCTGGCGCATGAGCCACAGATTCTGTTTCTGGACGAGCCCACGGCGGGTGTCGACGTGGAATTGCGCCGCGACATGTGGGCGCTGGTGCGCCATATGCGTGAGCGTGGCGTGACCATCATTCTCACTACCCACTACATCGAAGAGGCGGAAGAGATGGCTGATCGGATCGGGGTGATCAGCAAGGGCGCCCTGATCCTCGTCGACGAGAAGACCGCGCTCATGAAAAAGCTCGGCAAGAAGCAGCTGACCCTCAATTTGGCCGTGCCATTGAAAACCGTTCCTGCGGAGCTTGCCGCCTGGCACCTGGAGCTTAAATCCTCCGGCACTGAGCTCGAATATACTTTCGGTGCGGCGGAGAGTGCGAGCCTCTACGAACTGCTGCGCCGCATGAGCGAGCTTGGGATCGTGTTCACCGACATGAATACGCGGCAGCGCTCGCTCGAGGACATCTTTGTGAGCCTGGTGAGTGAGCGCACATGAGCGCGCGCGCAAATCGCATCTCATTCAACCGCTTCGGCGTGTGGGCCATTTACAACTTTGAGATGGCCCGAGCGGGCCGCACGCTCTGGCAGAGCCTGTTCACGCCCGTCATGAGCACTTCGCTTTACTTTGTGGTTTTCGGCTCCGCCATCGGATCGCGAATGGCAGCGGTCAACGGCGTGAGCTATGGTGCCTTTATCGTGCCGGGCCTCATCATGCTGGCGCTGTTCACCGAAAGCATCTCCAATGCCTCGTTCGGCATTTATTTTCCAAAGTTCACCGGCACGATCTACGAGCTCTTATCGGCGCCTGTGTCGTATCTGGAGATCGTTATCGCCTACGTTGGCGCGGCAGCGACCAAGTCGATCATCTTAGGCTTGATCATCCTTGCGACAGCTGCGCTCTTTGTCCCGCTCAGGATATTGCATCCGTTGTGGATGATCGCATTCCTGGTGCTGACGGCGACCACCTTCAGCCTGTTCGGATTCATCATCGGGATCTGGGCGAAGGGGTTTGAGCACCTGCAGTTTATCCCCATGCTGATCGTCACGCCGCTGGCCTTTCTCGGCGGCGCCTTCTATTCGATCGACATGCTGCCGCCAGCGTGGCGCACATTCAGTTTGTTCAATCCGGTCGTCTATCTGATCAGCGGTTTTCGCTGGAGCTTCTACGAGACTTCGGATGTGAGCGTCGGAGTGAGTCTGGCGATGACGCTCGGGTTCTTTGCCGCATGCCTCGCCGTGGTAGCATGGATATTCAAAACGGGATACCGGCTGAAGAGTTGAATGCCGGCGGAACTGCTCTGATGACCAAGCACATCAAGATCGATTTTGTGTCTGACGTCTCATGCCCCTGGTGTGTCATCGGCCTGAAGTCACTTGAAGAGGCTCTGAAGCGCCTCGGCGGTGAGGTGGTGGTCGACATGCATTTTCAGCCCTTTGAGCTCAATCCGCAGATGGGCCCTGCTGGACAGGACGTCTCCGAACATTTGCGCGAAAAGTATGGTTCGGGTCCAGAGCAGCTCGAGCGCGGTCGCGAAGCGCTACGCGCGCGCGGCGAGGAGCTCGGGTTCACGTTCAACATGAATAAACGCACGCGCATCTACAACACCTTTGACGCCCACCGATTGTTGCATTGGGCCGAGCTTGAGGGCCGGCAGCAGGCGCTTCAGCACGCGCTTTTCGCGGCATACTTCACGGCTGGCGAGAACCTGAGCGATCGCGAGACCCTCGCCGATATTGCTGCGCGGGCCGGTTTGGATCGCGTGCGGGCGGCGCAGATACTCGCTTCGGGGGAGTACGCTGACGAGGTCCATGGGCGCGAGCGCTTCTATCTCGAGCAAGGGATTCATGCTGTTCCTGCCGTAATTTTTAACGACCGGCATCTGATACAGGGCGGTCAGCCCGTCGAGGTTTTCGAACGTGCTATTAAACAGATTGCCGGGAATTGACTGGGAATGCGAGAAATGTGCATGGGCTTTGAGCCTGAGGCCGTGATGCGACTCACTCCCAGCGTGACGAGGCCAATCTATACTTCTGCGGTGCAAAAAATGGCTAAAGCGGTTTCGGCGATGAGGTGGATGCGAGGCCTTCTCCTCTTGACAGCGAGTCTCTCGGCCGCCTCGCTGGGTCAGGCTTTTGCCTCCGAGAGCAATCCGAGCCCGAGTTCAGTTCCGGGTAACAGCTCCTTGGCGCCGCGTCTTGCGGCGACGCACGCCCGCAAGGTGGCGCTGGATGAACCGGATCTGCGCTCAAGTTCAGTTTTCATTCTGGATGCGACGCACTCGGCGGTCTTGTATTCGCGGCACGCAGATGTCGCGATGCCGATCGCGTCGATTACCAAACTCATGACCGCGCTCGTAGTGCTGCAAGCCAAGCAGCCGCTCGATGAACCTATTGAGGTGACTCGCGAGGATGTCTCGAGAGGCAAGGGTGCGTATTCGCGTCTAATACCGGGTACGACGTTGTCGCGGGGAGATCTACTGCATCTTGCGCTGATGTCATCGGAAAATCGCGCCGCGCACGCACTAGGGCGCCACTATCCGGGGGGTGTACCCGCTTTTGTGCAGGCAATGAATGCGCGTGCGACAGCTCTCGGCATGGCCCACACGCGCTTCGTTGATCCGGCGGGATTATCGAGCGACAACGTTGCAAGTCCGGAAGACTTGTCAAAGCTCGTCATGGCAGCGTCGCAGAATCCGATCATCGGCGAATATTCGACCGATAAAGGATACACAGTACGTGCCGGCCGGCGGATGCTGGATTTCCGCAATACGGATTCCCTGGTTTCGAATCCGACCTGGAATATTATCGTTCAGAAGACCGGATACATCAGCGAAGCGGGAAAATGCCTCGTCATGCAGGCGATCATCGAGGGCCGCACGGTTGTGATCGTCCTGCTCGATTCCTTCGGCAAGTACACGCGCGTCGCCGACGCCAAGCGCATCAAAAAATGGATGGAGTGGCGGCTGACCGCAGGTTTGGCGCAAACGAGCTAGCGTCCTTCGGTCACCATCCTCACTGCGCGGCGAGAAAACTGTCGCGCTGTGTGGCGCTCCTGAAACCACTCACAACGCACGATGCAAGGCACCCAGTCGCTCGTAGGCTTACCTGCTTTGCAACCCGAGTGCCTAGTCGAATGTGGTACCGCAAAACGGCACTCGCTGGTCATAGTGAGTTCGCGTGTGGATCTTTACTCGCGGCATGAACCGCGTCGGAGCGCCCTGGCGCTTGTGGCACTAGCATGCCGGGCAGGAAAGGGCCTCTGTCGCCGACTCATTAAAGAATCTCGCCGCCCGCGAGGACGGCGAGGTGTGCGTCTTCAGACGCGCTGCGGTTTAGCCGGCCGCCCGGCCCCGTTAATTACCGGAGCGTGTGGTCTTTCCCTGCTTGCAGTCCTTCATGAAGCTGGTCTTCGCATCGCCCGTGAGTTGCTTGTCTGACGCCTGCTTGTGACATGCCTGAGCGACGGACTGCGGCGTTGCGCTGCTTTCGTCGGTCGCTTTGCTCGGCGTGTTGTTCGCCGGTGCATTGTTTTGCATGATGTCGGAATTGCCATTGCCGCTACCCGAATCATTTGGCGGCGGTGTTTGCGCCATCGCCATCGTGCTCGCGAGCAGTGCTGCCGCCAAACTCAAAGATCCTATCGTTTTCATGGTCCTCTCCTGTCTCATGGTCAGTTGGATCGATCTACAAGCTGCACCGAGCAGCCTGACTGACTACGTGGGAGCAAACGCCATGCCCATCTGCGCCGTCCGGCCGCAGGGCTTGGCCGCGCGCGAATGGGTCTCTCGACCTAAAGCTTGGTTTGGACAGTCAGTGAGTTTGTGCAATCCTTTCAATTGGCGCCGTAGGCGCCGGCTGACAAATTTTTGCGGCATCCCACACTTGATACAAAGAGGAACTCCTGCGTCATGAGCGCGGCGCGCGTGCTGTTCGCGAGCCTCATCGGCACCACAATCGAGTTCTTCGACTTCTATATTTATGCCACCGCGGCGGTGCTGGTGTTTCCCCGCCTATTCTTTCCGTCGTCGGATACCGCATCGGCGACGCTGCAGTCGCTCGCGACGTTTGCGCTGGCATTCTTCGCCCGCCCGATCGGCTCTGCGCTTTTCGGACATTTCGGCGACCGAGTTGGCCGCAAGGCGACGCTCGTGGCGGCATTACTGACGATGGGGACGTCGACCGTGCTCATCGGCTTGTTGCCCACGTACGCCGTCGCGGGAGTCATGGCGCCGCTATTGCTCGCTCTGTGTCGCTTCGGTCAGGGACTGGGTCTAGGTGGAGAATGGGGCGGGGCGGTACTCCTCGCGACGGAGAATGCGCCACCCGGCAAGCATGCGTGGTACGGAATGTTTCCGCAGCTGGGGGCGCCCTTGGGCTTCCTATGCTCCACCGGTGTTTTTCTGCTTCTGAGCCAAGAGTTCACCGAGGCCGAGTTCTTCGCGTACGGTTGGCGCCTGCCGTTCCTTGCAAGCGCGGTTCTCGTGATCGTCGGTTTGTACATCCGGCTGCGTTTGACGGAGACGCCGGCTTTCAGGCGCGCGGTCGAAGCCAACGAGCGTGTTCGCCTGCCCATGATCACCGTCTTTGCCATGTATAAGCGCGCGCTCGTGCTTGGCACGTGCGCAGCAACAGCGACCTTCGTGCTCTTTTACTTGATGACGGTATTTGCGCTCAGTTGGGGCACGCGGGCCCTCGGGTTCGCGCGCAAGGATTTTCTGCTGGTGCAAATGTTCGGTGTATTGTTTTTTGCAATTATGATTCCAGTCTCCGCAGCACTTGCCGATCGGCGCGGCTGCCGCCCAGTGCTGATGGTCGCTACCGCGGCTATCGGAGCATTCGGGTTCCTTTTCGCGCCGCTTTTTGGCTCAGGTAGCCTTCTCGGTGTAGGTACGTTCATGGCGCTCGGCCTAGCACTCATGGGGTTTACCTACGGCCCCCTCGGCGCAGCGCTTGCGCAGTTATTCCCCACCGCCGTACGCTATACGGGCGCATCGCTTGCTTTCAATTTGGCGGGCATCCTGGGTGCATCGCTCGCGCCGTACATTGCGACTTCGCTTGCCGGACACTACGGCCTCGCCTTCGTTGGGTACTATCTCTGCTCAGCAGCCGCGCTGACTTTTGTTGCTTTGTGGCATATGCGCCCGGTGCGACTCGGCGCCGCCAGGACGCCTGCGGTGACCTTGTGAACGGTGCCGCTGGCGTCCGCTGGGCAAAACGCGGAAGGTAGGCGATCTTGCGGTTAATCCCGATTCGCTCGGCAGTTCCGATTCAAATCTGCGGTTTGAGCGGTAATGTTTGTAGCATAATAGTGTTCTAATCAACCTTCGCTGCCGCGAGCAGCGAATTGCGACATAAGTAAGGATGGGTATATGACGATTGTGGATAGGATGCAGACGCTGATCGGCGAGCGCGCGCCCGGCCACTCATTACCGCAGGCGCTGTACGCCGACCCGGCGGTGCTGGATTTTGACATTCAGGCGATTTTCAATCGCCACTGGTTGCAGGCGGGTCTAGAGATCGAAATTCCGAAAGCCGGCGACTACATCACCATGACTGTCGGCGCATCACCGATCGTCATTCTGCGCAACGAAGAGGGCGGCGTCAGCGCGTTCTTCAATAGCTGCCGGCATCGTGGCGCGCAGATTTGCACCGAAGAGCGAGGTCACGCACATCGACTGGTATGTCCTTATCATCAATGGACCTACGACCTGCACGGCCGGTTGCTGCGTGCCGGCCGGATGCAGGACAGCTTCAACACGAAGGACTATCGCCTGCGTCCGGCTCGCGTCGGATGCGTCGCCGGTGTGATCTTTGTCTGTCTGAGCGAAGCCGCACCTGACTTTGCGCCCATCCGCGCGGGGATCGAACCGCTTCTCGGACCCCACGATCTGCTCAACGGCAAGGTTGCCTATTCGGCGACGCTCGTTGAGCGCGCCAATTGGAAGCTCGTCATGGAGAATGCGCGCGAGTGCTACCACTGTCGTGCGCGGCACCTGCAGCTCATGCATTCCTTCCGCGATTTCACGACACAAGATATCTACCAGGAACCGGAGCCGTGGTTGCGCGATTTCTGGGCGCGCTGCGAGTCGCGCGGACTTAAGAACGGACCGGTCAGTGGGACCGATTTCGAAGCCGGCCGATTTGCGCTCGCGGACGGTGTCGTGTCGATTACGATCGACGGCAAGTCCGCTGTGACGAAGAAGCTCGGCGCCGTGGGCGACGGCGATGTCGGCACGATGTGGTGGGCGGTGCAGCCAAACTGCTTCAATCACGCAGTGGGTGACTACGCGTTTCTCTTTCAAGCGCTACCCACGGGACCCCAGGAGACGGTGGTCACTGCGAAGTGGGTCGTGAACAAGGATGCGGTCGAGGGCGTCGATTACGATCTTGCACGGCTGATCGAGGTGTGGAATTCGACGAATAACGAAGATCGCTGGCTTGCCGAGAACAATCAACGCGGCATCAATTCCATCGCTTACGTACCGGGTCCATATTCCGAGATCACGGAGGCGAGGGTGCTGCGATTCGTCGATTGGTATTGCGCCGCATCGCGCGCGTTTATCGCGGAGCAGCGCGCGCAGCAGCCAGCCCATCCGTTTCCCCGAGCGCGAGCGGCTCCTTAGCGGATCGCGAGACATGAGCTAAATCATGTCGGCGCATGCGCTTCGGAGTGAATGCACGGCGTTCTCATCCGGCGGGGCGTGAAGCGGTGCTGCGGGCGTATTTGCGGCTTATCTTATTCGCGCTCGGGCTCTTGGTCGGCATTCAGGCGCCTGGGTTTGTGGACCAATATTCCAAGCGCGTCAGCGCGCACTACATCGAGGCGCAGAAGAATTTCGCGGGTTTCCAGCGTACGGCGAATCTGTATTTTGGCGGTAGCATAGAGGCCTTGATCGCGCATCACGAGTCAAGTTCTGATGCGGTGTTCAAGGATGAGGCGAAAAACGTAGCGGCGATCTACGTTCGCCTGAAGAAGCTCGCGCTCGAAGCCAATGCAATGAATCGACCACTGTACAGCCGAATTTTCCATGTCGCGTTTTATCCCGACGAGGAAATTCTGAATGAGACAATAGCAGCGTATTCCTACACCGTGCCGCTCAATCAGGATGCGATAGTGTGCGGCCTGATCGCGGCGTCTTTGCTCGCGATCCTCGTTGAATCCATGTTGATCGGCATACTCGGGCTGGGTCGGCTCACTATGAGCGCGGCGGCTTCTGCGCGAGCCTGAGACAATCGCGCGGACGCGCCGCTTGGCTGAGCGGAGTCAGAGCGCGCGCGCGGTCAGAAGGACGTTGGCAAATGGAGTACCACGACTCATCGGAACCGCATGACTGTCGAAGCCGCACTCTCGCAATAAACCACGCCAGTCTGCAATGCTGCGGCAGTGAGTGGTTACAAGGCCATGGCCGCGAAAGAGCATTGCGAGCTTGTCGGTGTATGCAGTGAAGCGAAAGCGCAGACCGGCACTCGGGTCGCCAACTCGCAACAACAATAAGCCGCCCGGCGGCAGGGCTGCACGTACGCGCTGCAGAACCTCCTCTTGTGCGGGCGCGTCGATATAGTGCAAGACATCCAGAATGACCACGGCATCGGCAGTTCCGAAGTCAGTGCTGCGGATGTCGCCCTGAATCACTTCGCAATCGCTGCCGAGAGCACGATGCGCACGGACCACCTCGTGAGGCATGAGCTCGATGCCGCGCACCGTCTGACTCCGCGCTGGCGCGGGCCAATCTTGCGGCCATGTTCCGCCCTCGTGGCAGCGCGCCGCGGCCCGGAGCCAAGCCGCCAGAAGAGCCTGACCGCACCCTAAATCCAGTACTCGCTTGTGCCGCTGCAGCAGACCAAGTTCTAAAATGGAGCGGTAAACCGGATCGGTGCGCAGCTTGCCCCGTGCAAACTTGAAGGCGAAGCGGCTGGCCCGCCAATAGGGTTCGGATGCCGAGCCAAGCAGCGCCCGAAACGCCGCATCCGGGCGTGAATACGCGCCGCGCACATCGCGGGCCTCCGCGGAATGGGGGTGATCGTGCATGGCTAGGTCGATGAGTCGAGTAGGACTCGGAACTCGACCCGCTGTTTGCGCGAATCAGTGGCCCGACGCGGTCCTTTACGGCATGACGTACGAGTGGCGCGGGCCTTAAAGCCGGGATTCATCCGCGCTAGTGTACCTGCTCCAGCGCATTTACACGCTTGGCTGCTCTATCCGCAGTCACGCATCAGCCCGGGGCGCGCCAGCGTGTGCGCTTTATCTTGGCAGCCTGCTGTTCGCCGCCTCCAACAAATAGCCGAACCCGCGCAGCGTGCGGATCACCACTCCGCCATATTTAAGCCGCGCTCGCAGGCGGTGTACGTAAACCGCGACGCCAGTAGCGGTCAAAGGCCTACCGCCGCGCGCCATACGCTTACTGATGGTCCCCGCGTTCACAACGCTGCCCTTCCTCGTTGCAAGGAGTTGCAGCAATGCAAGCTCCTGGCGACACAGGTACAAAGGGTGACCATCGATCTCGATCCGCGGCTCATCCGGCGTCAGCACCACGTTTCCGACACGAATCGTGTCGCCAGAATCAAAGGAACGCTGTGTCCGAATTTTGGAGCTAGCCATAAGGTTCACCTACGTGGCGCGCCGATGGCGCGACCGATTTACTGCCGCCGAGCGCAAGCGCGATCGGCTCAGAATGACGTTCAGAAATTTTGGCTGCACAACGCTCATTTCGTTGGTGCGCCGTCCCCCTTCGTTCTCGTCGTGTCGACCTCGCAGCCGTCGATGCTGCAGAACTATAACGAGTGAGTCTTTCCGCAACCTTGCGTGAACCTTTCAACAAGCTTTCATTAAGCCGATCCTGCTAAATAAGACCTACGACCTTGGTCTAGGCTGCCGGTGGCCAGCGCGTTGGGCATTGGTGCATCTTGGGCGCGTAAGCCACTCTAAAACCGGCAGAATCTGGCACCGCGGCACCGGTCAATCAGTGCCTCAGCCATGCTCCTTTGATGGCGGGAGCTCAGCCCGAACTGTGTCGCGAGCTGTCTCATTACGGGACGTCGCAAAGCGGTACACAGACGGGGTTGCGGCACGGCGCGCGGCCGTAGAGGCCCGTGGCGTCGGTCGTCCGTTCTTGAGCGGGAAACGGCCCTTCTAATACGCCGTCAGTGGCATCTGGGTAGTGGGCGTCACGCCAACGCCGCCGATTCCCGCGAACTGAATTGGAACAGACACGTTCTCCGCGCCCGCATTTCTGAGCACCGCGAAATGCAGATGCGGCCCCGAGGTAAAGCCCGTGTTTCCGGAGTCGGCTATGTACTGACCGCGGGCCACCCGCGCGCCGATACGCACGCGGATCGAGTCCCAATGCAGGTGGGCATAGACGGCAATGGTGCCATCATCGTGGAGAATCTCGATGACATTGGCCTGATCCAGCATGACCGGACTCGTACCCGCGAGAAAGGCGTCGTGACGGACATTGATTACCGTACCTTCCCGCGCGGAGTACACGGGCGTCCCGTCTGGCAATGCGATGTCGACCGCGTACTGACTTTCAGCGGTCGTGTGCGTCATTCGAGTGGGGTAGGCCTGCGAAATCGGATAAGTCGAGCCGATCGCAAAAGGTACGCGATAAGGGCGGGGTGGGTTGTGAACCGCGGCTGGCGAGCCAAGCGCTGCCTTCCAGGCAAATCGCAGCACAGCTTTTTCCGCCCCTGTGGATGCCACGCGCACCACACTCTGCCGCGTCCCCGCCGCAACGGTCGCT